>ULML01052393.1_pt1 | contig 26522 bp, 23 predicted proteins | sample 1951651 | NCBI WGS metagenome assembly ULML01 (sample SAMEA4835549, study PRJEB28245) | human gut metagenome | biome: gut microbiome; material: fecal sample | place: Denmark | collected 2008
GTCGCGTGTTGTTAGCACGACTAAAAATTCCAATAAATCTTTATTTCCTGTTCATCAGTATCCTTATTTTTTTCTCCTATTTCAATGTACTCAACAAAATCATTTACGATCTCATGGGTAAGTATCGAATAGTCCGTATATTTATTGACAATCTCTCTTATATCATTTTTATTATTTACTTCAGCCTCAAGTTGTTCAATTTTTTTTAATTGCTCCGTTTTCTTTATTTTGATCTCCTGAAGTTCATCTTCACATTTTACCTTCAACTGATAAAACATATCATCTGTAATATTTCCCTGTACCCGATCTATGTACATCGTTTGCATGGACTTTGTGATTCCGTCTGCTCTGATCTCCAGCTCTTTGAACTTTTTTCTTTCTTTTTTTAAACTGTCATTCACGTCGTCTTTTTCTAACATTTTCTCAATTTTATCCAAGCAATCCGGATTTTTCAATACAGCATCTGCAAAAGACCGTATCCTTTCTTGCACAACATCCTGAACAATCGAAAAACGAATATTATGTGACGTACACTCTTTGCACCTACTTTTATTTGCTAACTGGCAACGTAAATACCAATCATCTTTTCTTCCGCGCACACCACCACTCTTTATCATTGTATGCCCGCATGTACTGCACCGAAGCTTTCCCGCAAAAATATGTACCTTTTTATCCTTTCCCTGGTTATCCGCGCAAATTCTTCGACGTTCTCTCATTCTGGCAACCTGTCGAAATGTTTCTTCATCTATAATCGCTTCATGATGATTTTCTATTACAATCCACTCTTCTTTGGGGACCGCTACAACCTTTTTGTCTTTATAGCTCACTTTTTTTGCGGTTCCTTGCATCAACTTTCCCAGATATGTTTCATTGGTCAAAATCCTTTTTATTGTCGTAGTGCTCCACAGCCCATACTTCGCGCCAAATTCCTCAGACTTCTTATTTGCATAATTAAGCCCTAACATCTTCTTATATATAGTTGGATTCGGTATATTCTCATCTTCCAATATGTGACAAATATGGCGATCTGTATATCCTTCCAGGAAAAGGCGATATATTCTCCTTATCACATCCGCTGCATACTCATCAACGACGAATTGATGCCGATCTTCCGGATCTTTTAGATATCCATACGGTGCAAAGGATCCCAAAAACTGTCCTGCCTTCATTTTTTGTTTAAATACAGCCCGAATATTATTTGACAGATCCTCACAGTACCATTCATTTACCAATCCATTTATCTGTCTGTTCTTTTTATTTGTTTGATCCTGAGTATCAGCTCCATCTACAACACCAAGAAAACGTATTCCCAATAATGGAAAATCATGGTGCAGATACTTTTCCAAATGTTCCATATTTCTCGTAAATCGAGCCTGGGATTTTGCAATAACAACATTAAACATTCCCATTTTTGCATCGCGGATCAATCGGTCAAAATCAGGACGATCATTATATAGTCCGGAATAATCATCATCTGAATATACTCCCACAATTTGAAACTCATGTTCAATCGCAAAGTCTGTTAAAAGCAGCCTTTGATTAATAATACTCTCACTATCGTCTCCTTTGTTTATTTTATCAACATCTTCTTTGCTCAGCCTCAAATATAATGCCGCCTTATCCATATTTCATTACCTCCATATATAGATAAAGCAGATAAACTAATTGTATTTTACCACAAAACACAATTTTGTCATCTGCCTTACATACGTTATTTTCTATTAAGATCAATCTCTTTTATGATTATCCTTAATATTTCATCCTCTTTTTTCTTTTTGTCATCTGTCTTATGTACATCACTTATCACATATTGCAAACGCTCACCCCCCATATTCATGTATACATAGGCACCTTGCTCTTTATGCCGAAATACATTTTTTATATGTACATTTTTTACAACATTTTGTCTTACATTGTTATCTTTGATTACATTATATGTATCATTGAAAACATTGTCAAGTTTTTTTGTTTGCACTGATTACACTACTATGCTATATTATTGATATTATATGGGAGGTAAAATCACAGTGAATACACGTTTAAAAGAAGTTCGTTTGTTATATGGTCTGTCACAAGGTGATTTCGGTAAAAGAATCGGCATTGAATCCCGATCGCATATTTCGGCTCTCGAGAAAGGTCGGAGAGTTATTACTGACAGGGTCATCAATGATGTTTGCCGGGAATTCAATATAAACGAGCAATGGCTTAGAACTGGCAAGGGAGAGAAACTGACTGTCAAGACCGATGATTATGTTAAAATATCTGTAGATATTGACAAACATGATCCCAAAGCAAGAAAGGCTATAATCGACTACTGGCATCTCAACGCTCAGGATAAAGAACTATTCTGGAATTTTATAAATCGTTTTTTCCATAATGAAAAAAAAGACGGCGGAGCTTCATAGTTCCGCCGTCATAATTATATTTACTCCGCCCATAGTCTTGCGAAAGTATAGATTTTCACTAACACATCTTTATCTTCTATCTTTTCAACTAATTCTACTATGATTCTTCTGTACATATCACATTCCGAATCATTATTTTTTCTTTTGTAATTCATGTGCATACTCCCTCTCTTTTTTTATTAACCCGGGTGCATATTTATTATATTCCCAACAAATTCTGGTACACAATAGCCTTTTTACAAGCGGTCCATTTACGGACCTTTTTTTCTCGACCAAGAAATCGACAGACTTTCCAAATTCACATATGGTATAATATTATGTTATATATCTGATTCATAAAGATCCTCTACTTTGACACCAAGCGCTCTTGCTATACTTTCTAACGCATTTATACGCGGCGATACTTCGCCATTTTCCATTCTCCACAGAGTGGCTTTTCCTATCCCTGTTTTATCTGCAAGCTGATTAAGCGAAACTCCTTTTTCATTCCTTACTTCCCATATCAATATCTTCATATTCCTTTTTCCACCTTTTGACACATTTTTATAGTATCTATATTGTGCCATTTTAGTCGAAAAAGTATGTATATTTTTCCCAAAAAGCAACTTTACTTTCCGTTAGAAAATGTTATAATATATGGTTACATATATTGTTTTGCATAAAAAAAGTGATTTTTGCAAACAAAAAAGAACTGCTGATCAATCACTTTGAGAAATCAGCAGTTCCTCTTTTATCATTTCCGCTATTTAATGCTTTGAAATATTTAGCTATCGTTTCTCCCCTTTTGAGCAGGTATTCATCTTTTTTCTTGTCCTCGTTCCAGCCAGTGTTTATCATCATCGGTCGGGATCACCGACCAACCTTTATATCTATATCCGGGGCGTTGCCCTTCTGGAAGTGTTCCGAGGATTGATCTTTTGACGCGGCTCAATCCAGCAATTATATTAAAAAATTGCTTGCTATCCGGATCTGCATCAAAATATTTTTTGCAATTTTCCCGGAGCCAGAAAGACAAAGAATGAATATAAAAGTGCTCTCCTTCTGGGCTTACTAAATGCCAATCTATCGCAGCCCTGTTTGTTTCAAATCTTCCAGATTTTGGACTGTTCTTTGCGGCTTCTGTAGCTTTTCGCTGTATTTCCATGTTTCGCGGATTCGTTCGCCTTGCTTCTGACATCCTGCGTTTGCTCTCCTCAGATCGCTTTGAGCCTTTATGAGTTTTGCTTAAATATTTCAACCTGCATTCTCGCGAACATGTTACTATATTGCGCGATGGACTACAAGTATATTCTTTTCCACAAACAACACACCTTTTTATATTTCCAGACATTTTATTCCTCTAGCTCTTCTTTGATATCTTTCCATTCAGACGTACCTCCTCCTGCTCTTATGTAAGGCACTCTTCTATGCGTTTTGCCGTCCTCTTTAGATATTCGTTTTTCTCCTTTTCCTGGTTTGCTCTTTTACAACATTCCTATCCATTTTTCAAATTATAGACTTGCAATTACCTCTGCCTCTCTGATGATAATTTCTCCAGCATCATACCCATATTCCATTGAGTCGCCACCAATCAGATAAATTTTCTTTCCCTTTCCATATGCCTTAACCTTTGCAATCATTTCCTCTACATTGTCCTCGGAAGCCTTTAAAGCACATGTTCCATCAAGCTCTCCTGCATCATAGAAGCCTGCATACGGTCCTTCCTCTACCAGTTTCCCACCGCAATCTGCATCCTGAAAAAGCTGGTGTGAATTATCCATTACTTCGCCAACCTTATAATCTCTGCTATCTGCGCGAATACCAATGTATTCAAATTCTGCGTCTTCAATTAGATTTTTGATTTCTTCTACGGTCATCGCTTTTCTCCTTATGGCGTTTTCTCCTTGCTATGGTTATATTATAGTCTATTATCGTGTATGTGTCAATAGTCTATTTTCATGTACTTAAATTATTTTTGTATTCCATTATATCTCCAGGCTGGCAATTTAGTAATTTGCATAGATTACATATAACCTCACAAGTCACATTCTCATTCTTAGTCAACTTTGCTACCGTATTGGAATGTATCCCGTTGTTCTTTAACCACTGCTTATTATATCCTTTTCTATCTAAAATAGTCCACAGCTTAGAAAAGTCAATATATCCGTTTGCTCCATAATTTGCCATTTGCAACACCTCTTTCCTTTTATATATGATAATAGATTTTCTGTATTATGTCAACGTCTATTTTTGTGTACTCTTTGTACAAATCACGTGCTCGTTTTTCGTCTATTATTGTATACTATGCCAATAGACTTTTCATCTATTATCGTGTACAATATAATCATCAAAGGAACACAGATAATAAGGAGGATACAAAATGAATGAACACAGAGCAGAACTTGAAGAAATTACGCAGAACTAAAATGAAATCATATTGCTAATTATGAACAATCAATGTAAAATAAAAAAGCGGAGGTATTATTATGATTTATTGGAGCGGAAAATCAACAGATGGAATTTGGAAACGTAGCTTTGAGGCAGATACATTCTTAGAATTATTTAATCTCCTTATGAACAAGGAAATTATCAATGACTACGATTACGATGTTTATGATCACGCAGTGCTAAATAAATATGACAAGACAGAGGACGACAAGGAATTCAAGGACGCCGATGGCGAACTTGATTACAACAAGGTCCAGGCATTCGTGGATCATCATTATTTGACAGATGAGGAATTATGGCTTCTCATTGCGAGCAGGGACGGGAAAGCCTATTATCAGACCTTTATGCGTGATACCGAAGATGGTCGAGTTGAAATCGGACAAAACGATTTTGAAGATGGACACTATAAATACTAGGAGGGAATATGTCTTTTATAAATTCACATGGTAAGAAAATCAGTTTCGAGTGTTCGGAATTAATTGAAGAATTAAAGGAAGATATCGCAGAATTTGGTGGAGATAAGATTGTAGCCGTATGGTGTAAAGAAAACGCAGGTGTTACACTCTATACTAATTATGATTTTATCGAAAAGGAAGAACCCATAACTGCAAGCGAATTGCACTGCGACGAGTACATTCAGGAAATGACAATGACAGCATTATTAACACTACTCGAAAAGCAGAACGAAATCTTATGATCCTCGGAGCACTTTGTCTACAGTCTGAAGCTGCCAACCAATGGTTGACAGCTTCACTTCTTCTTCAGATCAACAACCTGGTAATCGAACAGTCTCTACTACTCTATCATTTTCCAAGATCTTATCTGCCTCAATAGAAGACTGATCTATCAGATGTCGAGCGGCACCAAATACCTGCAAACGCTCAGCAGAAGACTTCCAACCAGGTTTTGCTACCGCGTTCTTGTAAATCGTCGGATATATCGGTTGAATCATATTGAGATATTCATCAAGCACGGATTCTTCGCAATTCAAGCACTCTAGCAATGTTCTCATTTCCTTTCGATCGCAGCAACTGTTGACCGCCCGACCTAAATGAATGCCTTTTTCATTCTCCATACCATGGATCTTCTCAATTAACTCCTCATTTGACAACTCACTATAATCCTCGTCCCTTTCCTTACCCAACTGATCATTACTGTTTGCAATATCCGGTTGATCTTCTATTTCGTCTAATAGAGGTTCACTTCCCCCTTTCTCATCCATATTTAACAGCGCATTTAGTTCCGACAATCGTTCCTGCTTTTGCTCAAGCTCCTTCTCCTGCGCGAATGGCTTCTCGACTTCTATTTTTGCTGTTTCAAGCTGATGTTCTACATTAGATAATTTCTGCTCTATATCAGCTTTTTTCCCTGCCATGTTTTCCAGTACATTGGATAGCCTTTGCAGATTTCCAAGTGGATCTGCCCCAATTTCTACCACATGGCTTAACTGCCCTTTCAGGTTGATAGAAAACCTTGAAAAAAAGGTGTCATATGACGCTTTCATCTGAAATCCCTGATATTCTCCTATGGCAACTTCTGTATCTGGCTGTTTTGCACTTCTACACATTTCAATAAGTGCCACTCCAGCCTCTTTTTTGTCTGTATAGATCCTGTTTCCGATCTGCATAGAAAAATCATCCTTATCCATTGACTTATGGTTCTTGTAAGTCTGCAGATCTGCCTGATACCCAGCTATACGCTCTTGCATAGTCGCTATCTGCTGCGGATAATGCTTTGCTATATTGTCCTCTAAACGATAACGCTGACTCGTATGATTAGCTTTTAAGAGTTTTAACTTTGATACCTGTATATCAAGATCCATTTTTTCCTTTATGTAGGGATTTCCTGTTGCAAGTGCCTTTACCTCCGCATATGACAATGCTGCTTCATCAATGTCCTCACAGCTACGCACTGGCGATTTACTCGTCATGATCTGGCCAATAAATTTCTGCTTATTCTCAATGAGCTGCCAAGAATACGAATCGAAAGTATTTTCCGTTACATAGCGGAAAATCTTTACTTTCGAGTTACGATTGCCCTGCCGTAAGATACGTCCTTCCTGCTGTTCTATGTCAGAAGGACGCCAAGGCACATCCAGATGATGAAGTGCTATAAGCCTGTCCTGTACATTTGTCCCGGCACCCATCTTCGCAGTTGAGCCCAATAAGAAACGAACCTGTCCGCTTCTTACCTTTGCAAACAGCTCCGCTTTTCGTTTCTCCGTATTTGCCTCGTGAATAAATTTAATTTGCTCTGATGGCACTCCTTTCTCAATCAGTTTGTTTTTTATATCATCATAGACATTGAATGTTCCATCACCTTTAGGCGTAGACAGGTCACAGAAGATAAGCTGCGCCGACTTTTGCTCTTTTGTCCGCTCACTTATCTCAAATGCTTTATCTACACAGATAGAAACTTTGGAATTTTCATCATCAGGAAGCATATCGTTAATCAGACGCTGATCAAGTGCCAGTTTTCTTCCATCGTTTGTTATTTTCAGCATATTGTCGATATAAGGTTCTACCTCTCTGTTACGAACTTTTTCTGCCCGATCAGCAAGGGACTGTACCATTTTTTTCTGGTATTCGCTCGGTTTTAATACAACATTTTCATATTCCGCTTCCGGGACAGGCAGTTTCAGCATGTCTGGAGTTTGAATATCCGCAGCTTCTTTAAATAAGGAAATTAACTCTGGCAGATTGAAAAATTTCGCGAATCTTGTCTTTGCACGGTACCCGGTCCCTTCCGGTGCCAATTCAATTACAGTCTGTGTTTCCCCAAACGTTGCAGCCCAGCTGTCGAAATTGCCTAAGCCCAACTTCTGAAGCGTATCATACTGCAAATACCGCATGCTGGTATAAAGTTCAGTCATACTGTTTGAAATCGGTGTTCCCGTTGCAAAGGTAATGCCCTTACCTCCAGTCAGTTCATCCATATACTGACACTTTGCAAACATATCCGAGGATTTCTGTGCTTCTGTCTGTGCAATACCTGCAACATTACGCATTTTGGTGTAAAGGAATAAATTTTTGTAATTGTGCGACTCGTCCACAAACAATCTATCCACACCCAACTGCTCATAAGTCACAACATTATCCTTCCGGGAACTGTCGTTCAACCTTGCAAGCCTTGTATTTAAGGATTTCTTTGTCTTTTCCATCTGCTTGATCGTGTATCGCTCACCTTTTTCCGCTTTTGCAGTTTCTATTGCAAGCTCAATCTCTGCTATTTGCCTTTCGACGATCGCAGCCTGCCTCTCAATGGAAAGCGGAATTTTTTCAAACTGACTATGACCGATAATAACGGCATCATAATCGCCTGTTGCAATACGGGAACAGAATTTTTTTCGGTTAGCTGGCTCAAAATCACTCTTTGTGGCTGCAAGTATATTTGCTCCTGGATACAGCTTCAGGAAATCGCTCGCCCATTGTTCTGTCAAGTGATTTGGAACAGCAAATAATGACTTCTGGCACAATCCCAATCGTTTGCTCTCCATTGCTGCAGCGATCATTTCAAAAGTCTTTCCTGCACCAACGCAATGCGCCAACAGTGTATTATTCCCATATAGTTGATGCGCTACTGCATTAAGCTGATGCGGGCGGAGCGTAATATCCGGTGTCATGCCAGGAAACTTTAAATGTGAGCCATCATATTCTCTCGGTCGCGTAGAATTAAATAATTCGTTGTATTTTGCACAAAGCACCTGCCTGCGTTCCTGATCCCTAAATATCCAGTCCTTAAACGCATCTCTTATCGCTTCCTGTTTCTGACTGGCAAGCATGGTTTCCTTTTTATTAAGGATACGTCTTTCTTTTCCATTCTCTATGACAGTATCAAAAACACGAGTGTCCCGCAGATTTAAGGAATCCTCTAAAATCTTGTAAGCATTTACTCTGCCGGTTCCATAAGTAAGATTTACAAGAGAATTGCCCCGATCCATGTTTTTTCCTTTTACATTCCATTGTCCGGACACATCAGAATACTGTACGCCAACAAGATTCCGATCAAACAAATATCCTGGTGTTTCAAAGATTTCCCTCATGAAATCTTCAATGTACTTTGTGTCGATCCAGGTTGCTCCGATACGCACTTCAATTTCACTTGCATCCAGTTCCTTGGGCTGTACCCGCTCCAATGCCTTTACATTTACGGTATATTCTGGACGATTTTCCGCAAATGTTTTTGCAACAGCTAACTTTTCTCTGACATTACCACTTAAATATTCATCTGCGTTTTCCCATTTCTCCGTAACAGGATTTTTGAAAATTATACCGGTAAGCTCTTTTGCTATCGTCTCTTCGTCCTTACCTGTAAGTTCTGACATATAGGTCAAATCTACTTTTGCCTTTTCTGAAAGCGATACCGCCAGAGCCTCAGTTGCTGTATCAACACTTGTAACAAGCTCCTGCTTTTTTATGGTACGCTTTGAAAACATATCTGCCTTACCCTTGAACTTTCCTTCATCGTCAAGTTTTTCTAATGAGCAAAGCAGGCAGTAACTCGCATCCTGATTAAATGCCCTTTTATTTGTCTGAGAGTTGAGCAAACCATATTTCTTAGAAAACGTATCATACAGTACATTTAATTCTGCCTGTTTTTCTTTGATTTCCTGTTCTGGATATTCATTTAACTGAAAATCAATAAGTTCCTGTGTGCAGTTTCTAATCTGCACCATTCCCCTAATACGCTCCTGCATAATTTCCGATACATCCACACGCCTCATCATAGAATTTTCCCTGTAATATAGCGTGTCATCCACAAACGTATAGCTGTAATTTTTCACAGTCGGATCAGCCGGAATACTTTCATTTTTCTGTTCCTGCGTCAGATCCTCCCACTCAATTTCATCAATACTTCCATTGATACGCGATACTGCAGCTTCCAACTGTTCTGACAACAGCATAGATGTATCCGGTACACAAGTGCTTTCCATACCATACGGGCCAGATACAAGTTCCATTTTTCCCATGACCATCTCTGGATGATCTACAAAATACTGATTCATTGCAATACCATCCTGGTTTTCTGCTAAATGTACCCAGTCTGGTTCTACATCAATCACTCTGTCTCTCTTTTTTAGAAAAAGTATGTCTGAAGTGACTTCTGTCCCTGCATTTCCCTTAAATGCTGTATTTGGAAGCCTGATCGCACCTAAAAGTTCTGCACGCTGTGCCAGATACTTTCTGACCTCTGGACTTTTCTTATCCATTGTTCCTTTTGATGTGACAAATGCGATAATACCGCCTGGTCTGACTTTATCCAACGTTTTTGCAAAAAAATAGTCATGGATAAGGAAATTATTTTTATCATATTTCCTATCCACAACCTTATACTGGCCAAACGGTACGTTTCCTACCGCGGCGTCAAAGAAATCGTTAGGATAATCCGTCTTTTCAAAGCCCATGATTTTAATATCTGCTTTTGGATAGAGCTGCTTTGCAATACGCCCTGTAATTCCATCAAGCTCTACTCCATATAATCGGCTATCCTGCATGGATTCCGGCAGCATTCCAAAGAAATTCCCGATTCCCATTGCAGGCTCTAACAGATTTCCTTTGGAATAACCCATTTTTTCAAGGGCATTGTAGATTGCCTGTATGATAACCGGACTTGTATAATGGGCGTTTAGGGTACTTTCCCTGGCAGAATTATATTCCTCCTCCGGCAAAAGGTCTTTTAATTCTCGATATTCTCTCACCCAATTTGTCTTATTCTCGTCAAACGCATCTGCCAGACCGCCCCACCCCACATACTTCGACAAGATTTTCTGTTCATCAGGCGTAGCCATACGGTTCTCACTCTCAATCTGTTCCAACGTACGGATAGCCTCCACATTCTGCCAAAACTTTTCCTTTGCTGCAAATCCTTTCCCTTCTAAGTCGTTCTGCTGTGGATCAATACGAAAATTTGCAGCTTGGGGTTCATCAATCACCTTTTCATCCGTGGGCTTCTGTACGACTATTTCGGGAATGTTTTCCTCAATCTGAAGCTCTTTCTGCTCATATCGCATATATGCTTCTTTTTCTCTCGTTGAAAAATATCTATTCTCCTGTATGAGTTCTCCGATTCGCTTCTCAACGACATTCCAATTCAATAAGATCTTTGCATATGGACTTCCATATTCCCCTTTTTCAAACTGGATCCCTCTTGCATCATGCTCTTCATGACCGCTGTCGCTTCCAGGAAGTGCAGCAGAACTTCCACCAATGCCATATTCCTTTTTCAAAAAAGCAATTCTATCTTCCCTCTCATGTTCTCCAATAAAATGTTCATAAATACGGAATTTCCCCTGAACAACACCGCTTCCTTTTAACAGCTGAAAATCAATCTCATCCTGCGTGATGAAATCTTCTGTTTTGATTTCTATCTTATCCAATGCCAGAAAATACTGTTTAGGAGCAGATAAATCATCCAACTGTTCTAAAAGATATTCCGGGGCTTTCACATGTTTCCATACAAGTTCTCTTTCCCCGCTTTCAAGCTGCATTTTTGCTTTCTCTATTTCTCCACCAATCTGCTCTAAACCGTTTTTATCCGCCAAAAGATCACACAAGTGCGAAATACTCTCTGGATAATTTGATGCATTTAACTCCAAACTGACCGGCATTTCCTGCATACCCTCACAAAAGAAAAAGTAAATATCCTGTGCCACTCTTTCACGTTCTGTGGAATCAACTAAGAATACTTCGTTCGAACTCATATATGTACCATTTTCCACCATTGATCGAATATGATGCTCTATTTCCTGCCAGTCCATGCGTGCCACCAGATTTTCTTTCGCCGATGTGCCATACCCCACACACATACCTGTTTCATCAAACCAACTTGAAATTGGTTTTCCATTGAACTCAAAGCCTTTTCCTGTAGTCTGGTACTCATTTTTTAAAAACTCTGTTATTTCTGATGCGGATTTCCCCTGTTGATACTTCGCATAAATACGCTTTCTACTGTTATGCCTCCCACCACCAGTTCGCAAAATTGTTTCGATCTGTTCTTTGGACAACATAAAAGCAGCGGGCATAGTATATTTTATACTTGCTTCCGCTGCTGCAACTGTTCCAACCTGTTCTTCAAAACTTGGGAACAGACTTAATTGATTATAGTCCTCTTGTCCAATACTTAATTGTAGATCAGCTCCGTCCGCACGATTTCCTCCGCCGTGTGCTGAATATTGTTCATCTTCTGTACCCAAAGCATCTGATCCGATGCTTTCAGATCTTCGTTTACGCCCTCTGCTGCCGACATCTGATTGATCAATAATTCCATTCGCTGCTCTGCCTGCTCCTGTATCGTCAGCAAATGTTCTCTCAATGTTCCTCTCAGGATCATTATCTGGTAATCCCCATTCTTGTAATCCTTCAAGTATTTTTCCCGCATCCGACCGTATTTGGTTATCTCGCCCTCCGGCTCGTCGTTCGGAATCAAATTTGGGATCTGATAATCCCCGTTCTTTATGTACTTCAGTTCCATAATTTTCTCCCTCCAATTCTATTTCTTTATTTATATTATTTTTTGTATGTGCCCATTCACTTTCACGCTTTAAAGCATTATATTCTATATTTGATGTATTTGCAAGTGTTTTTTCTTCTTCCAGTGGATGCTTCTTGTCATATGCTACAATTGCCTTACGAATCTCGATCAAAATTGGACGACATATATCCGTTGTAGCGCTGCCGAGCCGACCGACCGTCTCCAGGGTATTAAAATCCGTAATGTGGGAAAAATCCAGTTTGTCGCCCCAAGTATCCATATCAGCGCCGCAGCGTGAAAGTAATGTATACGCTATGCTTGACGCCAAAGTTTGCCGCACACTAAGCCATTGGCTCTCACTATCCATATGTTCTAACGCACTACCGCCTATATTAGGGCTTATTTGTGACACTAACTCCTTACACTGATCATCATTAGCAAGCTGCTCCGCAAGCTCAATCATCCTTTCCTCAAATGCTAAGTTCTTACCATCCAACTCATATATTTCCGCTAACTGCTGAATAACAGAATCCTTGTGTTCTTCCCGCAGCTTCCAAAGATACGGATAGCTTCCTTCTTTCAATTTTCTTACATCGGAAACATCATAAACATATTTCAATTTGGGTCTGGAACTATTTGTATCAATTAACGCTATTCCTTTTGCACCTCGATTTACCCAGCATCTCATCCTTGTATTCCATACTTCAATGGATGCGCACGCAGTTGCGTCAGGACGCTGCGCATATATTAAAAGCTGTTCGCTGAATGGATACTTATATAATCTTGCGGCTGTCTTTAAATATCGCGTCCATTCATCTTTGTTCCTGCTCACCTGCTTTGCCGCATCATCTGCAAGTTGTTTTATTCTTTCAAACTTCGGATTCATTTACACTTTTCCTCCTTTTACACGGTTTTCAAATACAAAAGCCCTTCTGTATTGACTCATTTTTTCCGCTGACAGATAAAAATAGGCTTTTATCTGCCGATCGGACAACCCCTGTTCCATTCCGGTGATGATCTCATCAATCTGCTGATCTGACAGCTGATCCGCATATCTCTTTAGACAATCATATATATTTCCGGATAAATTCCACTTTTCATGTGGCGTGCCGAATTTCGGTACACTTTCTGTTTTTTCCGCCACAACATCTTCCGGGATATCGTCATTTTCTTCTTTAGCATCGAGATCCTTTAACATCTTTGCGAGATCATCCTCTGTCGGCTCCGGATCAGCATGCCAATTCAGATAAAGAAAGTCCTTTTCATCAATGTCGTACACTTTAATCTTAGGGTCTGTCTTTGCAGCCTGACGGTAAAAATCAACATCCTCCGGGGATAAGATCTGCAAAGGATCTTCTTTTTCGATCGTTCGGTACTCCATTTTTTCTTCATTGTAAACAACATGAACTGGATGAACATATGGTCCGAGTTGTTTTATATGACGATACAGCTTCTTATTCTGTTCCCATGGCAGATATTTTTTATCATAAATAGGATACTGCCCTTCAATAAATAGAATACAGTCTTTCCGTTTCATCCTCTTAACTTCGCCTGGCGTCATAAGCTCACGGCCTTTGGATCCAAAATTACGGCTACCATTGCTATTCCGTCCGCTTGTCATGCCATCTGTCCTCGTGTCAACCGTCATTTTGCCAAGCAAATTAGATATAAATTCATGTGTATCTTTTGCTGCAGGAGCCGCTCCATAAAAGGCAAAAACGGCGGCATTATCAAACATGATCTTCCATTTTTCATTTTTCATTATTGTCTGCATCTGTGCTATGGATTGCAATATCGGTATCAGACAAATATTTCTCGAACGTATTACACCCATTAACGCTTCGGAATCAAGCGGTTTCGGACCAGCGTAAAACTCATCTGCCCAGACCTCCACTGGAACAGGAAGCGGACCATGAATCTGATTATCCGAAATCCGCATTAAGACATCAAAAAGCTGCGTATAAAACATATTGATTATAAAGTTATATGATGTATCATTATCCGGGAGAACGAGTGCTAAAAAGACTTTTTTATTTGGATTTCCATCAACCCCAAGACCTATCTCCGGAATATTTATATCATCGTCAGCAAAAATCCGCTTTACATCTGCCGTTTCACACAGACGCAGCATGGCATTTACCATAATGATAATCGACCGCACTGTTTCTGCAGCCCCTTCTTTCAGCTTACGGTAATCACGCACTGGTGGATAATCGCCCCCATGCAGTTCTGCTAATTCATCCATATGTATCTCCAGTTCTGTTTTTTCGATACTGACCATCTTCTTTCCCTGGGGTACCTGAAATACCACTTTTTTGTTTTCCATGTTGACCAGCCGAAGTATATTATTCATACTGCCAAAACGTTGCTCTTCCCGTGCTTTCAGCCACTCGTCATAAAACATAGCCTGTAAATACAGTGCAACACCATCATCCCAAAACGGATCGCCTGCAAAAGCTTCCGGCTTTTTTACCGCTGCCTGAAGATTTGTAATCAAACGTATTAAATCATTCTCCCGTTCAATGTATTTAAATGGATTATAACGATCAGAAAGCCATGGTTCTTTAAAGTTCAGACTGCGGATTACATAATCACCATCTTCTTTCATATAATTGCCAAGTTTTCTCAAAGTGGCACCTTTGACATCCAGCATGACGAAACTGGCATTTTTAAGCATCAGATTAGGCTCGACAAGACCCGTTGTTTTGAATCGTCCGGAAGAAGCAACGCAGATCATGTTGTTATTTGACAGAACATCTTCATCTTTCGATACCTGTACATGTTCTGAAAGGATGCGCATATTATCTTTGTTGCTTCCAGCAAGCTCTTTTGACACTTTTTTAGGATCTCCCCAATCTTCCGTTCCTTCTTCTGCATTGAACTGAAAATTACGGTTGTTATATGAATACCACCCGATAAACATAATCCAGCAGATGCCACCGACCTCCAACCACATCGGACTCTTCGCGTTCCACCAACGCTGAAAAGGGTGTGTGCAGATAAAAAGAAAATTTTGCTGAACATTCGCAATCGATAAATCCGGTATGGTATATAAGCCGGATATCAAATATCCAAGTGTTGTAAAAAGCACCAACGCAGCAATATACAGTCCATATGGTGTTTTTCTTCTTCTGATCACTATAAAATTCCTCCTCGCTTTTACAATTAGAAAGCACCCCAAATGTCTGGATATCTTTCCAAACACTTGAGGTGCTCACGCATTATCACATATTATGTCTATTTAACTTTTAACGGAGGTGTTGGCTGTTTCAGTACAATACCTTCTGTTTTTACTTCTTGTTTAAGATTCGGCTGGATATTTTCAAGCGACTGCTTCTGTCCATTGCGAAAATGCCGCATCACCTGGTCAAACGCTTTATACACTTCTTCTCCCGTTTTTCTCTGTTTTTTGGGTTGTATAGAGCCATCCGGACCAATTACCGCAGGTTTATCGCTTTTTTTGATAAAAGCAATATATGTCTTTCCTTCATCAGTTTCAAATACATTTTGTTTCGGCAAGACAAGCGTCTCCTCATTTGATCCATAAGTTCCCGGTATCCGCGCCGCAAATAACTGGGGGGATTTTTGCATAACGCTTTCTGCATACATCGATTTTTCGATCAAAGAATCGCGATTGATTGTTATCTCTAAATAATCCGGATCATTATGCAGCTTCTCGTACGCTACATCAGATACAGTTTTTGCATTCTCCACTCTCAGAGCATCTTTCTCTATATTGCTTTTCTCCTGCCCTTCATATTTTTCATTTGCCGCCTGGACTTTTTCATCACCGGTCTTTATATATTCCTCCTCAGTCATTTTCCCGGTTTCCGCATAGCTTTCGGAATTTAAGATTTTAATTTCCCCTACCTCATTTCCCTGTTTTAACTGACTGCTTTTATAGATCTCGAACCAGTGCTGCACCTTATGCAGATCAACATTGGCAACAACAACCTGTATCTCACCGTCTCCGACTTTTAAATCCGGCAACATCGCATAATTAATCCGCAATGCCTTAAAATCCTTTGTGATCACATCCTTTTTATTTTCCAATGGCAAACTGATAATGCTAGTATTTCCTTCCGTTACAGCCTGCAGTTCATCTAAAGATTTTTTTCCTCCTTGCATATTTGCCATAAGATTTCTGGTATAGACCGCGTCAAACTTACTACGATCGTCATCAAAGATCATCACCTGAAATATATTATCTTTTTTATTAAGATCCGGACAAATTTTATAGCGAACACCCATCTCACTAAGTTCCCGGCTTAACGATTGCTCATTCATTGTGCTTGTACGCGGCACGTTGAAAATTGAATATTTTCCATTTGTTGCCTTAATAAATTGTGTCATATTCTTAAATTCACGCGGGCGGATCTGTCTTTCTTTGTACATTCGATAAAAGAATTGTATCAAGAGCATAACACATTGTGCTTGGACGTAGACTAACGATGCAAGGGATCCTGCGCCCTGTTTAATGTTCATGACTACTTTGTCAATTTCATTTTCATTTTCCATGCTTCTCTCCTTCTGTGCCGAATTTCGGCACGCAATCTATCTGCGCCTCGTGATTGGCACAACTTTTTCTGATTGTTCCATTTCTGGCTCATTGACATCCGTTTCCTGCTCCTTAACGTCATCTTTCTGTTCCAGCATATCAAGATCCGGTAATTCCTCAGTATTCTCCTTTGCTGCAGCCTGTTTTTCCAGCATGGATGCAAACGCGAGCGCAACGGCCTCTTCCGTAAACCTTTCCTCCATGCCATTCTGGTCTGTAACAATCTCACCAGTATAAGTATCTACGACAACGTAATATCCTTCATCTTCTGATTTTTCTGGAGTATGCGTTAAATTTCTTGGAATGACCGTATAACGATTCAGTGACTCGTCCGGGGTCTTTTCCGTTTCTGCTTTACTCTGATTTTTTTCCATTTCTTCATTTTTGATTTTTTCATCGTTTTTATGTTTTTGATCCGGCTCCATAATATCTGCGAGCATTCCAAGTTCGTTCAAATAGTTTGTCAATTCCGCCGTATTTTCTTTTATGCTTGCAATAACCTCTGATATACCATTTAATACATCACGGAGTTCATTGCGTTGGCGGATTTCGTGTACCTGTCCCTTTTTCAGCTTGCTCGTAGATACCCCAAAATAATTGCCCAATTTTTTCAATGCATTCTCATCCGGCATCATCTTTCCTTCTTCGATCAACGTCAGTTCTTCTGGCGTTTTTCCGAGCAAATATGCCATGTACGGTATATCAAATCCCTTCTTTGTCCGCAAATCCTGAATTGCACTTCCCACCTTTTCACTAATTTCTGTTTCATCCAGCAAATCTAAAAAACCGTTTACATCCGCCTCATCACCGCGCATTACCTCAGCGTCTCCTATTTTAATCACATAATCGCCTTTTTCCTCCTGGATCTCAATTCCATAATTCTCAACTATGGTCTGTTTTGCCTTTGATAATTTCATAAATTATTTTCCTCCTTTTAATGCGTGTGCCGAATTTCGGCACACTGGAATAACTGCTAAGCCACACGCCGCCAAATATACACCGTAATATACGGCTGCACGTTATTATGTGCCTGTCCACCTCCAGTTGATGATGTGCTTTTATCCGGAATTGTGACACTATGATTGTGGGTCCCAGCTGTATTCGTGGTAAAATTATGTGCGTGCCAACCACTTTCCGTTGTATACGATCCGTTTGTCACAAAATTAATACTGCTGATTGCCGTTCCTGTAATATAAGTATCCACGCCGATCGTTCCGATCGTGGCGTTCGCTGCATTGGTGTACGCATGCGAATGCTGACCGGCTCCATCAGTGGTACCTGTATGCTGATGACTGCCACTGTCTGTCGTGGTATAAGTGCCTCCACCCACCGAGTGGGAATGACTCGGCATTTCATTATTCGACAAGGTATGCGTGTACTCCCCGCCCGAAGCTCCGGCGGAAAAGCTTCTTTTTGAACCATTGCTATCCGTACCGGTACCGGCGCCTATAATTGTTCTTCCCTGAGCATAAGACTCCCATTTTCCGCCCAAAAAAGTTGCGGGATTTTGATTGTTAGTAGAAATATACAGGCTTCCGATAGGATATGCTGTATTCAGCAGATTTGAAACCTGCGTTGACAAATTATTAACTGCTTCCCAGATTTCCTGATCTGCCTGCTTATAACTGCTATCAACGGATGCTATTGTACCGTTTAAGTTACCGACATCCGTCTGTACATTGCTGACTGTTCCACTCAAATTTCCCAGATCTGTCTGTACAGTATCAACTGTTCCACTCAGGTTTCCCAGATCATTCCGTACAGTATCTATTGATCCATTTAAATCTGTGACCGCACTATTCAGTGACTGATTTAGCTCTTCATTTTTCTGGATCAACTGGTTCTTTGCAGATTCGAGGTTGCTATCTGCGGTAATCCCAAGGTCATTGATCATATCCGTTAAGATGTTTTTTTGCGCGTCTGACAGATTCTTATTTTCTTTGATCTGTTCATTGAGCGATCCAGATTCTTCATTTAACTGATCGATTGCTATGCCGATAGCCGCCGCATCTGATTGATAAGACGTTAGATAGGTAGACAACTGCTGTTTTACACCATCTACATTCTGGACGCTTTCAATCGATATGTCCTCAATCTGTTTTTGCAGCTCCTCCTTCTGCGCTACGGACAAATTATTACTATCTAAAATCTGTTTCTGCAGTGTATCCTTTACCGCAGCAATTTCATTCTCAAATTCTGTTTTCAGATCCGCCTCAATAGCGTCCATCCGGACAGACAGCGACGATATGTCACTATTATCCTGCGCCTCTAAACGCCGTAACGTATCTATGGCCTGCTTTGCTGCCACGATTTCATCCGCATGGCTTGTAACAGTCGCCGCTTCATTAGAGCAATAATCATCAAAAATTTTATTCAGGCTCTGAATCTGGCTTTCTAATTTTTCTTCGTTTTCCGAAGACTTACTTAACCCTGCGCTGAGAGCATCAATTTGACTATCAAAAGATTTCTTGTCCGACTTATATGCATCAGATGAGTTGGATAAAGATGTTTTTAGATCATCAATATCACCCGCATTGAGCTGAATTAATGCCGATGTGCGCGGCACAACAGTCTTATCAATATACTGTTTCAAACTATCATCTGTGCTTGTAATATAGGTCACACTACTATTCGATGATGCATTTTTTTCTAATACTGCCTGATTAACCGCATCCGCGACTAATGCTCTGATCTCCATTTTTTTATTTGTATCAAAATCATCCGGTACCGAATTTAAAATTCCGGTGGATATTTGAGCGATGATCTGTTCCATCTCCTCATCACTGATACTGCCATCTTTGTCCGACAGATAATCCTTCAAAGTAGTGCTAAGATTATCCTCAATTATCTGATTTCCATCCACAAGCTCACTGCCAGATAGCTGCTTTGCCATTTCCGGATCACTTTTTTTGTCAAAATTGCTAAATAAAAAAACACCTGCCACAAAAAACATGACAAGTATAATCCACACACTGATTTTCCGTTTTTGTTTTCTCGATATGTACATGTTTTATTCCCTCCTTATAGTACGGGCGCATCATTCTTTTTAGCTGGTAAATTCTGAGACTGCGGCATGACATAAACCACCCTTTTTTCACTTTCTAAGCGTAACAACAGTTCCTCATATTTTTTTACAACAACAATATCATTATTATGATCATTAATATACCGGATCATTTTATACTTGGTATTCGCCCATTGAGGATCTGTAAGAGGCCAATTTTTTTCTATCCATGCCTCCAGACGCTGAAGCTTTGCTTCTTCTTTCGATCGATGATCATAAAAGTCCAGCATTTTTACAGCCTTTGCTATAATATCCGGCTGTTCATTTGCCATAGCCGTATACTCACTCACCTTTGTTATTACTTCATCCCAGCCAGCATCTGTAAGAGGCCATTTCTTTTCTATCCATGCCTCCAATTTTTTCAGATTACTCTCAACCTCAAATAGATCTATCGTCCTATCATCTGACACTTCCGCTTGATCTTTCTCAAGGACTTCATACTCTAATTCTTTTATGACCGCATCCGATATTTCAGCTGATGTGCTTTTGTTAGGGGATTGTTTATTTTCAGCTTCAGTTTTCGTTTCGATTTCTGATACTGATTTTTCTTCTGGCTCTGTCTGCTTTTCTGCTTGTTCTACAGTTGTTTTTTCCTGCTCCTGCTTCCGATCGTGCTGTACAGTTTTTTTCACCTCTTTTTCGTAGGCATCTAATACCCACTCACTAAGACGCCACCGCGCATCTGCAGATGTTGGATATACCACATCATTCCATTCAATTCCATTCTTCCCTTTAGCGCTATATTGCGGCATCGAGACATATAAGCCCTTCTGGTTCTTCTTTTCAAGGATTTTTATTCCACCGATCTGCAATCCGAACATATCAAGTGTCGCTATTCCTCTTAACTGTCCACCATTATTAACCGGTATAACTTTGATTGATATATCTTCTGCATATACCCCTAAGCCTTTTCCTAAATCCTGTCTTACCGCTTGCAAAACTTCTTTTTTTATTTTTTCTTTCATTTCTGGAGTTAAAACAGATACTATGTTTTTCCACCCTTTTTCGCCCTGCTCCCCAGGCAGTGATAAAAAAGCGTTCCCATCCTTTCCCTTCATAAGCCGCACATTTTTTATGGTAAGGAAATTTGCCACCGTAACATTTCCGACTGCGAGCACATTTTTATTTTCCGGCAACACATGCATTTCCGCGCGGATCAAATCACCATCCATGTGGGTTTCCTCCTTTACTCTTCTTTACGTTTATCCACCTTAAATTTCTTTAGGCGTTTCATGACCTCTAATGACAAATTGGGCGAAGCAAACTCCGCCACCTCGCTGGTAGGCATTCCTTCTTCAAGACACGTCAGAAGGAAATCCTTTTGTTCGTCAGACAGATTTTCATTTTTTATGTAACTGTCAATAAAACGTTTGACTTCTGTCTGACGTTTTTTCTTCAACCAAACCCTGCGACCCTCTGCAAAGATTCCATTTTCAAGAGACTGTTCGCTTTTTTTATCCGGCGCAGTTCTTTCATGTTGAGCGTGAGCGGTCTCGTTTGGTATTCTTTCCAGCACTTTATCCGTACCGAAATTCGGCACATTACCCTTTTCTTTCAGTTCTGCTTCCAACTGAGCAACCCGTGCTTTCAGCAGCTCGATCATGCTATCCTTTGTCCGTATAGTTTCCTCCTGCGCCGCCGACTGTTTATTCAGAGCCGTTTCCAGGTTCGCCATAATGGCGTCTTTTAATTCACGACTTTCCGCAAAAACTTCCTGTGCTTCCTTTTTCAATTTTTCAACTTTCTGATTTACATCATCCAGATCGCTGTATACGCTGACAAGATAATCCTGTCGCTCCTTTCGGATCTTCGGAATGGTATAGTTTTTTTTATTCATCTCTACAAGTTTTTGCAACGGCATACGATCCAAGGCGCAGATATAATACCACTCCCTTTTACCCCAATCCGGAATACTCCGCAAAAAATCTACCACCTCATCCGACAGTTTCATTCCTGCGGCAATCTGGATCTGCAGATTCAATATCTGTTGCATAGTTTCATTAGTATCTTCTGACATACAATGCCATCTCCTTTCCTTTCTCAAATGATTTTTCCCGTAGCCGGTCTGCCTCATCAGCTGCTTCCTTTTCTTCCCTTACAATACCGGCAAGGATCTTTTTTTCTTCTCTCACACCCTGGAGCTGTCGCATTAATTCTTCCGGCTCTCTATCAAAGTTTCCCGAGGTGTAACTATCTTTCAGCTTTTCCAGATCATCTTCCATATTTTCGTACTCATTATCCAGATCATTTTTTAATGCAAGCTTTAACTTCAAGTCATTCATATTTTTCTTGAGAGCCGGATCTGTCTCTCCAGCATTCCTTTGTGCAATTTTAAGATCTCTGATCAAAAAGGTCTCCATCATCCGCACATCTGCAAGACGTTTCTTTACCGCTTCAATAGATCCCAAATTTGTTCGCAGCAGATACCGGCATTCGCGCGCAAGACGATCAATCCGGAGCATATCCCGGCGTACCTGCCGCTGATCTACCTTATATGGATTTTTGAGGGTATAAAAAGCGCCGGATGCATGTTGCATTCGGCGTACATAACGAACCTGATAGCGATTCATATACGTTCTTTTCTCAAGGCTGCCATCCAGCTTCATTGACTTTAGCCTTGGACTTTTTTTGTGTTCAAAAAACGTAAAATCTTTTAACCGGATCCGTTCTTCGATATCTTTCATCCGATAGCCTCTGCCCAGCTTATAATCCCGGCGGCGCAGGTTTCGATCGGAACGGGCATTCCGCGCCCCGGGCATATGGTATGTTAAATACTCGCCATATTTTTTTGATTGCCCTGCGCGTACCTCATATCCAAATTGCCTCATGATTTCAAGATACTCTTCAAACGATGCAGCATGACTTGTGGCATAATCAATGTCATTTTGGATGATCCTTGTATTTGTCATCCTGTTATCCTTTTCTGCCGCATGCTCCGCATAGCTTTTTCCTTTTCTGCGCTCATCATAGACCAGCTTTTCCAATCCATATCTTTCACAGATCTCGTCAGTCAGGGGCTGCATATACTTTTTCCAGTCACCCTTTTCATAACGATATTTATAACCGTTTTCTCGATTGACAGAATTAAAAACGATATGACCATGCATATGGCGCTGATCCGTATGCACACTAAATGCGTATTCGTAACTGTCACCCAGATACTCCTGACAAAATTCCTGGATCACCTGGTAAGCCGTTTGCGCATCCACATGCTCATCCGGACTCCAGCTGATTACCATGTGATACCCCTGTCTGCCCAGGAGCTTTGATTTTTTAGCATCATCATCCCGGATGCCCAAAATCTCATTCCATTCCCTTTTGGTGTCGATCATAGTCTGGTATGCCTCCCCCGGATCTGTACTGATATTACTTCCTGTGAGCAGACCTGCATTCGTTTTTTCAGGATTTAAAATATATTCCAGACTGTTTTTCAAATGGGCGCCCGCGGATGCAAAGGATGTCTTACCATGCGATCTCGACTCTCCGATGTTGATTATTCGTGTAATTGCCATAATTTTTCTACTCCGTTTTTTCAAGCAGCTGTTCTATCGCGGCATTCATTTTTTTCAGCTCCTCTTCCATGATTTCGATATCGAGCTGAGTACCAAACCCTGCGTTGATCTTTTTGGTGGTCTGATTAACATTGACACCGATCTTTCGGATCTGGTACCGTATTTCACGCAGTTCATTTCGGATCTGCATGGCAGCCATATCCTCCATGGGTATAAGGCTGCGCTGTCTGATATACGCCGATACATTTTTACTTCCTTTCCGTGTCCTGCTTAGTTCATCGCTTTCCGCAAGTCGTATCAACTTATCATACTCGTTCTGGTTAAAACGCACCTTAATAAAGCGTTCACGTTTCATTTGACATCATCCTTTTTAATAGGCATCCAGATCCATACCATCTGGCTTTTTATCGCCAAACCGATCACGCATTGACCTCACAAAAGCATCATAGTTCTCATCCGTCACCTCTCCAAACGTTTCCTTGATTGCCACCATGATCTTCCTGTTTTTCTCAGCCTCTCTCTTTAGATCTTCCACCTCAAGCTTCTCACATGTTTTTTTCAGATCCGCATTGATTTTCTTTTTCTGTTCACGCAGATCCGCCTCTTTCTCCTCCAGCTTTTCAAGCTGCTCCGTAAGATTTTTCTTTCGTGCACATAGCATATCGTAATTGCTCATCTAGCATTCCTCCTTTTCACTAGCACATACCGATATCCGGCAGACTTGGCATATTATCTTTCTTTTTTTCCTGACTGTCATAAAAATCCTGTTCCAGTTTTTCAACTCGACCTTCCAAAAGATCCATACGATTTCTATCGTCTTCAAATGCCAGTACCGCAGCTTCCAAATACTGCGTCTCATATGGGTACTGCCCTCTGTTTCGATCCTCAATTTTTTTCAAAACCGCATCCGAAAACCGAAACGTTTTTGTTTTTTTTGTACTCATTTTTTAAGATCCCCCTTTTCATTTTCATGTGCCGAAATTCGGCACAAAGGTACAAAAAAAGATGCCTCCTTTTGAGACACCTTTTTCTTAATTCCCTGATTATATTTTACCACAGGTTTTTACATCCATCTACCACCGTTTACCACCACGTTTTTTTGCTCCTGTCCGCCCAGGATCCCTGTTTTCATTTTTCTTTTCCAGGTTTTGAGGGCGGATTTTTCTGCCGGGCAGCAATACAGCTTTCGTATGTCACCCTGCCATACAACGCATTGCATTGTATGGCTTGATATATGGCTTTCGTATGTCTGCCGTATGGCTGAATGTACATACAGCGTACAGCTTTTGTATTACACGGACTGTAACGCTTTCGTATGTCTGCCGTATGACAATTTTGCCTTGCAAAATTGCAAGATACGCATAATGTTCCCACATTTATGCTCTCTTGTTAGGGGACACCCCTAAAACCCCGGTATAGCCATACATTTTATGTATTTTGTATGGCTAATGTATGGTAGATACCCACTCTTCCACCTGGATCTGGATGTCTGTTTTGTCTCCGCGGCTGTCTATAATATGACGGTAAACCTCATCAAGAACGCTGTCAAAACCGGACAGCTTTTCGAAAAGCTGGGGTTCATTTTTCTTCCGCTCCCGGAAAATTTTCCGGAGAGCTTCCATGATCTTTTTCTTCATTTCAATCTCGCCGCTTTTTGCAAAGATGTTTGCCTTGGACGTCCTCATGATGTCCATATAAAATGTCTCATATTCCCATTCAATTTTTTTACCGAAATCGTTCATATTCCAACCACCTATTCAAAAATAATTTCTTCCGTTTCATCTTCACCCTCCATACCAGGAATAGTCTCTCCCGCTGATATGTTGCTGCCTGTTGTGGTCTGCTGCGTGATCGATGTGCCTGCCGTGTCAGATCCACCCGTTTGTGACGCATAACCGGATGAGAGTGACACTGTATTCTGTTTGGTCTGATCTGCGGTTCCTCTGGAAATTTCAGAGGCCGGATTCTTTAAAGAAGATCCGGATCCCGCAGACGGTACCGACTGGGTAACAACTCCCTGTACCTGTGATGTTCCCGATGGAGCTCCTTCGGCATCCCGGACGGATGGACCGTTATCAAGCATCCACGTTTCCTCTTTGATTTCCTCTAAACTGTACACGCAGCTGCTGACCGTAACTCCCGTTGTCTGCGGTGAATATCTCGCCGTCACAAGAGTTCCTGCCGGATCATCAAGCTGTAGATAAAAATCTGTGCAGCTGGTATGATCCTGTGCAACCGCACAATCAAGACACACCGCAGATGTTGCCGAAAGATTATTCTGAAAAACATAACCGCGGACTGCATCATTCACCTTTCCAGAAAAAGATCCAAGGATCGGATCAATAAATTTGTCCTGATTTTCTATCTTAAAATCTGTCTTTATATCTTCTGCCTGTATCTCTGTTTCCGTCTCCACTTCTGTTACAGGCTCCTCTGTTTCTAAAAGACTTTCCGTAGCAACAGGTTCCTCCGTTTCCACCTCTGTCTGATTTTTCCGGTGGAAAACAATAAACAAAATGATCGCCACAATGATTATCACAACTGCCGCGATCCCGAGTAAAATAAACAGTGGTTTATTATCATCCTCATCATGATATGTTATCTTCATAATTATCGGTTCTCCTTTCCTGTCCGTGCCGAATTTCGGCACACTGAAAATTTTATTTATGCCCAAAAGCGTTATAGGTTTCCAATGCCTTTCTTGTCCGATAGGGCAGCGCAGCATTTTGGATATGGCAGCGTTCATACATTGCGCAGAACACTCTCGTAGCAAATTCTGGATCATCCAATCCTTTAAATTCTGCCAAACTCATAGCACACTGTTCTCCATATTCTGATCCGATGGAAGTCCACATCCACTGATTTGAAGACAGCTCCATCAGCATATAGTTAAGCTGCACCTCAAGACCTGTATCCGGCCACGGTTCCCCCGCAGCTTCTGCAAAAGCCAGGAACGCTTCTTTTCTGCCTCCAGTCCATTGTGCGATACCAATACTTGATCCATCAGCATTTTCAGAATGCAGCTTTATGTCTCCTGCCGCATCCACTCCAGCTTCACGGTATAAATTTCCAACAACGGCTGATGC
>ULML01056184.1_pt1 | contig 25819 bp, 30 predicted proteins | sample 1951651 | NCBI WGS metagenome assembly ULML01 (sample SAMEA4835549, study PRJEB28245) | human gut metagenome | biome: gut microbiome; material: fecal sample | place: Denmark | collected 2008
ACGACGAGGCCATCCGCGTCTTTGCCGCCAACCTGCGCCAGCTGCTCCTGGCCTCTCCGCTGGGACAGAAGCGCGTCATGGGCATCGACCCCGGCTTCCGCACGGGCTGCAAGGTGGTGTGCCTCGACGCACAGGGCAACCTGCTCCACAACGAGAACATCTACCCCCACCCGCCCGTCAGCAAACCCAAGGAAGCGGCACAGAAGATACAGAAGATGGTGGAGGCCTACCGCATCGAGGCCATGGCCATCGGCAACGGTACCGCCAGCCGTGAGACGGAAGACTTCCTGAAGCACCTGCGCTTCGACCGTGACATGCAGATATTCGTCGTCAGCGAGCAGGGTGCCTCCATCTACTCGGCCTCCAAGCTGGCCCGCGAGGAATTTCCCGACTATGACGTCACCGTCCGCGGTGCAGTCTCCATTGCCCGCCGACTCATGGACCCGCTGGCCGAGCTGGTGAAGATAGACCCGAAGTCCATCGGCGTGGGACAGTACCAGCACGACGTGGACCAGACGAAACTGAAGAAATCGCTCGACCAGACGGTGGAAAGTTGCGTGAACCTGGTAGGTGTCAACCTGAACACGGCCAGCAGCCATCTGCTGACCTACATATCGGGCCTCGGGCCGCAACTGGCGCAGAACATCGTCAGCTACCGTGCCGAACACGGCCCCTTCGCCTCACGCCGCGACCTGCTGAAGGTACCCCGCATGGGTGCCAAGGCCTTCGAACAGTGCGCCGGCTTCCTGCGCATCCCCGATGCCAAGAACCCGTTGGACAACACAGCTGTCCATCCCGAAAGCTACGGCATCGTGGAGCAAATGGCCAAGGACCTGGGCTGCACCGTCCATGAACTGATAGCCGACAAGCAGCTGCGCCTGCGCATCCGGCCCGAGCGTTACCTGACGGACACCGTCGGCATGCCTACCCTCAAGGACATCCTTCAGGAACTGGACAAGCCCGGACGCGACCCGCGAGGCCCCATCAAGGTGTTCGAGTTCGACCCGAACGTCCGCACGCTGGACGACCTGCACGAAGGCATGGAGCTGCCCGGCATCGTGGGCAACATCACCAACTTCGGCGCCTTCGTGGACATCGGCATCAAGGAGAACGGCCTGATACACCTCTCTCAACTGGCCGACCGCTACGTGACCGACCCCAACGAAGTGGTGTCCATCCACCAGCACGTCCGGGTACGTGTGCTGGGCATCGACACGGAACGCAAGCGCATCCAGCTGACCCTGCGCGGCGTATCGCAGGAAGGACTCTAAGCCTCCTTCCTGCCGCGCCGTTCGTAATAGCCGACAATGGCCAGCGTCCCCACAACAAGCAGCACCGTGCAGAGCAGCGAACCTTCGAAGCCGAAGCTGCCGCCCGTCAGCAGGTCGCTGCCCGTCAGACGGAGGGTAAGCAACGATTGGCCACTGTCTGTCCCGCTGACCTCATAGCCCAGCACAGGCCCCTGCAGCCAGTTCCAGAACCAGTGCAGCACAATGGGGAAGCACAAATTACGTGTATACAGAAAAGAAGCACCCAGCAGACAGCCTGCCAGCAGAATGTTGACAAACGGCAGAAGAGCGAAATTGGGATTGAACAGGTGCATGGCCGAAAAGAGGGCCGACGACAAGAAAAGAGCCACGAAACGGTTCATACCTTCCGAAAGCATCCTTCCCAGCACGAAACCACGAAGCATCACCTCTTCCGAAACGGCTACCAGCAGGAAGAGCAGCAACCATCCCAGCAAATCACAGGGTATCCATTGGATGCCTGTCACCTCGACAGCCCCTGTCAGGAGCGACACGCCGAACCCGACGGCATACAGCAGCACCGCTACACCAAGGCCCGCCAACAGGTCCTTCCCCCGCCCCTTCAGCGACAAGCCCAGCGACGACAGGGGCAGGTTACGCCAGCGCAATATCAAGACCGCCGCACTCAGATAGCCCACCAGCATAAACAGACTCTCACACGCATGGGAGAGCAAGCCGTCCTCCGGCATCTCTGCTGCCGCCAACTTATATCCCAAGAAGAGAAACATACCCAGAAACATCAGGATACATGTCCCTATCACATAAAACAACAGAATATCCGCCACCAATCGGCCGGTCTTCCTCCAGAAAGTTTTGTTTCCTATCTCCATACCTTATTATATATTATATATTATCTAAAATCACTGAACACGGCTGCAAAAATACAAATAAAAGAAAAAAAATATCCATTCTCGCCAAATCTTCCGTATCTTTGAAAACCAAACCAATAAAAAAGAGAAGAAATATGAAAATAAGACACATACTGCTGATGGCAGCCGGCTTCTGCCTTACACTGGGAACCTATGCCCAAAAGAAAACAACCCTCTACGTGCCCAAGGCCGGCACACTGGTAGAACTGCTGACCGAAAATGAAGCCAACCAGATAACCCACCTCACCCTGCAGGGAAAACTCAACGCCGTAGACTTCCGTCACCTGCGCGACGAGTTTACCAGCCTCCGGGTACTGGACATCTCGAACGCCAGCATCAGCATGTACACCGGCAAGAACGGTACGTATCCCGACAAATTCTACATCTATCCGGGCAACTGCATTCCAGCTTATGCCTTCTGCAAACAGAAGGAAGATGGAAGCTACCAAGGGAAAACGAGTCTGGAGCATGTCATTCTGTCCGAAAAGACCAAGAACATTGAAGATGCCGCCTTTAAGGGCTGTACCAATTTGAAAATTTGTCAGATTCGCAAGAAAACAGCTCCCAACCTGCTGCCGGGAGCTTTGGCAGACAGCATTACGGCCATCTTCGTTCCGCTGGGTAGCAGTGATTCCTACCGCCACAAAGACAGATGGGAAAACTTCTCCTTTGTCGAAGGTACCCCAACCGCCGTTACCGTACAGATAGCCAAAATGGGCAGCCTGGCCAGCGAGCTGCTGAATGCCGGCGTGCAGCCCCGTGACGTGAACTTCCTGACCATCGAAGGCAAAATGGACGAAGCGGACTTCAAACTCATCCGCGACTACATGCCCAACCTGGTTTCGGTCAACATGGAGAACTGCAACGCGACAACCATCCCCGAATACACCTTCACACAGAAGAAATACATGCTGAACATTACCCTCCCCAAAGGACTGACCACCATCGGGCAACGCGCCTTCAGCGGTTGCACACGCCTGTGCGGCACACTGGTATTGCCCGCCTCGGCGACAGCCATCGAATATGGAGCGTTCATCGGATGTGACAACCTGCGCCGGGTACTGGCAACCGGTACCCAAATCACGACGTTAGGCGACAACCTGTTTGGTGACAGCAATGCCAGCAAGATTGTCTACCAATCCGCCAAATAAAATCACTTGATTCCAATAATAAAGAGGGGGCGCATCACGGATGATACGCCCCCTTTCTGTTTTCTGCTCTCTTCTTACATTTTTATAATTGATACATCCGGGCCCTCAACTCCTTGATGTGATCCGAAGCAATGTATTCGTCGTACTCCATCATCTTGTCAATGATGCCGTTCGGCGTCAGCTCTATGATGCGGTTGGCCACCGTCTGGATGAACTCATGATCGTGTGACGCAAACAGAACGTTGCCTTTATAAATCTTCAGATTATTGTTGAAAGCCTGGATGGATTCCAAGTCCAAGTGGTTGGTAGGAGTATCCAAAATCAGGCAGTTGGCATTGCGCAGCTGCATACGGGCAATCATGCAACGCATCTTCTCGCCTCCCGACAGCACACTGGCTTTCTTCAGCACCTCGTCGCCCGAGAACAGCATACGGCCCAGGAAACTCTTCATGTAGACTTCGTTGCCTTCGCCAAACTGGCTGAGCCATTCTACCAGATTCAGGTCCGTGTTGAAATAGGCCGTATTGTCCAGCGGCAGATAGGCCGTCGTGATGGTCACACCCCAGTTGTAATGACCGGCATCGGGCTTCATATTCCCGTTGATGATCTCGAACAGCGCCGTCATGGCACGCGGATCGTGCGACAGGAACACAATTTTGTCTCCCTTCTCTACGTTGAAATTCACGTCGCGGAAGAGTATCGTACCGTCGTCCAGCGACTTGGTCAGTCCCGACACCTCCAGTATCTGGTTGCCCGGCTCGCGCTCCGGCGTAAAGATGATGCCCGGATATTTACGTGAAGACGGTTTGATTTCCTCCACATTCAGCTTTTCGAGCATCTTCTTGCGGCTCGTCGTCTGCTTGCTCTTGGCCACATTGGCACTGAAACGGCGGATGAACTCCTCCAGCTCCTTACGCTTTTCCTCGGCCTTGGCCTTCTGGTTCTGCTGCTGGCGCAGGGCCAGCTGGCTCGACTCGTACCAGAAGCTGTAGTTACCGGCAAACAGATTGATTTTGCCATAATCGATATCAATCGTGTGCGTACATACCGAATCCAGGAAGTGGCGGTCGTGGCTGACTACCAATACGGTATGTTCGAAGTTAGACAGATAATCTTCCAGCCATGTCACCGTTTCCATGTCCAGATCGTTGGTCGGCTCGTCCAGCAACAAGTTGTCCGGATTGCCATACAATGCCTGTGCCAGCATGACACGCACCTTCTCCTTGTTGTTCAGCTCGCCCATCAGCACATAATGCTTGTCCTCCTTGATGCCCAGTCCGCTCAGCAAGGATGCCGCATCGCTTTCGGCATTCCATCCGTCCAGTTCGGCAAACTTTTCTTCCAGTTCAGACACCTTCATGCCGTCCTCGTCCGTAAAGTCTTCCTTGGCATAAAGTGCCTCACGCTGCTTCATGATGTCCCACAACACCGTGTGACCCATCATCACCGTATCCATCACCGTGTAGGCATCCCACTTGAAGTGGTCCTGACTGAGCACAGACAAACGCTCGCCCGGCCCCAGAGTAATAGACCCCGTCGTGGGCTCCAGCTCACCCGAAATCGTCTTGAGGAAAGTGGACTTGCCCGCGCCGTTGGCACCGATAACACCATAACAATTGCCGCTGGTAAACTTCAGGTTTACGTCGTTGAATAACACCCTTTTACCAAACTGCACCGAAACATTAGAAACTGTAATCATGAATTATTTTTCCCTTATATTACTAATACCTTAAAATTGAGCGTGCAAAGATACGACTTTATCGCGATATATACGATACCGCAAGCAGTAAACATCATGGAAACACGTTACAAACTTCCTGCCGACAGGAAGCAGACATTCCATCAACAGACCGTGCATATCCTAAATATCCTGCCTTTACACTGACAATCTGACATAAAAATACTACCTTTGCGGCGTTTTTCAAGAACGGATGTCCATTTGGCAAAGTTTTTGTACGAACATCGGATAAAAATGGTCCAAGCCTAAACGGGCTTGGATATATATCAACAAGCAATCATAAAAAATATAAAGATATGGATCCGAAAAAAGAAACCATGAACGAAGAAGAGCTGAAGGCCCGTGCCGAACGCGAAGAGCACAAAGCCAAGGGCTCCAAGGAAAAAGAAGAGAAAACGACCGATGAACAGTCGGCCGAAGAGAAGCCTGCAGATGAAGTGGAAAAGCTGCAAAACGAGCTGGACAGCTTGAAAGACAAATACCTGCGCCTTTCCGCAGAATTTGACAACTACCGCAAACGTACGATGAAGGAAAAAGCCGAGCTCATCCTGAACGGCGGTGAAAAGTGCATCAGCAGTATCCTGCCTATTGTCGACGACTTCGAGCGTGCATTGAAAAACATGGAAACTGCCGAAGACGTAGCTGCCGTAAAGGAAGGAGTTGAACTGATCTACAATAAGTTCATGACCGTACTCGGACAAAATGGAGTGAAACCCATCGAGACCAAGGAGCAGCCGCTCAACACCGATTATCATGAAGCCATTGCCGTCATTCCGGCACCGGCAGAAGAACTGAAGGGCAAGGTTTTGGATTGTGTACAGACCGGCTATACGTTAAACGACAAGGTAATCCGTCATGCCAAAGTGGTAGTCGGAGAATAAAGAACAGGCATAGGATATGGAAAAAAGAGATTACTACGAGGTACTGGGAGTCGACAAGAATGCATCGGCCGATGAGATAAAGAAAGCCTACCGCAAAAAAGCCATCCAATATCACCCCGACAAAAATCCCGGCGACAAGGAAGCGGAAGAAAAGTTCAAGGAGGCTGCCGAAGCCTATGACGTACTGAGCAATCCGGACAAACGCGCCCGTTACGACCAGTTCGGCTTTGCAGGCATGAGCGGCGCAGCCGGCAACGGAGGTCCTTTCGGCGGATTCAGCGGAGGCATGTCCATGGACGACATCTTCTCCATGTTTGGCGACATCTTCGGCGGACACGGTGGAGGTTTCGGCGGTTTCGGAGGATTCGGCGGAGGAGGCGGTGCACAGCAACGCCGTTTCCGTGGTTCCGACCTCCGCGTAAAGGTGAAGCTCAACCTGAAGGAAATATCTACCGGCGTAGAGAAGAAATTCAAGCTGAAGAAATACGTCACCTGCAGCCACTGCCATGGCACCGGAGCCGAAGGCAACAGCGGAAGCGAAACCTGCCCCACCTGCAAAGGCTCAGGGACCGTTATCCGCAACCAGCAGACGATTCTGGGTACCATGCAGACGCGTACCACCTGTCCCACTTGCGGCGGTGAAGGCAAAATCATCAAGAACAAGTGCAAGGAATGTGCAGGCGAAGGTATCGTATATGGCGAAGAAGTAGTAACCGTCAAAATTCCTGCTGGCGTAGCCGAAGGCATGCAATTGTCCATGAGCGGTAAGGGAAATGCCGGCAAACACAATGGCATACCCGGTGACTTGCTCGTGCTGATTGAGGAAGAGCCGGACAAAGAACTGATCCGTGAAGAGAACGACCTTATCTACAACCTGCTGCTGAGCTTCCCCACGGCAGCCTTGGGCGGTGCAGTAGAGATTCCGACCATCGACGGAAAGGTAAAGGTTAAAATCGAGCCGGGTACACAACCGGGCAAAGTGCTCCGCCTCCGCAACAAAGGTCTGCCCAGTGTCAACGGTTACGGCACAGGCGACCTGCTGGTCAATGTCAGTGTCTACGTCCCCGAAACGCTGAGCAAAGACGAAAAGAAAGCCTTGGAGGAAATGGAAACTTCCGACAACTTCAAGCCGAATACCTCTATAAAGGAAAAGATATTCAAGAAGTTCAAGAGTCTGTTCGAGTAAAGGCGTCCGATCGGTTGTTTACTCAGCTTAAAACGATGCTTTACCCAGCATAAAACAATGATGTGTCCAGCTTAAACGATTGGTTTACCCATAGTAAACGGACGGTTTAAGCTGGACAAATTATTAAGATAACAGCATTCGAATTCGGAATTGAGATCTATTACTAATGCCCCAGGATGTTAATACCTATAAATCAGATTTATTTATCAAATCCATAAGAGAATAGCAAGTTATTAACGAAGAACGAACGCCAGGTTTCAACTCACCACAAACCATATACAATATATTGTCATGAACCAACAACACACCACCCGCTCTTGCCATTCCGCTTACATCAGCAATCACCTTCCAATTATTGTCAATCCAATTATATATAAGTATATCATCATTAAACTGATACCATTCTATCGCTTTCTTCATATAATCCTCAGGAGCGTTTCCTTCCAAAGCCCGTTTAAAAACAGAATAATTAACTCCACCCGTAAAAACCAAGCAACTATCCATCACAACGCCGCTCCCTCCGACCATACAGCGTCGGCTACCGTCCTTTTCGGGCACTAACTCCACTATTTTACTCCACACACCGGCATTTACATCATATTTCAATATATCCGTAGCTAAAAGGCATTGTTTCTTCGCGGCATCAAACGCATAACCGCCGACCAAAAACAACGCATTGGATGAAGCCAACACAACTGGCTGGATTCTTAAATGACCGGGATAATCAGGAAGCCGCCTCCAAGCTGTCGGCAACGATAAATCCAAAGCATACAATCCCTTTCCACCATCAGACTGATTGCCCCCTGTTACATAAATCATTGTACCACAGACGGCTGCTCCTCCATTGTCCATCGATACAGGAAGAGAAGGCAAGTTCATGATTTTTCCATCCGATTTCAAAAGGAATACATCGTTCAATGCACCGTTTTCATTTTGTCCACCGATACATATCAATCCAGCCTCCGTAGCAGCAGTCGCGCCGTAGGCAACAGGAAAAGGAAGCTTCGAAAGAAATCGCCACTGGATATCCTGTGAAAGAACATCAACCGAATAGACTGTGTCATAAAACATTTTCTTACCGCCGTCTGCAGCAGGCACATCCGGAAAATTACACCCACCGGCAACAACCAGCCGATCTCCTATAAATCCGGCAAAAGGAGCTGACACTCCTTTTGCCTGCGGATATTCCGGAAAAGGCATAACACGCTGACCGTAAAGGGAATGGCCTATCCATAAGGCCATTACCCCTGCAACTATTCTGACAAGAGACTGGAACATAAAAGGACAACCAAACTATTCTTTTACCAAATCATGCAACTTAATTGTCTGAAACGTCATATGAGCCACACTACTTTCATAAAGAATTCCTATCGTTTCAGAATCTACCAATGTGAGGCAACTGTACCCCCATCCCTCATCTTCGTCCAACATCAATTGACACTCTGAAGGCCATGTCGCACCCCCATCCAGACTCACTTTCACCGTAATATGATGACGGCCTTTAGTTGTGTTCGGATTAGAAAACAACAACAAATCCTTACCTAATACATTATCAGTTGCAGGGATATGCAACAAACTGGCCATACAGACGGGCCCTGCAGAGCGCTACGTGAAGAAGAATGTTCAACCCATGTCTTACCCAAATCTTTGGTAATAGCAACGGCACGACTTCCCCCACGATTATCACGCATGTTAAGCATCAGCACACCTGGCTCAACTTCAGCGACTTGTGCCTCTGTCGTATTCGTTCGAGCCAGATTATGTATTTTCCATGTTTCGCCCTTATCCTTACTATACATAATTCCAGCATTCGGAACACGTGTGGAGTCTATAAACTGAATAGGGAAAACCAATGTCCCATCGTGCATAGCGATACCTCGTCCTGGTCCCTGTAACAAAAGATACCAAGAAGGATCTTTCACCTGACTTGTAATATTAATTGGAGCAGACCATGTTTTTCCATCATCTGTACTTTTCGACAAAACCAGCTGCCCTGTTTCTTCCGGCATCATTCCCGGATGCGAGCTCCACCATGCGCGCTGATTTCCATAACCATGAGTCCATAAAGCAACAATCCAAGCAGTTTTGCTGTCCTTGTCATATAAAATACAAGGATCACCCACTCCATTTTGAGCAGAAGGAAGCCCACCCGTATTCTTAAAAGAAATCGGAATTCTCATCTTTTCCCATGTACGTCCTCCATCTGTACTACGGCTCAGACCGATATCAATATGTTCCTGCAAATCTACAGAATTATTATAACGAATATCATACACTGCCAACAAGGTTCCTTCATTGGTAGTCACAAGGCCAGGAATACGATAAGCGGCAGCTCCATCATCACCAGCATGACGTACGCCGACCCCTACACGGTGCACAATATCCGAAGTTGAAACAATCTTAACAGGAGCATTTCTCCCATCCAACTTCACACATGACAAATCAGCCTGAATTTTAGTCTGCAAAGAAGCTCCAGGCTTCATTTGCAGACTAATCCAAAAGAAATTTATTCCATCGAACAAGTCGTAATCACATTGTAAAGTTATTCTGCCAGCAGGCCGTTTTACTTCAGCACACAAAATTGAATAAGAAGGATTTGCAGCCAATGTTTGTCCTACATTGAACCCTGAAACATAAGATACAGGAGCAAATCTGTTCTTAGCTCTGTCTTGCAAAGCCTCAGTCCCTCCATAATACAATTTCACAGATTCTATCTCCGAAAGGTTCTGAGATGAAATGTTTAAAGAAACTTCAGTTAACTTTCGAGACTCACGGGCATCCAAACGCAAATAAAACAACACATTATCCTGACGCTCGATTAAGATAGGAATTTGTGTTTCACGTACATAAACAGTATCAGCAGCCTTCAGCTTCCCAACACACAATATTATAAACAGCAAGAAATAGCAGAATACTCTCATAGCAATTACTCAACTTTATCCAAACAACAATTTAATTACCAATACACAATCTATATCCACAAACCATCATACGAGGAATGTGGAAAGGTCCCTTGAACAAATTGCCCTTTGCCGGCTGAGCCACAGTACCGTCGCGATGAAGATAACCATACCACTCACCAAACTCCTTATCAGGGAAATGAGCATAAGTCCAGTCACTGATCTGTTTGTGCATTGCCAGATATTTTTCATCATGCGTAGCTTGATAAGCATACAAAGTGGCAATGATAGCTTCAGTCTGCGGCCACCAGAACTTCATATCTTGCGAATAATCCTGTACAGGAAAATTACGACAATCGCGGAAATTGATGATGCCACCATATTCCTTGTCCCAGCCCCACTCCCAGGACCATTCCAATATCTCGAGAGCCATCTGAACCAAATTCTTGTCCCAATTTCGATACTTGGCCTCTTCCATGATAAACCAGGAAGTCTCGATGCAATGTCCAGGGTTAATGAGACGGCCATTGCAAGTATCCATAAATTCGCCATTGGGTCCCACCATTTCAAGCACGGCCTTGAACTCAGGATGCATGAAATAATGACGAATCGCAGACAACGATTCATCAATCTGTTTGTCGAGTATAGGATCTGCGATAGCCGCACGTATACGGGAAGCCGTATTGATGAGGATCATCGTAATGGAATGTCCACGCGACTGCAAAGTCGGCAGATACTTGGGTTCCAAAAAGCCTGGAGTTGACAAGAACTTCTGAATATTTTTAAACATATCCAAAGCCTTCAACGCATAGGTCGTGTCGCCCGACGCAATGGAATATTCCGACATGGCAATGGCTGCAAAGCATTCAGAAAACACGTAACGACGTTTTCGCAAAGGTTGTCCGTCACCTGTCACCTCAAAAAACATATGCCCGTCTGTATCGATGCAATGCTGCTCTATAAAGTCTACGCAACTTTTAGATGCTGCCAACCAGTCGGGATTTTTCTCCACCTGATTGTATGCATAAGCTGCTATAAAACCAAACCTGCCTTGAAACCAAACCGATTTGGTCGTATCCATCAAACGTCCTTCCCTATCCAAACAAGTATACACTCCACCATGCTGACGGTCCAGCCCATGTTCCAGCCAAAACGGCATAATATTTTCTTGGAGTTCATGCTTATAATCAGAAGCCCAGGTATTCAAATACTGTTTTATATCCATAGCATTCAGAATTTGTTGCAACGTTCAAAGAAATTAATGGCCTCCAATTCCGCTTTCATACGCTTCTCTTCCTCATCGGTCATATTCTGGAAAGGTGTACGGTTCTTTCCCAAATCAAGTCCTATCAGCTTCATAATCCGTTTGCCTGCAACTATATTACCCCGATAATGGCAAATGACATTAATGACATCTTGGGAGAAATTTTGTAATTCACGAGCCTTCTCAATATCACCGGCATTCCAGGCATCAATGATACCTACCAAATTAATGCCATTGTAATTGGTCGTTCCACCAATACCTCCCTGAGCTCCGCCCATTGCCAATGAAGGAAGAATGGTTTCATCCTGACCGTGAAGCATGTCAAACTTGCCATTTTTATACAGACGGCACTGGTTGTATTCATAAATGCTCTCGTAGGTATATTTGATTCCAGCGAAGTTAGGTATACGCCCATCCACAGCTTTCAACAGTTCGACCATCGGCAGAAAAGCCCCATTGAATGCGGGGATATGGTAGTAATAAAAAGGCAAATTGGGAGCTCCCATCGCAATCTCCTCGCAATATTTCACCAATTCCTCTATACGACCAACCTTCGGAAAGGGGGGAGCCATCGCACCAATACCCCATGCACCTATCTTCTGAGCATGTTCAGCCAGCATTTTGCTAGCCTTGACACAACAACTGCCCACATGAACAATCACCTTGAAACCTTCAGGCGCCACTTCTATCCAACGTTCCGCCAGCTTCATACGTTCTTCTTCCGTCAGCATATAGCCTTCACCAGAAGAGCCATTAATAAAAACTCCCTTCAAGCCATTCTTTTCCAACATCTTGGCATACGCCTCAATGGGTTCATAATTCACTTCTCCATTCTCATAAAACGGAGTAAAAGGCGCATCAATCAATCCGATAATTTTTTCCATAACTTTCATATATTAAAGGTTTATTATTCTACATTATCTGTCGTGGGGCGTAAGAAATACAGCTGTAAGCCCAGGGCAACCAGCACCACTATACTCAACAACGCAAATCCTAATCCCAAATTTCCTCCATCGGTCCATTTTCCTAAAAGCTCTGTAACAGCTGCACCGGCAAAAACACCGGTCATATTCATAATTCCGTATGCTGTAGCACGATGTTTGGCTGACACAAATTGGCAAAGAATCGGCATATTGTTCGCATCGAATACGCCATAACCAATACCAAAAAGCAAACCGGCCCCAACAACCGCAATCAGGCTATGTCCAAAGCCTAACAACAGTAAAGCAGGTATCGTCAAGCCCAAACCTATTGCGCCGGTATATACCCGACCCCGTATATTTTTCTGCACCCAACGGTCGGACAACACTCCACCGGCAAGCACACCAATAAAAGAAGAAACCGCAATAGTTATTGTCGAAATGGGGCCTGCTTCCGACATCGGAATATTCAAATTCTCGGCAAACAGAGTAGGCAACCAATTTTTAGTAGCCCAACCGGGCAAACTGGGAGCAGCAAAATAAAAAAGAATAATCCAAAAAGCCCACGTCGAGAACAACATGCCCAATCCACTGAATAACGAAGTCTTTTTCACCTCATTCTGGACAGGTTTCACTTTCTCTACAGAAGCATGAAGAGGATTTTCGCGGAGAGCCAGCATCAGAACCAAGGAATAAGCTACGCCAATAATACCAAACCAATGGAATGCCGAATGCCATGAAAACATAGCGGCCACCGTTGCACCAAATCCGCCAATTGCCTGACCAACATACAAACCTGTCATATGTACACCAACAGCCAGCGAACGGGACTTACCTTGATGCCAATCAGCGATCAAAGACAAGGCAGAAGGAATATAAAGAGCCTCACTGATACCCATCACAGCACGAAGCCAATATAATTCATGAAACGTATCAGCGTATCCCATCAAATAGGTAACAGCAGACCAAACGAACAAACTGCCTACGACCAGCCATTTCCGGCTGAAACGATCGGCAATCATACCAGCTACCGGGCTCATAAAGCCATATATCCATAAAAATATTGCCATCAGGGTACCGAAGGCCTCAGCTTTATTCAATTCCACAATATCGACCTTCATAGCCTCCTGCATGGTAGAAAGCATCTGACGATCCATATAATTAAGCAAGGCTACCACCCAAAGCAACCCTACCACAACCCAAGGATACACTTTTCTATTTCCCATAATATCAATTACAATTTAACCTTTGCTATAAGTTTTCTAATTTTTCCCTCACCAATGCATGGAGCATGAGCATCCTCAGGATAAGCAACCACAAATTGACCAGGCAGCAAATCCACATATGTAGTCGGAGCATCGCTATACAAGGCACAATCACCTTCCGGAGAATAAGCCTTTACCTCTTGAATCAAGTCAGATGTAGCTTTCCATCCTATTCTTTCACGACCCTCCAACAAAATATGGACATCAAGATATTGATTATGAAGCTCAAGCAACTGCTGCTCTTGAGATACAGCTTCAGTTTCCGTATTCATAACATAAAGATTATCTCCATCTATATCAATCCGTCCCAAGGGAGCACAAGAGAAATCATAAGATCTCACAAAATCAAACAACTTTTTAAATAATGGATGAAGAACCTCCACCCGACTTGAATTAACTAAATTCGAGATTATCATAGCAAAACATTTAAGTTTTTACATTATAGAGGACAAATATAAAGATTAATTTTCAAATCACATATAATTAATAAAATATTTTATTAACAATGCTGTAAAACATATAAAATATAACTTATTTAGTATATAACAACGGAGCAATTACTACATTTTTATGAAAAACATTCGTATATTTGTCGAAACAACTAATAAATTAAGACACATGAAACAAGCGTTACTTAAAGAAATAGAAATAGGCAGCAAAAATGCCTTACTTAAAAAGAAAATCATTACACATTATATATATAATGGATGTTCAACCATCACAGATTTATCCAAAGAGCTGGATTTAAGTGTACCGACAGTAACCAAATTCATCTCAGAAATGTGCGAAGAAGGCTATATCAATGATTATGGGAAACTGGAAACAAGCGGCGGAAGACATCCAAGTTTATATGGACTCAATCCAGAATCAGGATACTTTATAGGCGTAGACATCAAAAAATTTGCAATCAATCTGGCACTGATCAATTTCAAAGGCGATATGCTGGAATTAAAAATGAATACTCCCTATAAATTTGAAAATACTCCAGAGGCACTGGAAGAACTTTGCAAACTCATCAAAGATTTTATCGCAGAAACAGAAGTGAAACTGGAAAAGGTGATGAATATCTGCATCAACATCTCCGGACGAGTCAATCCAGAATCTGGGTACAGTTTCAGCATGTTCAATTTTTCAGAAAATCCATTGGCTGATGTCCTAAGAAAAAAAATAGGATTTCCTGTATGCATCGACAATGATACACGCGCTATGACTTACGGAGAATACATGAAAGGGTGCGTCACTGGAGAAAAAAATATAATTTTTGTCAATATCAGCTGGGGCTTAGGTATTGGCATCATTATTGACGGGAAAATATATACAGGTAAATCAGGTTTTTCTGGAGAGTTCGGTCACATCAACGTATTCGACAATGAAATCATCTGTCATTGCGGCAAGAAAGGATGCCTGGAAACAGAAGCCTCAGGAAGTGCCTTCCATCGTATTTTTCTGGAAAGAATAAAAAACGGAGAAACATCCATATTGTCTGAAAGGCTTAAAGAAAAGAACAAAGCCCTCACCTTGGACGAACTGATAGCAGCAGCATGCAAAGAAGACCCGCTCTGCATAGAAATAGTTGAAGAGATAGGACAAAAACTCGGAAAGCAGATTGCAGGACTGATAAACATCTTCAACCCTGAACTGGTAATAATAGGAGGTACGTTGTCACGAACTGGCGACTACATCACTCAACCAATAAAAACAGCTGTCAGGAAGTACTCCCTAAACCTGGTAAATAAAGACTCGGCTATCCTTACTTCTAAACTAAAAGATAAAGCCGGCATCATAGGAGCATGTATGCTGGCCCGCAGCCGCATGTTTGAAGGGTGATACCAAATAAGAATCCTCTCAAGTCTAATTTACCATTAACAGAGGCTCCTTCCTGCTATTTCAGGCACCCAAAAAAGAAGGCCATATCATTCCGTCCATTAAAAATTTAAGGGGAGCAAGACAAAAAACGCCCCTAAACCTTTTGATTTTTCAAATAAAGCTGTACCTTTGCACGCCGTAAGACATAAGGGCTTATGATTGCCGATATAGCTCAGTTGGTAGAGCAACGCATTCGTAACGCGTAGGTCGCCGGTTCAAGTCCGGCTATCGGCTCAAAAGAGATGCAAACAATGCATCTCTTTTTTCTTTATTAGAAATTTCATATTTTTGTTGAAAGAAATTATGAAAAAGGTCTAAGTGATTGAAAATGAGTTGCAGTTACCAACTCATAGTAGTAATAGGTTACGAATTAGTTAGTTATCTGCTGTTTTATTCTTCTGCGCGTTGCGTAACCTTCAAAGAACTCTTCGTATGCAAAAGTAGCACTTTAATGGCATATATTGAAATAAAAATCCAGCTTTTTAAGCTCCACAGACAAGTTTTTCCGTAAAAGCGAATTTATTCGTAGGAACATCATCATCAATAAATTGACGACCATGTTCCTACTATTGCATAAGCATAGAAAAGGGCTTTGCGTCACGCCTGAACCATGTTCAGACTGATGATGCAAGGCCCCTTTCTTTTTTTGCTTATGCCACAAGCGGTGCTTTTACGGCTGTCACCTGTTGATTTTCTTTTTTTGTCGGTTCCTCTAATCGAAAACGGAAGTCATGGGTAACCACACCTTACATAAATGAAAAGTGCCATTACCCATGACGGCAAACCGGAAAGAAAATTGCAACCGCATAACTAAACAGGTTTAGCCACACGGTTGCAACATACTTTCTTGGAATGTTTGCCGGTTTCACGTTTTCGCCGTATCCCTTTTTTTGACATTTCCTTTCTTTCTTTTCCCGGAACATTTCATATCCAATATGCCTCCACATCCGTTTACCTCCATTTTGATGGTCTTTCAGGCAGTCGCATCAGGTGGATCGTTCCCGTTCTGGGTGCAAAGGTAAATCCGGGATTGGGATGCTCAATGGTTTTTAGAAAAAATCTCCAGCCCTGCGGGTAGTATTTTTTCTTTGAAAACCCTTGCTCTACCCACTCCCTACCTTTTTTGAAGCACCCGAAACGAAAACGACCGAAGCGACAGAAAGACGCATTAAAAAAAATGTCGGATAAACGGGAGGCATATAAGGTTGGAAACTCAACTCCCTCAGCTCTCGAATCCGCATTAAAAATAAAAACAAATGGATATGGAAGCAGCAGTAGCAACAAAATTCGTGAAGTGGGAAGTTCCGACATTGGAAAGCCTACATGAGTGCAAGGTTTACAGACTTCGTATGAAAGTGAATAATGGCGAGGTGCTGAACAGAGAGGAAAAGAATTGGATAACCGAAAAGGTAAACGGCAATACCTATTTCAAAAGTGCGATACCATTGCAAGGATGGCGGTTTGACTTCTCCGACATACTGAGGACATTCCTTGTAAGCCAGTACGGACAATGGAGAGAATACAAGGCTATGGACAAGACGGCACTCCGCAAGATATTGTACGGAAGAATTGACAGAATTGTAGAACTTGACAAACGACACCCAAAATGACAGCAGCAATGAACATAAGACAGACAGCGCAATCCATTGGACTTGCAGTATTCGCATTTCTGTTGCGCTGTTTCCTTTGGATAGTCAATATCCTTTGGTACATCATCAGAGAAATAGTCTGTGGAGTATTCCGAATGGTTATCAATGTAATGGTATTCATCATATTTCTCATTGCCATTTTCGGCTTTTTCCTATGGCTACTGACACTTTGAATTAACTCCCAAAAGCATAACATTATGAAACGATACAGCAAGACAGCAGCGCAGCAATGCAGATTTTACGAGGTGGACAACATCTTTGAGTATATGGTGGAAACCTACATCAACGGCAACCATTCAACCCTAAGAAGGCTATACCACGAACTCAACAAGGAAGCGAGAAAGGATTTTATCAGTTTTCTTTTGGTGGAATGCCCCCCACAATACCACACGGAGATTTTACAAGAGATTGTCTGACCACATAAAGGAACGGATATGAACAGGACAACGGAAAAGATACCCACATGGAGTTTAGCCTATATCATCAATGGCGATGCAACCGCACTCACAGACGATGAAGTTCAGACAATAGACAGATGGATGAAGCAATGGCAAGTACAAGATGTTTCACCCCTCACAGATGAAGAAGGGAACGCACAGCCTTATTTCACCCATTACCCCCTTTTCGGACTTCCCACAGAAGTGGAAGATTGCAAGATACTTTATTTGAACGACAACCCGACTAAAATTTGAGATTATGATGAAAGGAACAGACCATTTCAAACGAACCATACAGATGTTTTTGGAGCAGAGAGCAGCGGAAGATGAACTATTCGCCAAAAGCTACCGCAACCCTGCCAAGAACATAGACGATTGTGTCACATACATTCTGAACTATGTGCAGAAAAGCAGTTGCAACGGCTTTTCAGACGGAGAGATTTACGGACAAGCCATTCACTATTACGATGAAAACGAGATTGAAGTAGGCAAGCCTATACAATGTCAAGTAGTTGTAAACCATGTGGTGGAACTGACAGAAGAGGAAAAGCAGGAAGCAAGAAGAAAGGCTGTTGCCCAATATCAGCAGATGGAACTCCAAAAGCTACAGAACCGCAACAAGCCGACAGCGAAAAAAGAAACACAAGTCCAACCCTCATTATTTGATTTTTGATATGAAACCGAGAACACGCATACAGAAAGAGGTAGTCCGTTTGTCAAGCGGACTGCCCGAACTGACAGACAAGCAGAAAGCATACGCTTTTGAACATTGCTTCAAGCATCATGCCTACCGCACAAAAGGCGGAACTATCACTTGTTCGGAATGTGGACACCGCTGGAAAGGCGGACACACTCTTGCGGAAACTATATGTGGCTGTAGCTGTCCCCATTGCGGAAAGGAACTTGAAATACTTGATACCCGAAAGAGAGTTTTCAGGGGCAGCGCATATTATGAAATCATTACGACCCGAAAAGGCTATCAAGTGTTGCGCTACTTTATGGTAGGAGCAACATACAAGGTGGGACAAAAGGCAGAGTATTCCATAAGGGAGGTGGTGCAATGGTGGATTGCCCCAAACGGAAAGACCGAAGTTATTGCCCGACTGAGAGCCATGCACACGATGTACTATGACCTTTGGACTGAATGGAGCGATATGGATTTACGCAGCAACAAGATGCTGAAAGCATACAACATAGACGCATACAAGACTTATCCGGCAATGCGCATTATTCCCGAATTAAGGCGGAACGGCTTCAAGGGAGCATTCCACGAACTGACCCCATACGAATTTTTTACCGCCATTCTGACCGACAGCAAAAAAGAAACATTGCTTAAAGCGGGACAGACAGAAATGTTCAGATATGCCGTCATTTCAAATGTCAATTTGCATGAATATTGGAACTCCATAAAAATCTGTATCCGAAACGGCTATCATATTGCAGATGCCTCCATGTGGTGTGACCTTGTAAGACTGCTCCGACATTTTGGGAAAGACACCCACTGCCCAAAATATGTTTGTCCGACAGACTTGAAAAAGACACATGACCGACTTGTCAGAAAACGCGAAGAACAGATTGAAAGGGAAAGAGCGGAGCAACGCAGGGAGCAGTTGGTCAAGGACGAAAAGAATTATCTGAAGTCCAAAGGCAAGTTTTTCGGACTTGTGTTTACCGACAACCTTATTCTTGTAAAGGTCATTGAGAGTGTGGCGGAAATGCAACTTGAAGGAAAACTGATGCACCATTGTGTGGGAAGCTATCACAAGAGGACAGACTCCCTTATCCTATCCGCAACCATTGACGGCAAACGCATTGAAACGGTGGAGGTTTCACTGACAACATTCAAGGTGGTACAGAGCAGAGGTGTATGCAATTCCAATACCGAATACCACGACCGCATCATCAGCCTTGTAGAGAGCAATGCCGAACTTATCCGCAAACGGATGAGTGCTTGATTTATAGACTTCAAAATATACATGATATGGAAATAAAGATAGAAAACATACTGATATTATGGGACGAGAAAGTAACCGACATCTTTGTCAGTCTGATAAACACCTTGTCCTTGAGTTTCAGCGAAACGGAAATCCGCAATTCAATGGCGAAACTTTCAGAAAACGAGAACTTCGGAAGGCTGTTCGCCTACGGCTTCGGAGCGCATCACCTTTGGGTAGCCCAAAGGATGATAACCGACCCCGAAAAGGTAATGGAGAACCGACTGCTGATTGTTGAATTTTAATAAATGACTACCATGACAACAAGAATGACCATCAACGGAGTGAGTACCTGCCAGACGGCAGGTACTGAGAAGTACGAAAAGTACCAAACGACTATCAGACGGAAAAGAACAACCCTTTTCCAGTATGACTACCGACACACGGACGGAGAACTTTTCTCTTGCGTGAGACCGACACTGGAGGAGTGCAGACACCTGCGTGACGAATGGATAAAAGGAAAGGAGGACAGATTATGACAGCATACTATGATACTTTGATTGTGACATTCAGCGACCCTATCAGAATTTTGGATATGATGTGTACCGATACTTGTGATGTGGCAACACTAAAGGAGTGGATAGAGAGCTACGAAAGTACAAGAATGACCCCGATAAACGAACATACGGCAGTCATCACTTCCGAATACAACATGGTGCATGTGGTGGAATGGCTCAGAAAATATACCCCCATTGCCGAAATGAAAGAATACTAAAGGTGTGGCGGTACACAATACCGCCCACCCCCGAAACAGGTAACCCATAAAAAAGAAAGAACATGAAATACTATTTTATATTGACAGACAGCAGGGACGCATGGATGCAGTTCGTTTACCTCCCTACAGGAGATTATGTGTCCGGCTATATCCGTGACTTGCAGAGTGTGGGAATATCCGTACATGACTATGACCTTTGGACGGAGGAAACACGACCCATTGCCGAGCGCACATTGGAACATATAAGGCAGAGCATGAACGTATAAAAAAAATCGGGTGGCAAAAGCCACCCATTGACAATAACTTAAATTCATATACAGATGATAGCGAATACAATCTTACAGCAGTTGGGCGGTCATGGATTTACCGTCATGACGGGAAGCCGTAACTATATCAATTTGGGCAACGGACTACAAATGAGCCTTGCAAGGAACAAGACGTCAGCCAACAGACTGAAAATCATATTGGATGAAGACACGGATACATACACCATGTATTTCTATCGTCAGACACTGACGAAGTATGCGGACATCAGGGTCAAGGAGATAGCCAAATACGAGGGAGTGTACTTTGATATGCTCCAGCAGATTTTCACGGATGTAACGGGACTTTACACCCGACTTTAGGCAGAGGCGGCGAGAGCCGCCCTACTTTCTTTCGGTGAGCAGAAGGCGGACAAAGAAAGTAGCAAAGAAACCGCTGTTCCAAAGACTTCCACTGACGGAAGTCTTTTTTGTTCCCATCTTACAGATTTCTATTCAGAATAAGTGAAAGCGGATAAATATATTTGTTGTATGCTTTCAGTTTCTTCATATCAACACGGTTGTCCGAATACGGGTTGCTCTTCTCGTCATAGAAGAAGATGTCCGTTATGTTTTCCTTTCGGACAATCCGTTCCCCGCACAGCGGAATATCCTCCACGTCAAAATCCTCCAGCGGAAGCGTTTCCAGTCTGCCGGGAAGATGGTTGCCAAGCTCGTTCATGTTGTAGTTGAAAAGAGCGAAACCCTTGTGTTTGAAGTCAAGACGTATGCCATACGGACGCCCTGTCAGAAAGGCATCCGCTGCTTTTGCCATATAATTTTCCATGATTGTTTTTTCTGTTTCAAAAAAAGTGATACAAAAATAGGTCTTTTCCCGGAGCAAAGCAAAACCTTTCCTGAAAATGACAAAGGGAGAACCCCACCATTTGGGTGAAGCTCTCCCTTACCGCTACTTCTTGAACAGCAGCAGAAATTCCATCTTCCGTCGCCGCTCTATCGAGCGGATTTTCCGCCCCTTGTAGTGGCAGTAGGATATATACTCCTTATAGATGTCCCTGTCACCGGCTTCCAGCTTTCGGATCAGCTTGCTTTTGGGTATCTTTCCGCTGCCCAAGAGCCGGAACGGTCCCACATTATAAGCTAATGTACCCAGGAGCAGCGAATCCTTTCCCAGATGCCGGAACATGGCGCAGAACTTCCGAAGGTCTTTCCGCAGCAGCTCGTCAGCCTGCTGTCTTGTCATGGTGCGTGCCGAGTATTTCTCGCCCGGCTGGAGGCAATGCCCCCAGCCGACATAAGGATGGTTCTTTTCCGAGTGCCAACCCTCAAAATAGCGCACACACAAAAATGCCCTCTCAAATTCCGGCAACCTGAAAATCCTTGCTTCCTTGGCTGTTTCCCTTTCAGGTTCCTGTGCCGACAAAGTGCAGCCCAACGAAAGGAAACAGAGCAGTAACAACATCCTGTACCTCATTCACGGATTTGTTTGGAAGTGGACGGACTGACGGCTGGCACACTGTCGCTTTCCGTTTCTGAAGTGTTGGAGTTGTTGAAATCAAACTCCATTTCATGGGAGTTGCCGAAGTTATCCTCCACGACCACGATGAAATTCTGTGTTTCATCGCATTGCGAGGTGTAGTACAGACGGAACTTCTCGTTCTCCAGCAGGTAACGGTCGTTCGGCAGGAATACCGTACCGTTGTCCATCTTCAGTGTCCCTTTACCTTCATACTGGAAGTAACGTATCGTATAGAGTGTATTGGCAAAATTGCCCTCCTTCTTCATCTCACAGCGGATTTCCACGGTCTGCCCCTTTGCCACATCGTGAGGGACCGGCATGGTTTCCACCGTAAACGGGTAGCTCTGCTGTATGTCCATATCGTCATCGCAGGACGCAAAAAGTCCCGCAGCCAGGACAGCCATGCAGACTGCCACTGCCTTGAAAATTGATTTGCCTCTGTTGCTGTTATTGTTCATAATCTTCATCATCTTATCTGATTTTAAGTTTGTTGTTATTCTGTTTGTTTATCCGTTGCTGCAAATACTCGTTCAGGTCCTTGCAGCCTTTGTATAATCCACGGCAGTCCGACACTTTCTCACCGTACCGCATCCGCAGTTTTTCCACCGTCCGGTGTCCGGCTTCATCGTTGTCGAGGTAGCACCGTATCCTTTCGTAACCGTCCAGATAACGGAAACTCCTGTCCACATTGGCGACCGAGTTCAGGACAAGGCTGTCGCCGTCCTCCGCCATGCCGAGCGTCACGGCGGACAGGAAGTCCATGAAGCCCTCATAAAGGCTGCAACTTTCAGCCTGCCCGTCCTTCCGCTTTATCAGGGATACGTCTTTGGGCGGTATGCACCCTTTGAAAAGCCGGTTCCGGAGTTCATAACCGCCGGACACATTGGAGAAGCCGACGGCGAAATATTTCTTCTTGTGGACGTAGTAGTTCAACTGGCAGCAGTAAAAGGACGCTGTATCGGGAGATATGCCACGTTCCATCAGATATTTCTTCAAAGCCTGATACCGCAGGGGCAAGACCTCCACGTCCTCAAAGGACGGTTCGGGAGTCTTTTTCCTGAAGGTGGAAGCATCCGGCTGCACCATAGGCACACCGGCACTTTCCGATATGAACCTTGCCTGTGCGAGAAAATCACGGCTGTGGATAAACTCTCCGGCAAGATTGAAGATGTCACCGCCTATGCCCAGCCCGAAATCGTACCAGACATTCTTTTCCACATTCACACGGAAGGACGGTGTCCTTTCGCTCCTGTAAGGTGCCGAATACCACAATTCGTTTCCGCTTCTTCTTGTCGGTTCATGTCCCAGCCTTCGGAGAAAGTCCGCAATCGGTATCTGCCTCATTTCAGCTATATCCATACCCGTCCTAATTTATGATGAACTTGATACCTATTCCAAACTGCGTGTGGAGCTTTCTCGTGTCACCTCCCCAAAGACAACGCTCGCGCAGGCTGGCAAGCAGAGCCAGACGGTCAGCCACATACACCTCCATGTCGAGCGTCACCGCACCGCCATAGACAAAGGCGTCACTGTCGTGGAGCCTCGCCCCGTCATACAGCACCTTGTCGCCCCAGTTCACCGTTTCATATCCGGCAAGAGCGGAAACGCCGGCATAGAGAAACACGATTTTGCGGGCATCGGAAAGCACCTTGAAGTGGTAGCCGCCTTCGGCGGTAAACTGTGCCACCGGTATCTTCACATCATTGTACGGACTGTTTTTCAACAGGTATTCACCGCCCAGCGACCATTTGTTGCCGTTTTTCGTATAGGTCGAAAGAAGCGCCCCGAAACTGTGCCCTCCGTCATTGCCGCCCATCCTGAAACCGTCCGTCATTGCCGCCTTCACTTCGATGCCCTGCATTCCCGGCAGGCATCGCTGGGCGTTCGCCCGCCCCGTGAACAGGGCAAGCGACGCTGCCAGTGCTATCATGTACTTTCTCATGTTCATCGTACCTGAAGTTCGTTAATCGTTGTGGCTCGTACCAGATCCTCGTTCTCTACGGTAAAGGACTGGTGACGTCCTCCGTTCTTCTCATGCAGTTCCACCACGAGGCATTTGTCGTCCGGAATGGTGAACTTGGACATCGTGAACACGGTACGTTCCTTTTTCTTTCCCGGCACGCAGGTCACATAGTTCTGCGCACGGAGCGGAAGAATGACCTGTTCCTGCACGGCTGTACGCTTTGCCACCTTCTTGTCCACGATTTTCCATGTGATATAGTCCACGTCAAACGGGACGTTGCTCTGGTTCTTGATTTCCGTATGGAAATACAGAAGTCCGTTATGCGTATAGATGCCTTTGAGGATATACTGGATACCGAAACGCTTGCAGCCGATATGCTTCACCTCACGCTTGTTCTGTCTGTGGATGGACTTCATGATAAGACGCACCAGCATCGGACTTTCATTCCCCAGTTCCTTCAGGTAAATCTCCATCGCGTTGTTCGGACGGTTCACCGCTTCACCGTCGTGGATGAAGTCGCACATCTCCACATTGAGGAGCAGCGGCTCTTCCGCATATTTGACGTTGAAGGTGTAAAAGCCGCCGTCCTCCGTGATGACGCTCATGTTCGTCTCGTTCTGGAAATTTCTTACCGTAGCTTTCACTCTTATCACATTCTCAGCCCCGTCCGCTTTTCCGGCAATAAGGTTCGGTGAGCCCAGGTCCACGTAGCGCACCTCTGACGGAAAGATTATATGCACGGTTTTGTTGTAGGTCACTTCCAGTCCGTGCGGCGGTATCATGCGGTCAAAGGTCAGCTTGCGGGTCAGACCGTGATACAGGTCGCCGTCCGCCTCTTTCTGCGGATAGATTTCTTTGCTCAGAGAGAGTTCCTGAACCTCTTCCTGCTTCACTTCCTGAGCCGGTCTGTCACTTCCGTTTTCTTCGGCGGTCTTGTTTTCCTGCGCTTGGGCAGATACGATGCCCATAAACAGGGCGAACATCATAATTACTTTTTTCATTTTACTTTGGATTTAGTGGTAATAATAAATTGATAATTTTTTGTTGTTAATTTCTGTCCTGATACAGCATGACCCTGTATCCGGTTTTCAGATGTACCTTGACGGTACGCATCTTCTTGGCTATATACTGGCTTGTGCCCTGTATCAGCCCCTTGCCCAGATCGGAGGCGAGCTGTGCCTTCGCATCGGTGGAGATGTTGATGCTGCTGCCGAGTGATCCGCCCATGTTGGCGGCTACCTCACGGACTGCGTTCATTTCCATCGAGTTCGGGATGAAGATTCCTTCCTGTCCGTCCGTGTCGTAAACGGAAAGCTCGACCGGAATGATCGTCCCCTCATGTTCCAGCGAAGTGACTGCTATGCCGAGACGTTCACCCTGAATCCTTGCCGCTCCGACAAGGACGGCATTGCGTGGGATGATTTTCTCCGCAACCGCCATCGGCTCCAGAAGCCGCAGCCGGACAGCCTGCCCGTCCGTCACGCTCTGTGCCCCATAGACACATGCCGATATGGTGTTCTTGTCCGATACCGTACGGCTTCCCACTGCCGTATGGAAACCCATGTTGCGCTCCTGTGCATACATGGCGGCAAATTCCGCATTGCTCATAGGCTGTGCAAGGGAGGAAACCACCTGTCGGGTAACCTGCTTGACCGGCATTGCCGTATGCTCTCCCGCCTTCCGTACCGGCGATGCCTGTGCTGTCTGTTGTCCGTTCTGACCGCCCATGTATTTGGATGCCAGTTCATACGACTTTTCCATAAGCACCACCTGCTCGTCCATCGAGGAACCTTTTTCCTTCTCCCTTTCAAGTTCCGTTTCCAGCGAGGATATGCGCTCCATCAGCTCCTCCATTTCAGCACTGTTTCCCGAAGGCTGCTCATAGAAGTTGCCGAGCGTGGCGTTCAGGTCACGGTAGGCGGTGGCCGATGA
>ULML01062158.1_pt1 | contig 25233 bp, 23 predicted proteins | sample 1951651 | NCBI WGS metagenome assembly ULML01 (sample SAMEA4835549, study PRJEB28245) | human gut metagenome | biome: gut microbiome; material: fecal sample | place: Denmark | collected 2008
CATTGTTTATTTAGTTTCACGTGGAACATTGTTCCTTTTTTATCTTTTAGAGATAAAAAAGGACTTTTATATAAAAGTCCTCAATTATTTTTCTTCCGTTTTTTCATCATTTTCATCAGTAGTATCATCTTCTTCTTTTGCAATTAATGCAACTGTACTAACAGATTGTTCATCTTTTAAATTAATTAATTTAACACCTTGTGCAACACGACCGGTTGTTGAAACTTGAGATAATGATAAACGAATAATTATACCACTATCAGTAATAATCATAAGGTCTTCATCACCGCTAACAATTTTAAAGGCAACAATATTACCATTCTTTTCAGTAACATTTAAAGCTTTAACACCTTTACTTCCACGATGTGTTTTTCTGTATTCTTCTATTTTTGTACGCTTTCCATACCCTTTTTCTGTAACAACAAGTACTTCTTGTAATGCTTCTGCTATTTCACAACCTACAGCATGTCCACCATCCATATCAATTCCTCGAACTCCGGAAGCAGTTCTTCCCATTACGCGAAGCTCATGTTCATCAAAACGAATCATACGACCATTAGATGAAGCAATTAATATTTCACCATTGCCATCTGTTTTTCTAACAGAAATTAATTCATCATTTTCTTTTAATGTGATGGCAATCTTACCATTCGAACGAATGTTCTCAAACTCACTAATGGCAGTTTTCTTTACAATTCCGTTTTTAGTACAGAATACAACGTATTTTGCATCATCATGAGCTGTTACTTTTAGCATTGCTTTAATTTTTTCTCCTTTATCTAACGGTAAAAGATTTATGATTGGCAATCCCTTAGATTGACGACTGAATAATGGAATTTCATATCCTTTCATACGATATACTTTTCCTTTATCGCTGAAGAACATTATATAATCATGGGTTGTCATCGAAATTAAACTTTCTACAAAATCTTCTTCGTTTGTCGTCATACCTTTAATTCCAACCCCACCACGATTTTGTGTTTTATAATTTTCACTGTTCATTCTTTTAATATAACCATTATTAGTTAGTGTCACTACGATGTTTTCAACAGGAATCAGTGATTCATCTTCTATATAATCTATTGCAGACATATCAATATAGGTTCTTCTTTCATCTGCATACTTTTTCTTAATTTCTAGCAATTCTTCTTTTATAATATTTAAAATCTTTTCATTACTTTCTAAAATCGAACGTAATTCTTGAATCAATTTTAGTAATTCTGACAATTCATTTTCAATTTTTTCTCTTTCTAAACCTGTTAAACGACGTAATTTCATTTCAAGAATTGCATTGGCTTGAATTTCACTCAATCCAAATCTATCCATCAATCCTTGACGTGCTATGTCGTCTGATTTAGCAGCTTTAATTAATTTAATGATTTCATCAATGTTATCTAGTGCAATTTTTAATCCTTCTAAAATATGTACTCTTTTTTCTGCAGCATTTAAGTCAAATTTAGTTCTTCTGATAATAACTTCTTTTTGAAAATCGATATATTTTGAAATAATATCTTTTAATCCTAAAGTCTTTGGAACTCCTTGATCTAGCATTAAGAAAGTAATACCATAATTTGTTTGGAACGATGTATGCTTATATAATTTATTTAAAACGACTTGTGCATTCGCATCCTTTTTTAATGTAATTGTAATTTTAATTCCATTTTTTAAATCTGAATGATAATCTGAAATCCCTTCAATTACTTTATTATGAACTAATTCAGCAACTTTATTTTTTAATTCTGATGTGTTTACTCCATATGGCACTTCGTCAATTATAATGTAATTTCTACCATTTTTCTCTTCAATATGTGCTTTACTACGAACTGTAATTGTCCCTTTTCCAGTTTCATAGGCTTTTTTAATACCGCTATTTCCTAAGATAGTTGCTCCAGTTGGAAAATCTGGACCTTTTATATATTGCATCAAACCAGTTACGTCTATATCTGGATTATCAATATAAGCTACACATCCATCAATTACTTCACCTAAATTATGAGGTGGAATATTGGTAGCCATACCTACAGCAATACCAGTTGTTCCATTTACTAAAATATTAGGAAAACGAGAAGGTAAAACTTTTGGTTCTTGTTCTAATTCATCAAAGTTTGGTACAAAATCAACTGTATCCTTATTAATATTTCTCAATAATTCCAATGAAATTTTTGATAATCTGGATTCAGTATAACGCATTGCGGCAGCCCCATATCCTTCAATGTTACCAAAGTTTCCATGACCATCCACTAACATATAACGATATGAAAAATCTTGGGCCATACGTACCATTGCTTCATAAATAGAAGAATCTCCATGTGGGTGAAATTTACCCATAACATCTCCGACGATTCTCGCACTTTTTTTATGAGGTTTATCTGGTGTTATACCTGATGCATACATAGAATATAAAATACGTCTATGAACAGGTTTTAATCCATCTCGTAGATCAGGCAATGCACGGGATGTAATAACACTCATTGAATATTCTAGAAATGATTTTCGCACTTCTTCTACGATATTTTGTTCTTTTAATTGATCCATTTTATCCCCCCTATACATCTATCATTTCTGCAAATTTTGCATTTGTTTCGATAAAATCACGACGTGGTTCTACTTCTTCACCCATAAGTTGAGAGAATACTTGATCTGCTTGAACCATATCATCTACAGTAATTTGTCTTAATACTCGTTTATGAATATCCATAGTGGTTTCATTTAGTTCTTCTGCATCCATTTCTCCTAAACCTTTCATACGTGCAATTTCGTATTTTGTATTAGGATTTAAACTTGCAATATATTCATCTCGTTCAGCTTCATTTAATACATATTTGATTGTTTTTCCATGTTTAATAACAAATAAAGGTGGTTGAGCTGCATAGACGTGTCCAGCTTCTACAATGGGTCTAAAAAAGCGATAAAACAACGTTAAAAGAAGTACACGAATATGAGAACCATCAACATCGGCATCGGTCATAATAATAATCTTGTCATATCTAAGTTTTGATAAATCAAATTCTTCTCCAATACCAGTACCAAATGCAGTAATAATTGTTCTAATTTCTTCATTTCCTAAAGCACGATCTAATCTTGCTTTTTCTACATTTAATATTTTTCCACGTAATGGAAGAATTGCCTGTGTCATACTATCTCTACCTTTAATTGCACTACCTCCAGCAGAATCTCCCTCGACTAAGAAAATTTCACATTCACTGGCATCTTTACTCTTACAATCAGATAATTTTCCCCATGTATTAGTCATATCTAAATCACCTTTACGGCGTGTTAATTCACGAGCACGCTTGGCAGCAACTCTAGCTTTTGCAGCAAGCATTGCTTTTTCAATAATTGCCTTTGCTTGATTTGGATTTTCAAGTAAAAATCTTTCTAACCCTTCTCCAAATATACTAGAAGCGATCTTACGAACTTCAGAATTACCTAATTTCGTTTTTGTTTGCCCTTCAAATTGTGGATCTGGATGTTTACAAGAGACAATCAAGGTTAATCCTTCTTTTACATCTTCAGAACTTAAATTATCATCCTTTTCTTTTAATATATTATTCTTTCGTGCATAATTATTTAATACACGAGTAAGGGCCATTCTGACTCCATCTTCATGAGTTCCACCTTCCGGTGTATGAATATTATTTACAAAAGAATAAACACTAGCAGAGTATCCGGTATTATACTGTAATGCAGCTTCAATGCTAATATCATTTTCTACACCACCTATATGGATAATACTTTCATGAATTGGGGTTTTATTTTTATTTAAAAATTTAACATATTCACTAAGTCCACCTTCATAAACAAATTCTTCGCGTTTCTTTTCGGCTTCATTTCTATCATCACATAAAATAATACGAAGTCCTTTATTTAAGAAGGCAAGTTCTCTTACTCTTTCTTTTAAAATATCATAATCAAAAGAAGTCGTTTCTGTAAAAATAGTAGGATCTGGTTTAAACGTAACAGTTGTACCAGTTCTGTCTGGATCACATTCACCAATGACTTTTAAACGATCAACTGCTTTTCCACCATTTTCAAAACGAATAAAATAGATTTTTCCATCTTGATAAACTTTTACTTCTACCCAACTACTTAAAGCGTTCACAACAGAAGCTCCTACTCCGTGAAGACCACCTGATACCTTGTATCCACCTCCACCAAACTTACCACCAGCATGTAATACTGTATAAACTGTTTCGACAGTTGAAATTCCTGTTTTAGGATGAATACCTGTTGGAATACCACGTCCATCATCTTTGACTGTTACCGATTCATCTTTATTTACAATAATTTCAATATCATCGCAATAACCAGCCAATGCTTCATCAATCGCGTTATCTACAATTTCCCATACTAGATGATGTAATCCACGAGAACTTGTAGAACCAATATACATACCTGGACGCTTTCTAACCGCTTCCAGACCTTCTAATACTTGAATATCAGACGCATTATAATGTTCAATTTTTTCTTCCATAATTTACACCTCGTCTTTACTGATTAATTTTCCATCATGAATATGAATTAAAGATGCATTTTCAATTAATTTTGGATCTAATAATTCTAATTCAGTCGTTGTAATAATTGTTTGTGTATGATGACTAATATGTTTTAGCAAGTTATTTCTCTTATGAAAATCCAACTCACTAAACACATCATCTAATAATAATATTGGAGTATCCTTCTTATAATCTTGAAACAGTTTAATTTCGGCTAATTTCAAGGCTAATACAGCCATTCTTTGCTGTCCTTGAGACCCATATAACTTTAAGAGATTTCCATCTAAAAAGAATTCTAAATCATCTTTATGAGGTCCCACTAAAGTAATACCTAATTTTTTTTCTGTTTCATGATGTTTCTTCAATTTTTCCATCAATTGATCTTTATAAGAGCACTGAATTGATAAATCGATATTTGTATGGTAATTCAAAGAAAATCCTTTTAATCCAGATATATCTTCAAATATTTCAGACACATATTGATTTAATTTATCAACAAATTTTTTCCTCATCCGATAAATTAATTCAGCTTTACTCGTAAAGTATTGATCTAAAATCGATAAATAACTTTCATCCAAATATTCACCTTTTACATACTGTTTTAAACAATCATTTCTCATTTTTAATAACTTATTATAATCATTTAAAACATCTAAATAAGTAGCATATATTTGTGATAATTCAAGATTCATAAATCTTCTACGTAGAGCTGGTCCACCTTTAATTAAATCTAAATCCTCTGGATAAAAAATAATAAGATTCATATGAGAAATGTAATCACTTATTTTTTTTACCTCATTATGATCAATTTTTAATAATTTTTTGGTTTTAGAAATTCCTAACTCTAAAGTTTCTGTTTGATCTTGAATAACAACATTTCCTTGAATGTAAGCAGTAGACTCATTTTTTTGAATTAATGTATTATCTATAAAAGATCTATGGGATTTTGTCATCCCTAATACATAGATCGCCTCTAACAAATTTGTTTTTCCTTGAGCATTGTTACCATAGATAATATTTATAGAGGGCTGAAATGAAACCTGAAAGTCATCGTAATTACGAAAATGACTTACATAAATATTTTTTAAATACATATCCTCCCTCTTTTCTGCAAAAAACGCTGTTATTTTGAGTTTACTATATAAAAGGTACTCCTATACACACTTACTATTATACCACATATAAGTGGCAAAAAATAAAAAAACAAGTAAAATTACCTGTTTTTTTATAAGATTTTTCTTTTTCTCAAAACTGATTCTAATTTTGTTGCTCTCAATATTTGATTTTCTAGTGATCCGTATGAAATATCTAATTCAATATTCTTTCCACATTGAAAATATAGAATTGATTTTTCTTCATAACGAATATGATTCTTAACATGATTTAAAGCAATCCAAGCACATTTTGGAAATCGCGGAGAAGCTGTTGGAAAAAAAATAATGGATTGCGTTTCTTCTATAATAATTGGCGCTTTATAATTAATTCCAGTTAAATGTTTAGTACCTTCATGCCTACCTAAATAAGAACTACCGAAAGAACGACAACTATAATCAATGATTTGACTAGGCGTTTTATTTACTAAAAAACTATCTTGTTTTTCTATAACCTTTGTAACATGCGTCCCCACTGGCAACAAAGCTAACGTATTCGGATTTACTTCGTATTCATTTACCATTTTTTTCACCTCCTCTATTAATAATGTTCGACAAAAGATGTCGAATGTCCTTTACTTTAACAAAAAAAAATGAAAAAAATGACATTTTATGTCGAACCACAAAAAAAAGAACAAAATGTTCTTTAATATGTACGAATTGGTAAAATTAATTGTATTAAATTATCACTCTCAGGATTTTTAAGGATAATTGGTTTAATTTCTCCATTAAATAATAGCTCTACTTCTTCACTTTCAAATGATTTCAAAGCATCCATCATATATTTACTACTAAATGCGATTTTTATCTCTTGATCATGGTCTTTTTGTACATTTAATTTTTCCTCTACATTACCAATTTCTGGAATATTAGATGAAACAATAATTTCATTTCCTTTACTTTGTAATTTAATCGTATTTTTATCTGCTTCATTCGTTAACAAAGAAGCACGATCGATAGAATTAAAGAAATCTCTATAATTAACACGCATAGTCAATTCAAATTCTGTTGGAATTAATTTTGATGTATTTGGATATGTTCCATTAATTAAACGAGACATCATAATAATAGAGCCAAATTTAAAAATAACTTTATTATTAAATACATGCATTTCTAATTGTTCATCTTCATCGTTAAATAAACGAATCAATTCATTTAAATTTTTTGTTGGGATAACAATATCCGTCGCATCTTGTAATAAGCTTTGAATTTCAACTGTCTTTTTTGCTAAACGATATGAGTCAGTTGCTGTACATTCTAGTACATTTCCTTCAAAATGAAAGTTAATTCCTGTTAAAATCGGTCTAGATTCCTGTGTAGAAGTTGCAAAAGATGTTTGTGTAATAATATTTTTAAATAATTTTTGAGAAATATAAACAGGTGTTTTGCTATCTTCTAACTCTAAATTAGGAAATTCTGATACATTATTACAGTTCAAATGAAATGAAGAATTATGTGTATAAATATAAAGTTTAGAATCAACAACTTCTTCTATATTGATTAACTCATTTGGTAGTTTTCTAATAATTTCATATATATATCTACCTGAAACAACAATTTCTCCAGTTGTATCAATATTATCAATATCTTTTTTATCAATAAATGTTTTAATTGCTACTTCATTATCGGTACTCATCAAATAAAGTCCATCATTAGTTAATTCAAATTTAATACAGTTTAATATTGGTATTAAATTCTTATTAGAAATTCCTCTAATAACATAATTTAAATGCTCCATTAATTTATTTTGTTTTATTGTTAATTTCATTGTGTATTCCTTCTTTCTTGTTATTATTTTATAAATGTATTTATATTATTAAAGTGGATTGTGTGGAAAAACAAAATTTCGTTTAAAAATAATGAAAAAATAGGATTTTATTACTGTGGATAAAAAGTATAAAAAAATTTTTTTTACACACTTATTTAATTTGTGCGATAATTTTTTGTATTTCCATCTCTAAAATAGGGTTTTTTTTCATTTCGTTTTTTATTTTTTCCACGGAATGCATTACAGTCGTATGATCTTTTCCACCGAATTCAATTCCAATCTTTGGGAGTGATTCTTCTAATACTGTTCTACATATATACATTGCAATTTGACGTGGGACAGCAATTGATGCCATTCTTTTTTTACTCTTTAAGTCTTCTACTGTAATGTTATAATTACTTGCAACAAGTTGTTGTACTTGATCTATTTTGTTTTTAGCTACTACACTTTTTGCAAAATAGTCTTTTAATGCTTCAATTGCTAAATCAAGCGTAATATCTGATCCATTCATCATTGTCGCATAAGCAACTACACGTGTAATGGCTCCTTCAAGTTTTCGTATATCACTTGTACAATTACTAGCAATGTATTCTTTTACTTCTTTAGGAAAGGCACTTGACATGACCTGACCTTCCAATTTTTTATCAATAATATCCATCCTCAATTTAAAATCTGGTGGAAGAATATCTATTGTAAGTCCCCAGTTAAACCTTGTACGCAAACGGTCTTCCAATAATTTTAAATCATCTGGAGAGCGATCTGATGAAATAATAATTTGTTTATTATTTCCATATAAATCATTAAATGTGTTGAAAAACTCTTGTTGTGTTTGATTAGCATTTCCTAAATATTGAATATCATCAATCATCAATACATCGATATCACGATACTTTCTTTTAAAGATATCAACACTATCAAAATTATTTCCATCTTTATTTTTTTTATTAATTCCTATAAAATCAGAGACAAATTTCTCACTTGTTACATATAATACTCTTTTTTTACTATTTTTTATAATATAATTACCAATCGCATGCATCAAATGCGTTTTTCCTAATCCACTATTTCCATATATAAATAAAGGATTGTACATAAAGCCAGGCTTTTCTGCGACAGCAAGAGACGTTGCTTTGGCAAATTTATTACTTGATCCGACAATAAAATTATCAAATGTATATAAAGGATTTAAATTTGTTTCATATTCATTAATAGCAGGAACTCCAACATTATCTGTATCGATTTCAATATTTTGCTCTACTTCTTCTTTTGTCACATATTCAAATTGAAAATTGGTTCCTGTAATTTCTGCAAAAGTTTCTTGAATTAAATCATTATAATTTTCTTTTAAATGTTTTTTATGAACATGCATTGGGACTAGCACAGTTGCATGATTATCTTTTAATTCAATTAACTCTGTTTCCATAAACCATGTTTCAAAAAGCATAGGTGATATATTTTCTTTCATTTTTTCTAGAAAAGTTTTCCACAAAGTTTGATTATCCATAGAAAAAATACCACCTCGTTTCATCATTAACTACCAATATTCTACATTATTTTTGTTGAAAATACTAGTAAAATCAAGAAAAAATGTGGAAAAAAACAAATTCACACACTTTTCCACATATTAAACCCATATATTTAAATTAATTATCCCAGTTATCCACAAAAATGTGGATAACTTTTTGTAAAAGTATTCACAATGTGAGAAAGTTTTCCACAAACGGGTGCAAAAATCTGGGAAATATTTAATAATAAAGAAAAAAAAGTAGAAAAAACTGTGAATAAGTCGAATATTGTCGAATCATTCTACAGAAAGAATGTGGATAGAATAAAATCATAAAAGTTTTCCACATAATTAATAAAATATTTTCAAAAAAATGATTTTTTGTTTGACAAAATAATATATTATATATATAATTGATAGAGCAAAGCGAAAAAAGAAAACCAGGAGGTGTAGAAAATGAGAGGAAATCACGGAACTACGTTTCAACCAAATAATAGAAAAAGAAAGAAAAAACACGGATTCTTCGCAAGAGTAAAAACAAATGTTATGACTCGAAGAAGAAAAAAAGGACGTAAAGTTTTAGCTCACTAGAAATCACAAGAATCACTTTGTGATTTTTTTCTTGTGTGAATTCCCATTTATCCCTTTATTTTTTTTCGAAAATAAAGTAAAATAGATTTAATTAGTGAGTTTTGAAAGATGGTGAAAAGTTGAAGAAAATCAATAGCCTAAAAAAAAGCACTGATTTTGAGCGCATAATTAAACGCAATCGCTCATATAAATATAGAGATTATTTTATTTATGTTGAAAGAAATACAAATGATATTTATCATTTTGGATTGTCTGTTGGCAAAAAGTTAGGAAATGCAGTTACAAGAAATAAAGTAAAAAGACAACTTCGCTCTATATTAGATCAAATGCAGTTCATAAATCATTTTAATTGTATTATTATTGTTCGAAAAAGCTATCTTGAAAATGATTTTTCAACAAATCGTGATAATTTAATGAAAGCAATGAAACAATTAAATTTAGTGAAAGGAATTAATAAACATGAAGAAAAAGAGTTATCGTAATTTAAAAAAGATTTTGATTATGTTTATTCTTGTTTTTTCTCTAACTGGTTGTACTACAATCTTAAAAGATTCTGATGGAAAAGCAGTGCAAAACAAAACAACCGGTCAAAGTTTAACAAAGAATATTCTATGTCAACCATTAGAAAAAGAAACTATTAATCTATATAAAAAGAATAAAGTAGATGTTTCTGAGTTACCAAAATGTGCGGAAATGAATATTGTTTCCGGAAATTATGAAGGAATATGGACAACTGTTTTTGTAAAACCATTAGCATGGGTTATAATTCAAATTGGAGAGATTTTCAAAAATTATGGATTAGCTATCATGATTACGACATTATTAATCCGTTTAATCACTATGCCATTTACAAAAAAAGCAGCACTACAATCAGAAAACTTAAAGAAGGCACAACCTGAATTAGAAAGATTAGAAAAAAAATATCAAAATAAAACTGATCAAAACAGTATGCTTCAAAAAAATCAAGAAATGTTAGGAATTTATAAAAAGTATGAAATTAATCCGATGAGTAGTTGTTTATTTTCACTATTACAGATTCCATTATTTTTCGCCTTTTATGAAGCAATGAATCGATTACCAGCTATTTTTGAATCTAGCTTTTTAGGATTCCAATTAGGAACAACCCCAGTTACAGGATTGTCCCATGGGCACTATTTATATTTAATTATTGTTGTTTTAGTTATCGCAACAAGTTTCTTCTCATTTAAATTAAATAGTGGAGCTAGTATGAGTGAAGACCAAGCAAAACAAATGAAGATGATGACAAATTTTATGACTATTTTCATTGGTGTTGCATCTTTAACTTTATCAACTGGAATTGCGATTTATTGGATTGTTAATAGTGGATTTACTATTTTACAAAATTTATGGGTGAAAAGGAGAAAAGCATGATGATGGAAAAATATGTATTTGAAGCCAAGACAGAAGAAGAATTATTACCTTTAGCTATGGAAGAATTAAATACGGGTGAAAGTAATTTATATTATCAAATAAAAGAAGTAGAGAGTGGTAAATTGTTTAAATCTAAAAAATATCAAATGGAAGTATATAAAAAAGATGATGTAATTCAATATATCAAAAATTATATACAAGAATTATCTCAGAAAATGGATTTACCAATTCAAACAGAAATTCGTGTAGAAGATACGAACTTTCAAATTCAATTATATTCAGAGAATAATGCGATTTTGATTGGAAAAGAAGGACGTACTATGAATGCCATTCAAACGATATTAAAACAAGCAGTACAAAATCAAATCGATTACCCCCTTCACATTCATTTAGATGTGTCTAATTATAGAGCAAAACAAGAGCATAATTTTGAATATGAAATGAAAAAATTAATGAAGGAAGTTCAAAGAACAAAGATTGATATGAAACTTGAACCAATGAATTCTTATCAACGTCGTATGATTCATAATTTAGCAACCAAATTTTCGAATGTTACAACATTTAGTACTGGAGAAGGAAAAGAAAGATATGTAACAATCCACTATGAAGAAGAGAAGTAAGAGCTTCTCTTTTCTTGACGATAAAACAAAAATAGTTTAAAATGCACTTGAAGAGAGGAATATTATGAAGAAAAAACAGATGTCTGAAGAGTATTTAGAAATTGTTTCAAGTATTTTAAAACATCCAGAGTTTCAACGTCGAAAAGATTATCCTCATCATGGAGAAGTAAGTGTTTATGACCATTGCCTAGCAGTGTCATATACTGCTTATTGTATAGCTAAAAAAATGGGTGTTGATTATAAAAGTGCTGCCATTGGAGGCTTATTACATGATTTTTATACATCTCCGTGGCAAGATTGCACTGAGAAAAAGAAATTATTTGAAAAACATGGTTTTGCGCATGCGAAAGAAGCAGCTAAAAATGCATGGAAATATTTTCCTGAGCATATGGATGAAAAAAGAGAAGATATTATTTTAAGACATATGTTTCCGCTAAATATAAAGCCACCAAAATATATTGAAAGTTGGATAGTGACTATGTCAGATAAATATGTTTCTTTAGAAGTAGTAAAAGATTTAAAACATTTACCAAGATATATTGGATTTGGACCAAAAAAGAGAAAGAAGTGATTATATGGAAGATACGATTGCAGCAATTTCCACTGCTCTTGGTGTTGGAGCTATATCAATTGTAAGAGTAAGTGGAACGGATGCTATTAAGATTGTTAATAAAATCTTTCATGGAAAAGATTTAACAAAAGTAAATACACATACCATCCATTATGGAAAAATTATGGAAAATGGAAAAGAAATAGACGAAGTGTTGATTTCTGTCATGAAGGCCCCACATACGTATACTAGTGAGGATATTGTAGAGATTAATTGTCATGGAGGAATTGCTACAACGAATAAAATATTAGAATTAGTTTTAGAAAATGGATGTCGTATGGCTCGCCCTGGAGAATTTACTGAACGTCGTTTTTTAAATGGTAAGATTGATTTAATACAAGCGCAAGGTATTAAAGACTTAATAGATGCAAATAGTGACGAAAAAAGAACACTTGCAATGAATCAATTAAGTGGAAAAGTATCTTCTATGATAGAGAATTTAAGACAAGAGATATTGGAAGATATTTTAGCAAATATTGAGGTAAACATTGATTATCCAGAATACGAAGATATAAAAAAATTAACGAATGAAGATATTCTTCCAAATTTACAAAAGATTAAACAGAAAATGGAACATATATTAAAAGAAAGTAGAAATGGAATTATGATTCAACAGGGAATTAAAACTTCTATTGTAGGTAGACCGAATGTTGGTAAGAGTAGTTTATTGAATGCTTTATTAGAAGAAAATAAAGCAATTGTAACAGATATTGAAGGAACAACTAGAGATATAGTAGAAGGAGAAATATTAGTTTGTGGAGTACCTTTCCATATTATAGATACAGCGGGAATTCGTAAATCAGACCATTTAGTAGAACAGATTGGAATTCAAAAAAGTTTAGAATTAATTGATCAATCAGAATTAGTTTTGTTTGTATTAAATAATAATGAACCATTTACAGAAGATGATAGAAAAATTTGGAATAAATTAAAAGATAAAAATAAAATTGTTGTTATTAACAAAACAGATTTACCGACAAAGTTACAATTACATGAGATTCCTGAAGAAAATTGTGTTTGGATCAGTGCGGGAAAGCAAGAGGGAATAAATTTAGTAAAAGAAAAAATGAAAGAAATATTTTCTTTAGAGCATATTCAAACAGAGGATCCTACTTATTTAACGAATGCAAATAGTATTTCTTCTTTAAAGAATGCAATTACAAGTATTGATCAGGCAATTACAGGAATTCATCAAGAAATGCCAATTGATATGGTAGAGATTGACATTAAAAATGCATGGGATGAGTTAGGTTTAATTATTGGTAAGACATATCAAGATGAATTGATCAATCAATTATTTAGTCAATTTTGTTTAGGAAAATAGAATTTCTTATGATTCTATTTTTCTTTATTGTTTTTTAATACTGTTTAGGATATAATAGTTTCGTTAAAAAGGACGTGGGAATATGAAATATGATTGTATTGTTGTAGGTGGAGGACATGCTGGATGTGAAGCTTGTCTTGCCACTGCTCGTATGGGAATGAAGACATTATTAGTAACAGGAAACATTCAAAATATTGCTGATATGCCATGTAATCCATCGATTGGTGGAAGTGCGAAAGGAATTGTCGTACGTGAAATCGATGCTTTAGGTGGAGAAATGGGAAAAAATGCTGATAAGACACAAATTCAAATGAAGATGTTAAATAATAAAAAGGGTCCAGCAGTTCAAGCGTTAAGAGCCCAAGCTGATAATATTTCATATCCAAAACAAATGCAAGAGACACTTTTCAAACAAGAAAATTTAACTGTTTTAGAAGGAATGGTTGAAGATTTAATTGTTGAAGAAAAGACAGTAAAAGGAATTGTACTTGCAGATGGAGAACAAATATATAGTCAATGTGTTATTTTAACAACAGGTACCTATTTAAAAGCAGATATTTTAGTGGGAGATACCCGTCACCGTGAAGGACCACATGGAGAAAAACCAAGCCAACATTTAAGTGATTGTTTAAAGAACTTAGGATTTCAAATTATTCGTTTAAAGACAGGAACTCCTCAGAGAATTGATAAAGATTCAATTCATTATGAAGAAACTAAACGAGAAGATGGTGATATGACCCCTCATACATTTAGTTTTGATGGTGTTGCAGATTATGATGTAACAAAGCAAACTCCATGTTATTTAACATATACAACTGCAAAAACACATCAAATTATTCGTGATAATTTATCTAAATCAAGTATGTATGGTGGCTTAGATGATATAAAAGGAATCGGGCCGAGATATTGTCCATCAATTGAAGACAAAATTGTTCGTTTTGCAGATAAAGAACGCCATCAACTATTTTTAGAGCCAACTAGTTTAGAATCTAATGAGATTTATATTCAAGGATTTTCAACAAGTATGCCTCACGATATTCAAGAACAAATGGTACATAGTATTCCAGGATTAGAAGATGCTAAAATATTAAAATATGCCTATGCTATTGAATACGATTCAATTTATCCAACACAAATTAAACAAACATTAGAAACAAAGTTAATTAACAATTTATATACTGCAGGTCAAATTAATGGAACAAGTGGATACGAAGAAGCTGCTTGTCAAGGTTTAATGGCGGGAATTAATGCTGCATTGAAAATAAAAGGAAAAGACCCATTGATTTTAAAAAGAAATGATGGTTATATAGGGGTTCTAATTGATGATTTAGTTACGAAAGGAGTAAGAGATCCATATCGATTATTAACTTCTAGAGCAGAATATCGTCTATTATTACGTCATGATAATGCTGACTTAAGATTAAGAGAATATGGATATCAAGTAGGTCTGATTTCTGAAGAACAACATGATGTGTTATTAAAGAAGAAAAGAGCAATTCATGAAGTATTAAATCAACTAGAAAAGCATAAGATAACACCTGTTAAAGAAGTAAGGGATTATTTAGATACAATACCAACTGCTCCATTAAAGGATGGAATCTCTTTATATGATTTATTAAAAAGACCTGAAATCAAAATATCACATATTCAACATTTTATCGATTTACCATATGATGCTTCTATTTTAGAACAAGTAGAAATTCATGTTAAATATGAAGGGTATATTAAAAAAGCAGAACGGGAAGCCGAAAAAATGGAGCGTTTAGAGGCAAAGAAAATACCAGATAATATTGATTATAATAAAGTAAAGAATATTGCGAGTGAAGCACGTCAAAAATTACAAGAAGTAAGACCTACTTCAATTGGACAAGCGCTACGTATTAGTGGTGTTAATCCAGCTGATATTTCTATTTTAATGGTTTATTTAAAAAAGGGGGAAACACATTGAGTCAAGAAGAATTTGTGTTAGAATTAAATGAATTAGGAATTCAATTAACCAAAAAACAAGAAGATCAATTAAAACAGTATTATGAGATGTTAATAGAATATAATAAACATATGAATCTAACGGGAATTACTGAAAAATCAGATGTTTATTTGAAGCATTTTTATGATAGTCTTACTTTAGAAAAAGTAGTTCATTTAGAAAAGATGAATACTTTGTGTGATATTGGATCAGGAGCAGGATTTCCAGGTTTAGTATTAAAAATTGTTTTTCCTAATTTAAAAGTAACTTTAGTTGATTCATTAAATAAAAGGATTTTATTTTTAAAAGATGTGATACAAGCACTTGGATTAACAGAAATTGAAGCAATCCACGTACGAGCTGAAGATTTTGCGAAAAATCACCGTGAACAATATGATATTGTAACATCCCGTGCGGTTGCTAATTTATCATTATTATCAGAAATATCACTTCCCTTAGTACGTGTAGATGGGTATTTTATTCCTATGAAAGCACATTTAGAATTAGAAATGAAGACTTTAAATTCAATTGTAGAAAAATTAAATGGAAGGGTAGAAGAAATTATATCTTTTGATTTGCCAAATGAACATAGTGTTAGAAACTTGTTAAAAATACGAAAAATAGATAAGACTAATTTAAAATACCCAAGAAAATTTTCCGATATGAAAAAGAAACCACTTCAATAATATGGTTTCTTTTTTGTTTGGGAAATAATTGGGAAATATTTTTTTAAATTCTTGTAAAAGAAAAAAAATTATAGTACAATAAAAGAAAGAATAGTAAATAATAGAAAAAAAGGGGCATGAGAGTTATGAATGAAGCTGGACAAGTAAGAAAATTACCAATTGATGATATTCTTCCAAATAGGTTCCAACCTCGAATTAAATTTTCGGAGTCGGAAGTTTTAGCGTTGGCTGATTCTATTAAAAATCATGGAGTGATTCAACCAATCTTAGTTCGTCCAATTGGTGATAAATACGAAATAATTGCCGGAGAAAGAAGATATAAAGCAAGCGTTATGGCAGGATTAAAGGAAATACCTGCAATTGTAAGACAGCTTGATGATAAACAAAGTGCTGAGTTAGCACTCATAGAAAATGTCCAACGAAAAGATTTGACACCAATTGAAGAGGCTTTATCTTATAAAAAAATATTAGATATGGGGTATTTAACTCAAGAACAATTGGCTTTAAAGTTAGGTAAAAAACAATCGACAATTGCCAATAAATTAAGACTTTTAAATTTAGATGAAGATGTTCAAAATGCTTTATTGTATGAGAAAATATCAGAAAGACATGCCCGTTCTTTATTAAAATTAGAAAAAAAAGATCAAAAAGAAATGTTAAAACGTATTATTAATGAACGTTTAACAGTAAGACAAACAGATATAGAAATTCAAAAGCTATTATCGGAAAAAGAAAAACAAAAACAAAATCAACAATCCAATATTTTAAATGAAGATATTGAAATATTAGATTTTCCAGAGGAAGAGACGGTGAAAAGTATGGGAGAAAATTCAATGAATCAATCATCACAGTATAACATACCAAGTAATACTATTCAAAATGATGTACCAGAAACAGCAGTATCAAGTCAATCAACAACAGTGAATCCACAACCAATTACACCAGAACCAAGTATTGCCACACCAACTCAATCTGCTGCGACAGTAAATCCTGGGTTTATGGATGTAGATAAAATTGTTGAAACTGCGCAAGATATTAATCGCCCAACACAAAAAGATAAAAAAACAATTGAAGATTTATTAAAACCGGATGAACAAATGTTAAAGATGGAAGCAGAAGAAAAAAAAGAACAAGACCAGAAAGATGAAGCAGAACAAATATTAAAACCAGGGAAATTCTTTAATTTAGCAGACTTAGAAGAGGCTGAAGAAGAAGAAAAGCAAAATGGCTATATTGAAAATTTAGATCAAGCCCAAGCTAATATGGATTTTGGAGTAAAACCTACTCCAGCACCAACAAATGGATTTGATTTTGATAAATTTTTCAATCCAAATGAGTTTGAAAAAACTTTAGAACCTGCAAATACTTCAACTAATTCTGAAGTGACAAATGCATCACAAGAAGTTTCTGACCAAACACAACAAGCAACAGAAGTACCAGTTCAACAACCTGTAGAAGAAAATCAGACTACGATATTACAAGATAATAGTGAACCAGAAACTTCAGAGGTAATGAATCAAAATGTGGAAGCAGATAATGTAATGGTAGAACCACAGTTAGAAGAAAAACAAAATATGATGGAAACTCCATCTATGAATCCTGTAGAATTTAAACCAATGGAATCTACTTCACAACAAGAGATTCCTACAGTAAATCAAGAACCAGAAGAAGTATTAGCAACACCTGCTATTTTACAGGATCAGGAACAAGGTGTAGTACCATCTAAATCAGTAGAAGTACAACCTACTTCAGAAACGCAATCATCATCAATTCCAACTATGAGCGAAGAAGAATTTTTAAAGTCAATTCCTGATAGTAATTTACCATTATCTTCTTTAAATAATTCACCAAAAGAAGAAGTAAAAGAACCTGAAATTCATCCAGAAGATTTAGAACCTCAATATGATTTTACAAATCTATCTGATATGACTTCTGATACATCATTTAATCAATCTTTGAATCAAGAAGAAGTACCAGTGTTGAATGAAACAATTGAAAAAAAAGAAGAATCAAAGATAGAGCCTCTTTTAGAGCCTGAAATTTCTCCAGTAGAACCAGTAATTACAGATCAAACAAATTCATTCTTATTTGAACCTGATGTGACGGAATCTCCTGTTACTTCAATAAATTCAGATGTTGCGGTTGCTACTCCAGAAACACCTGTTGCAGATTCTGGTGTAAGTGCAGAAGTAACTCCAGAACCTGTAAAAGTGTTTGATGTTCAAAAAGTGAGTTTAGAAGCCAAGAATTTTGCTCAGGAATTGCAAAATAAAGGATATCAGGTCAGAATTGAAGAATATGATTTTGAAGATTTATATCAAGTAGTATTTAAAGTAAGAAAAGATATTTAATCTTTTCTTTTTTATTTGAATCGCATGATGATTCTTTTTTCATATAGTAACATTAGGTGATTATTATGAAAAATAAAAATTGTGGTTTTCCATTACATTCTAGAAAAGCAATTGATAAAGAATTAGAATGTGAAGAAATAGCTATTTATTTTCCAGCGCAACATCAAAATAGACAACCAGGAATGGAATATCTTATGAAACCACTTCCTATATTTGATATACCAAATATCTGTAATGAGAAACGTTTACAAAATAAAGTTGCGATTATTACAGGTGGTGATTCTGGAATTGGAAGAGCTGTTGCTGTTCGTTTTGCGAAAGAAGGAGCAAAGCTTATGCTTGTGTATTATGATGAACATAAAGATGCATTTGATACAAAACAGTATATTGAGAATATGGGAGGATGTGTTGAATTATTAGCTGGAGATTTAAAAGATCCTACTTTTGCTAAGTTTGTAGTAGATAGTACATTAGAAAGATACGGAAAAATTGATATTTTAGTAAATAATGCAGGGGTTCAGTATCCACAGAAGTCATTATTAGATATTACTAATGAACAGTTTGATGTTACCTTGAAAACAAATTTATATTCTATTTTTTATTTAACGAAAGAGGCTCTTCCATATTTAAAAGAAGGGTCTAGTATTATTAATACAAGTTCTATTACAACATATTATGGGGAACCAGAGTTAATTGATTATGCTGCATCTAAAGGAGCAATTGTTGGATTTACAAAAGCTTTAGCGACAAATTTAGCACATAAGAATATTCGTGTAAATGCTGTAGCTCCAGGGACGTTTTGGACACCATTACAGCCTTCAAGTTGGTCTAGTGATAAAATACCTACATTTGGTTCTAAGAGTGATTTAAAGCGTGCTGGAGAGCCATATGAGATTGCTTCGACGTATGTTTATCTTGCAAGTCCTGATTCATCCTATACAACTGGTCAAGTAATTCATGTGAACGGAGGAGAATACAAAGCTTAAACTTTGTATTTTTTTTTAGAAATGTGTAAAAATATGATATAGTAAAGTTAATATTATAGTGAGGTGATTCTGTGAAATACAATAAAAAGAAAATAATACTTGCACTCATCATCAGTTTATTTATTTTCATAGCAGGATATTTTTTATATCAATATATACGTATTAAAACAGCAAAAGTAGAAGTAACACTAAAATCAAATTTAAATGTAGAATTTGCTTCTTTCGTAAAAGTATCTGACATGATTAAGAGCATCAATGGAAAAATTGTTGATGATTATCAAATAGATACAACTAAATTGGGAACAAAAAATGTTTTATTTTATTTTATCAATGATGATGGTATCAAAGTTCCATATGAGTATCAAATTCGTATTGTAGATACAACAGAACCACTTATATGGTTAGGAAATACATACACAGTTACAAAAGGAGCTAACATAGATCTCACCGAGAAAATTTTATGCGGAGATAATTATGATAATCATCCAAAATGTACAATTGAAGGTACTTATGATATGAATACAGCTGGCAATTATGAATTAGTATTTAAAGCAGTTGATAAAAATGGAAACACAGAAGAACAACCATTTACCCTTGTTGTTCAAGAGCCTGTTACCAATACAGAGGAAAATATTACCATTGAACCAGTAGAGCCTGTTTATACAAAATTTACGGATGTTGTCAAAAAATATAAGACCAAACAAACTAAAATAGGAATTGATTTATCGAGTTTTCAAGGAAATGTAGATTTTAAAAAATTAAAAAAAGCAGGTGTTGAATTTGTAATGATACGAGTGGGTGGAACAAAAGGAATAGATACCGACTACTTTGTCGATACAAAATTTAAACATAATATAGAACAAGCAAACAAGTATGGAATTGATGCAGGAATATATTTTTATTCATATGCTAATTCAGTAGAAGATGCAAAACAAGATGCAAAATGGGTATTGAAACAAATCAAAAAATACGATATTCAATTACCAATTGCATTTGATTGGGAAAATTGGAAGTATTATAATGATTATCATCTTAGTTTTTTTGGATTAACGAGTATGGCTGAAGCCTTTGTTGACGAGGTAGAAAAAGCTGGATATGAAGGTATGATTTACAGTAGTAAAACTTATTTAGAAAATATGTGGATGCCTTTAGAAGACGATGTTTGGCTTGCTCATTATACAAAACAAACTACTTATCAAGGTTCTTATAGAATGTGGCAAATGTGTGAAGATGGACAAGTTGATGGTGTAGATCATCCTGTAGATATTAATATCTTATATTTAAAAAAGAAATAGCTAGTCTCTGATTTCAGGATATGTTATAATTAAAAGTGGTGATAGAATGAAAAGGTTTATTGTAATGGGAGTCATTCTAGTACTGTTCTTATTAACTCCATTTCCTGTTTTAGGAAAGGATTACGATGTCATTTGCTTTGTAGGTGACTCTAGAACAGTCGGACTAAAAAATAGTGTGACAGATTCTTCTAAATATGTATTTGTGGCAAAAGAAAGTATAGGTTATCCATGGTTTTCAACCATTGGAGTTAATACATTAAGAGTGCATTTAACAAGCCACCCTGATGAGGCAGTTGTATTTAACTTTGGGGTAAATGATTTAGGAGCTAATGGAGAAGCCAATGTGTACAAATATATTTCTCTTTATAAAAGATTAGAACAGGAATTTCCAAATACTGATTTCTATTACATGACAGTAAATCCCGTACATAATCATCAAAGTATATCCAATAGTACAATTGAACATTTCAATTCTATCGTAGAGCAAAATTTTCCCAACCAAATTATAGATACTTATTCAAATATTGATTTTCAATTTACAGATACAGTTCACTATCAATCATCTACTTATCGTGATATTTTAAATTATACAGAAGAAGTATTACAAGGAAAGACTGGAAAAATTAAAGAATACCATAAAAAACCATTAATGACAAAATTAAATCCAGATGCTGTTGGTTGTAAATTGTTTGGTGATAATTTATTAGATTTATTAGCCGATATATATCACTGGATTAGAGGTGTTGCAGTAGCAGCAGTCGTTATTTTAGGTATTATGGATTTTATAAAAGCAGTTGTTGCAAACCAAGAAGAAATGATAAAAAAAGCAGGTGCAACATTTATAAAAAGATTATTATTACTTGTAATATTGATTATGTTACCAGATTTAATAGACTTTGTTTTGGCACTCATCTTTGGAAAATCAGAAGCAGGAAATTGTTTAGAAAAATTTTAAAGCAGGTAATTTTACCTGCTTTTGATTTTTTGTTTAGAAAGATGTTTTTGGTTATCTAAAATATAATATTCAGAAGTATTGTAGTTATTTATGTAATTGACTACTTCATTATAAGATTCTGGTATTACATCATAAACAGTAATTCCTTCTTGAAGAAGAGAAACTATAAAAGTTTTTAGGATATCGAAAGAAATAGATTCTGAATCGAGTACAATGACTTTTACTTGTTGATTTTCAATGATTGCTTTTATAAGAGATAAATCGTTATAAGAAAAAGATGTTGGCTGAATAATTAGAAAACTGTTTTTTGAATGATGTATATCTAAGTAATGATATAATTGTTGATAAGTAATGTTTTCTTGTAAAGAATGAATCTGTTGTTTATGAATTAAATAGTTAGATAAGAAATAATAGGAGTGATTATAGTTTGAATTTAAAAAATGAATGATTGTATTTTTAAGAGTGACCATACTTTCATTTAATAAATTTGTATGTTTTACTAATTTATACTTTGTTAATGGATCATCTAAGTCTATAATTTTTACTTGTCCTGTATTTGTATAAATAATATTATCTAATTTATAGTCCAGTGGATAAATATTATTATTTGATAATTCCTCTGCATTTCGTAATAATTGTCTTACAATATTTTCTTTTTCTGTAAAAGGTAGTTGTTGCAATTGATATAGTATTTTTCCCTCATAGTATGGATAACATATGCCACAAAATTTCTGGTCGATATATAAAAGTTCATAATTGAGGTCTGTATATTGTAAGTTTTTTTTGTGATATTTCATCAATTGAAATTTAATTGGATGTGGTTTAAGACATGGATTTGGAACTAGTTGATATCCAAACTCAGAGTGTGTTTTTACAAGTGTATGATATTTTTTAAATGCAGTTGTACCATTATGAGAAACGGCCCCAAATGTTCCTGCTGAAATATATGTAAGACGTTTAAATTCATTTTCTGTTAAATTCATCTCATTGGCTCCTTTGTTTTCAATAATAACAAAGTTTTAAAAAGGAAACAATAGAAAATACAAAATTTGATATTTTCCTTCTACTTATGATGTGATAAAATAAATCTGTATTTATACGGAAGAAGGTGAATGCATTGTTTGAATTAGTATCAAAATATAAACCAAGTGGAGATCAACCAGAGGCCATTCAAAAACTAGCTGATGGTATCAAAAACAATGTTAAACATCAAGTTTTATTAGGAGCAACAGGAACAGGAAAAACTTTTACAATTGCTAATGTAATTAAAGAAGTGAATAAACCTACTCTTGTTTTAGCTCATAACAAAACGTTGGCAGGACAATTATATGGGAAATTAAAAGAATTGTTTTCAATAACCAGTTAATAAGTGTATGTATATAAAAATTGTGGAAAAACAACATTAGTGGAAATGATAAAAGATTATTATTTAAATTTAGAGATAGATGTTGAAATATCAAAAGAATTTGAAACAACGATTGGAAAAGAATTAAAATAAATGGCCAAAGATAGAACATTAGATTCTATTTTGAAAGCATATTTATTTGCAATAGATAGATAAGAATGATGAAAAAAATTGTTTAGAGTCTAGATTAAATTTACTAGACAGAGTGAATCAAGTATTTCTATTTAGTGATAGATTTAATGGGAAATAGGAAATAGAAAATTAGATAAGTTTCTTTATCAGAGTTATATTCTTTAAAAGAATATTGCCTAATAAAAATTTACTATAATTGGTTGGGATCAAGTCAATGTCATAAAATATGATAAGGGCAAAAAATGTTCATTAACTAGTAAGAAAGATATGACGGTTAGAAGGATAGTTTTTTTATGTTATAATTAAATGTAGGTGTTTAAATATGAAAATAATAAATAATGATGAAAAAATTAATAATGTGTTAAAATCTTTTTTGCCAGTAATAGAACAAGATTATAGTATTTTAAAAGGAAATCTCTTAAAAGAAGATGAAAAAAGTTTCATTTGTAATAATCCTAATGCTTTTGTAATAGGCTTGATATCTGATCAATCGGTTAAAGCAGAATTGGCGTGGAGTTTACCTTATAATTTATATAAGAGATTGGGAACTTTTGATTTTAAATATATAGTACAAAACTTTGATGCCCAGTTTTTAGAAAAAGTTATCAAAGAAAAGCCTGCATTACATAGATATCCAAATAGAATGGCGAATTATATTTTTTTTGCAATGAAGAAAATATTGGAAGATTATAATAATGATGCACAAAAAATTTGGAAAAATCAACAGTCTAGTGTTATTGTGAAAAGACTAGAAGAATTTAAAGGAATTAGTCATAAAAAAGCTTCTTTAGGAACATTAATTTTAATTCGTGATTTAGGAGTAGATATTGAAGATAAACAAAATATTGATATTGCTTATGATGTGCATATTAGACGAATCTTTTTAAGAATGGGTTTGGTTGAAAAAGATACTCAGGAAAATATTATAAATAAAGCAAAAAAAATTAACCCTAAATTCCCTGGGGAATTAACTACTTCATTTTGGGCTATTGGTAGAAAATACTGTTTTGCCAATAATCCAAATTGTGATAATTGTCCATTACATCATTATTGTAGAGAGTGTGAAGTGAAAACATCTATGAAAGTGGGTGCTTAGTTTGAAACTAATATTAGCATCTTCATCTAAAATGAGAAAAGAAATATTGCAAAAAGTTGGCTTGAAGTTTACAGCAATTAGTAGTGATGTTGATGAGCAAACAACTGCTAATACAAATGAAGAATATTTGATTAATTTATCTAAATTAAAAGCAAATAAAATTGCTTCCTCTTTATCTGAAGGTGTTGTTATTGGGGCAGATTCTATGATTTGTTTTAATGGAAGAAGAATTGGAAAACCCAAAACTAAAGAAGAAGCAAGTAGAATTTTAAAAGAATTATCTGGGAAAGTTAATTATGCTTTAACAGGCGTGACTATTTTGGATTTATATACTGGTAAAAGCGTGTACTTTTGTGAAAAAACCAAAGTTTATTTTGATGAGTTGTCCAATGATGAAATAGAATGGTATATAAATCATGAAGAACATATTTTAGAACGTGCAGGATATTCGCTGGCTGGTAAAACGGCAGTGTTTATTCCTAAAATAGATGGAGATTATTATAATGTTTTGGGTATGCCTATATGTAGAGTTTATAAGGAATTAAAAAAACTTGGTTATAATTTATCTGATTTCGAGTAAAAATATTATTATTGAAAAAAATAATAATATTTTTTTATAAATAATTTTAATTGTAGTGATGTATTGTTGTTTTATATTATTATAAATGATAAAATATCTAATAGATTTAAAGTTACTGTGATTTATGTGATTGTTCGTGACTTTTTGCGTTGCGAAGCTAAAAATGGTCAAAGATTGAATAAAAAAATTACTGATTTTATGAAAGAAAAAGGCTGACAGCAATCATAATAAGGAGGGATTTTGTGTTCGATTTAGTATCGAAATATAAACCAAGTGGAGATCAACCAGAAGCGATAGAACAACTAGCAACCGGTATTAAGCAGGG
>ULML01023024.1_pt1 | contig 24653 bp, 27 predicted proteins | sample 1951651 | NCBI WGS metagenome assembly ULML01 (sample SAMEA4835549, study PRJEB28245) | human gut metagenome | biome: gut microbiome; material: fecal sample | place: Denmark | collected 2008
TGAATAGAGACATCATGAACACCAGCTACTTTTCTAATCGCATCTTCTAATTTTGTTGCACATACTGCACAATCTAAATTTTTTATTGTCATTTTCTTTTTCATTCTTTCTCCCTTTCATTTGAACAAGCGTTCAACTATCTAGTTACATTATACTTGAATAATCATTCAAATGTCAATGACTATTTTTCACTGTTTGACATGTGTTCAACAATTCAATTATAATATATGTATCGAGGTGAAAACATGAATGAAATAACGCCACACCATATAGAAGATGTTAAAAAAGTACAACGACTTATCCCTAATTACAATACCATTACTGACTTATCTGATTTTTTTAAAATTTTAGGTGACAGTACTCGTTTACAAATTCTAATGGCCTTAGAACATGCTGAACTCTGTGTAAGTGATATCGCCTATCTACTGAATATGACAGTATCAGCAGTTTCTCATCAATTAAAGTCATTGAAAACAGCTAAGTTGGTAAAATTAAGAAGAGATGGAAAAATTATCTATTATGCCTTAGACGACAATCATATTAACAAACTTCTTACTGTATCATTAGAACATATTAAAGAAAAATAAGGAAGATACATTTCACCTTTTATCGACTTTCATCATTGAAAGTAACTGTACAAGCAGAAAGTTGACCTGCATTCATTTTATTGATAATCTTTTCTTTACGTTCAAACCAAATGGTATTGACAAATTCCCAGATAGAAAAAGTACCAATAATGGATAATATCTCACTAATATAAGCCGTATGATGCAATGTGCGAGTCATAAAAGAAATAGCTAATACAATTGAGCCAATGAAAAATAATTTCATTGCTTTTTTTGTATTGTAATTTAATTCTACATCCATATCATGTGTTTTCATTCCAAATTGATCCGTAATATTTTCCATCAGTTTAACTTTCTCTTCTTCTGTAAAAGAAATGCCAGAAAATTCTAATACGATCGAATAATCATATGGAATATAATAAGCAATATCTTCTATATAAGATATAAGATCAGGATTTAGAAGCTGTTGTTGCTTATCATAAGAATAATATAACTCCTCTATATTGTTAATATAAATGGGAATCACTGCCTTCTCTTCTTTGATAAAATGACGATTAATATATAATTTAGAATCAAAATTTTCTTTTAAATATTGTTTTGTTTTACTTGTCATAACAATCTCCTACCCTGTTTTTATTATACTATAAATTAAAAAAATAAAACATGAAAATTTCATGTTTTACATTACTAATAAACAAAGTAAGACAATAATACCTAAAGCAATACGGTACCACATAAATATTTTAAAGTCATGTGATTTTAAGTATTTCAATAAGAATTTAATACAAATTAATCCCGCAAGGAAAGAAATTAAAACTCCTAGTACAAAGATTCCTACGTTTGCTTGAATTAAAGCCATAGTCGAATCTTTTAAGAATGTAAGTAATACTGCCCCTGCTACTACTGGCGCAGATAAATAGAATGAAAATTTAGCTGCATCTTCACGGTTCATTCCTCTCGCACGTGCTGCCGCAATCGTCGTTCCACTACGAGAAAAACCTGGGATTAATGCGAAAACTTGTGCACATCCAATCACTAAAGCATCTAGCCAAGTCATTTCCTCAAAACCTTTTTTCTGCTTAAAGTAATAATCACATAAATATATGATAATCCCCATAAAGATAAGAGCAATCGCAATTAATACAAAATTACCACGCAATGCATTCTCCACTGTTTCTTCTAATAAAATACCAAAAACAGCAGCTGGAATACATGCTAGTAAAATAAACCACATTAACTTTCCGTCTTTACTTTTTGGTTTTGTAAATCCATTTACTAAAATTCTTAAAAAGTCTTTAAAAAAGAATAAACCAATAGCAAGTAAAGTTCCTAAATGAAGAGCAATATCAAAGGCCATTGTAATATCTGAACCCATTGAGCTTCCAATTCCAAAAATATCACGGAATATAATTAAATGAGCGCTAGAAGAAATTGGCAAAAACTCTGCAATTCCTTGAATAATTCCTAAAATAATAACTTGTAAATATAACATAATACCATCTCCTCTAAGTCGTAAACGAATACATTATACCACATTCTATTCAAATCTGTTGCCCTTATTGACACAAAAAAAGAAAAAGGTGTCAACCTATATTCGTATTATGCTGTCTGACATTGATACCCGTTTTCCGCCATCATTTGCAAAACATCCTGTTTTGACATATCCAATTCCAATATATCTTCCTCATTATCCACCATTTGCACCATCACATTATCAATCTTGCGCAGTGGAACCTTTACAACTAAATGATAAAAAGTATCAACTAATTCAGAAGACACAATCACACCATGTTGATTTTTAATTTTATTAGATTGAAACGCTAACATCGTCTTACGGCTCTCAAAATAATAACGATCCATTCCCGATGAAGATGTTGGTAATTGCATTTCATCTTCATAAGTAAATGATGTTAATAAGTTATTTTCAAAAGAAAGTTGATATTGATCATGTATAGAGATATGATGACTTGTTTCTTGTTTTGTGCATAATGTTTTACTAGCACCGAAAACGCCAAAGGAACTCAACATAAAATATCCGCCAATTCCCACAATTAATAAAAAGACAATCACTGGTAATAATAATTTATGCTCTCTTTTGGAACTTTCCATTGTGATAGAAGAATCATCTTCTAATATATCTTCCATTTCATATGGATGTAAAATTTCTACTTCTTGATCTTTGTAATTACGGCTTCGAAACATATCAATACCCCTCTTATTATTCCTATTGTTATTGTAACATGAACAAAAAAGAAGTACAACCAGCTAAGTTGTACTTCTGAACTTTATTCTTCAAATTGTGAATTATATAATTTTGCATAGAAACCATTTTTCTTTAATAATTCTTCGTGGTTTCCTTGTTCTACAATATCACCATGATCCATGACTAAGATTAAATCGGCATTACGAATCGTTGATAATCTATGGGCAATGATAAAGCTTGTTCTATTCTTCATAAGTTCATCCATTGCTTTTTGTATATATTCTTCTGTTCTTGTATCAACACTACTCGTTGCTTCATCTAAAATTAAGATTTTTGGATCAGCAAGGATTACACGGGCAATTGTTAAAAGTTGTTTTTGCCCTTGGCTAATATTATTTCCTTCCTCATTAATTACCATATGATAACTTTCTGGAAGTGTTTTAATAAAATGATCGGCGTGAGCTTCACGACATGCTTTTTCTACATCTTCAAATGTAGCATCCATTTTTCCATATTTCACGTTATCTTCAATCGTACCAGAGAATAGCCATGTATCTTGTAATACCATCCCAAACATACGTCTTAAATCTTGACGTTTAAAGTCTTTAATGTCATGGCCATCAATTTGAATACTACCTTTATTCACATCATAGAAACGCATTAGTAATTTTACCATAGTTGTCTTTCCTGCTCCTGTAGGACCGACAATTGCAACCTTTTGTCCCTGTTTTACAGTTGCGTTAAAATCTTTGATAATCGTTCTATCAGAATCATATCCAAATTGAACATGTGAAAAAGTTACATTTCCATTTAAGTTTTCGGTAGATACTGGATGTTCTGTTTCCTTTACTTCCTCTTCTTCTCCTAAGAATTCAAATACTCTTTCCGCAGCAGCAATCGTTGCTTGAATTAAGTTAACAATTTGTGCCACATTAGAAAGTGGATTCATAAAGTTACGAACATATTGAATGAAACTTTGAATATCTCCGACAGAAATTGTATTTTGAATAACAAGATATCCCCCCAAAATAGATACTACTACATATCCTAAGTTACCAATAAAATTCATAAGAGGCATCATAATTCCTGAGAAAAATTGACTTTTCCATGCAGAACGATAAAGAGTTTGATTTAATACTTTAAATTCTTCTACAGCTTCTTCTTCCCCATTAAATGCCTTTACAATGTTATGACCACCATATACTTCTTCTACTTTTCCATTTACATGTCCTAAATATTCTTGTTGTCTTTCGAAGTACTTCTGGGAATGACTAACAATAAAGGCAAGTAAAATAAGGGCAACAGGAATAATTACTAAAACAGCTAATGTCATCAATGGAGAGATTGTAAGCATCATAATCACAACTCCAATCAAAGTTGTAATTGAAGTAATCATTTGAGTCATACACTGATCTAAGTTAGAACTTACTGTATCGACATCGTTCGTTACTCTACTTAATATTTCTCCATGTGTTTTATGATCAAAATATTTCATCGGTAAACGATTTAATTTTTCACTAATGGATTTTCTTAATCCATAGGCGATCTTTTGACTGACACCAGACATAATAAAGTTTTGAATAAAATTACATACAGCACTCACTGCATATAATCCTAACAAGAAAATAAGAATACGACCAATCTTAGAAAAATCGATTCCACTTCCACCACTGATTTTACTAACTAAACCATTAAATATCTCCGTTGTTGCCTCTCCCATGATCTTTGGTCCAATAATTGAGAATGTAGCACTTAAGATAGCAAATAATACAACTGTAAAGATATAGTATTTATAAGGAGATAGATAATGTGCAAGTTGTTTTAATGTTCCTTTAAAGTCTTTTGCTCTTTCGGAACTTGGTGCATGATTTTTACCCTTCATAATCTAATTCCTCCTTTGACAATTGTGATAATGCGATTTCACGATATACATCACATGTTTTTAACAATTCTTGATGTGTACCAGTACCGACAACATTACCATCATCTAATACGACAATTTTATCTGCATTCATAATTGTACTAATACGTTGAGCGACAATTAACATTGTGCTTCCCTTTGTTTTTTCTCTTAAAGCTTTACGAAGTGCGGCGTCAGTTTTAAAGTCAAGTGCTGAAAAACTATCATCAAAAATATAAATTTCTGGTTTTTTAATAACTGCACGAGCAATTGATAAACGTTGTTTTTGACCTCCACTGACATTTGTACCACCTTGACTAATTGGATTTTCAATTCCCTTTTCTAACTTATTGACAAATTCAGATGCTTGAGCAATATCTAATGCTTCATGAATTTCTTTTTCACTTGCATCTTCTTTTCCATAACGTAAGTTAGAAGCAATAGTACCTGAGAATAGAATACCTGTCTGTGGAACATATCCAATTTTATCACGTAAATCTTTTTGATCTAAATCTTTGACATTCACTCCATCGACTAGCACTTCTCCCTTACTAGCTTCAAAGAAACGTGGAATTAAATTAATCAAAGTCGATTTACCACTACCAGTAGATCCAATAAAGGCCACTGTTTCTCCTTTATTGGCTTTAAAATTAATATGATGTAACATATATCCATCAGAATCAGGATAACGGAATGAAACATCTTTAAATTCAACTGTTCCAACCTCTGTTGGTTCTTTTTTATGCTTTGGATTTAAAATAGTAAATGGCGTTTTTAATACTTCATCAATACGACCAATGCTGACAATAGCACGTGGAAGCATAATTGATACAATAGAAATCATTAAGAATGACATAATAATTTGCATTGTATATTGAATAAATGCCATCATATCTCCAACTTGCATAATACCACTATTAATTCCCTTAGCAGCTTCCCAGACAATTAAAACAGCAATAGAATTCATCGTAAACATCATAAGTGGCATCATGGTTGCCATAACACGCACAATAAATAATTGATTATTTTTTAAATCTTTATTTGCTTTATCAAAACGAGCTTCTTCATGTTTCTCTTTAGCAAATGCACGAATAACAGGAAGTCCTGTTAAAATTTCACGAGTTACTAAATTTAAACGGTCAATCAATTTTTGAACGCGTTTGAATTTAGGCATTGCAATGGCAAATAATACAATAACTAATGTTGCAATGGCCATAACTGCTACAGCAATAATCCATGCCATACCAGTACCCGTTGCTAGTACTTTTACTACTCCTCCGATTGCGATAATAGGAGCATAGAAAATAGTACGTAGTAAGAAAACTAATAACATTTGAACTTGTTGAATATCATTCGTACTACGTGTAATTAAACTAGCTGTTGAAAACTGTTTCATCTCACTTTCTGAGAAGTCAACCACTTTTTTGAATACTTGATTTCTAAGATCACGAGCAAGTCTAGCAGCAATACGAGATCCTAAGAATCCAACCATTACAGTTGCCACCATAGATACAAGTGCCAAACCAAGCATTTTTAACCCAGATATAAAAATGTAATTCGTTTGAATGCTATCTGTATCCATACCTAATTTTTGATACTCTGCTTTTACAAATTGAACAGCACTTTGTTCTAGCATGGTATCTGGCATATCTTTCATTTTTTGATCAAGTTGTTTCATCACATCTTGACGCTGTTCCTGAGGCATCATTTCAAACAATTTCATAACTGTCATATTGGGAATTGATGCAAATTGTTCAGGTAAATTCTTTAATACTTGTTCTTCAATTTTTGCCCCTTCTTCAGTATCACCACTAAATAATAATAAATATGTTAATGGCTTTTGTAATAATTGATTTAATTTTTCATGATTTTCTTTAGAAATATCTTTTAACACATAAATATCTTGTTTTTCTAATTTTGGATAGGTTTCTAATTGCTCTTTCGTTGCCTCGTCTTTAGAAACAACATCATATTGATTTTGAACAAATTTACTATCTTTTTCATCTAAGAAAAGTAAGATATCTTCAAAACTATTTTTAGAAATTGCTTCTGGTGTATTATCTTCAATACCACCTTCTTGAATTCCTGTATTTACAATACGTGAAGTATATTCTGGTAATGATAAATCACATGCTGCTTGCACAAATAAAAGAGCAATGACAATCAAAACAGAATACCAATATCTACATAAGTGTTTTATAATTCGAACCATAACCTCTAATCCTTTCTATTTCTTTTCCATACCATACTTTAATAGTGTTAATTTTCTTCGATAAGAAACCATAATCTCTTCTTTCTGCTTATCCAAAGCAAAAGAAGAGATAAGTGTATGAAGTGTCATACCAAACAACAGACCAACTATTTCTTCTAAATCTTCTTCACATTGAACATTTAATTTGCGAACATCAATTTTATCTAAAAATAATTTGTGCGTATTTTTAGGATCAAAAACATTTGTCTTTACTGGAAACAATCGTTTTTCAGAACGACTATTGATATTAGCAAATACTTGTTTAAAAAACAAACGATGACTTTTTTTAGAGCAATAATCAATGATAGATTCAAACAGTCGTTCAAAAGTACAAAACAAATCTCCATGTTCTTCATCGATTATCATAAAAAGTTGTTTTTGAAAACGGATACGTGATTGTTCAAGTAAATAAAAATATAAATCTTCCTTATCCTGAAAATACATATAAAAGCTGCCTCTTGGAATAGATGCTTCTTTAATAATTTGATTAATAGAAGCATGGGCAAAAGAATGATGGGTAAACTCATTCATAGCTGCTTTTAATAGTGTTTTTTGTTTTTCTTTTGGAAGATGAAAAAATGTTTGTGTCGGCATGATATCACCTCACTCTATTAGCATATGACAAATTGTCATACTTGTTCATTTTAACATGACAAGTTGTCATATGTCAATTGCTTCCCATAATTTCCCATAATCAAAAAAAGAAACAAAATATGCTTCTTTATTTCCAGAATTTCAAACGCTTACCACGTAATTCATAATACTCATTTAATAGTTGTTGATAATGTTGCTGATAAACTGCTATTAACTCTCTTACAACATCTTCAGAATAATATAACTTATGATTCTTATAGTGAATATTTAATCCAACAGTATGCATTGCTTCTTCAAAATCATTTTGTTCTATCGCCAGGAAGAAAGCTTTCGCTTCTTCTAATGATCTCTTAGGAGATAATAAATAATCACGATATAACTTACAAGCAATTAATAATCCTAAAATATATCTCATCGTTAATAGAGAATAATGGGTATAAAGATGTTCTTCACAGAGACAAACATACTCGTTATTTATATATTCTTTATTCCATTGATAGCGCTCAAAGTCACACAAATACACACGAGATTCATTAGGAAATAACTCTTTCAAATAAAGTGTTGCTAACTGCTCAATAAAAATAGGAATAGTTTCTCCTAACATAAATATAGTAATATTCTCATTTGTTTGTAAATAATGAGTATATTCATGAGCAGAAGTAACAACATCTGATAAATTATAATTTAATTCTATTTGATAAAATTCATGACTAGCGTCTAACCCAGACCTTGTATATTTTTCACCCTTTTCATTTTCTGTTCGAAAAATACGGTTTTGTATTGCTTCCTTACCAATTTGATAATAAGAATCTCCTAATTTAGTTCTTAAAAAATCTAAAAATAATTGTTCTGCGTTTTCCTGTTCTAAATAAATAGATCTTCTTATGATTGGCACTTTATAACTAGAAGACTCATATAACTTTATAATTAAATGAACTATATCTTCTTTCGTATATTCTAAAATATGCTCTAATTCATTCCATATTTTATCATTCATAGCATTCAACCTTTCTAAAACAACCCCGAAATATGACCATCATTTGTAATATGCATAGATGTCATAGCAGGCTTTTTAGAAAGTCCTGGCATTGTCATAATATTTCCCATATATACTACTACAAATTCTGCCCCACGATTCCATTTCACATCTTTTACTTCAACTTTAAAGTTACGTGGATCACCCAGTTTTGTCGCATCATCACTAAATGAATATTGTGTTTTTGCAATACAAACTGGTTCTAACATGGCCCCCATATTCTCATATTCTTTTAATTTTTCTACTACTCCTTTTTGATAATGTACTTCCTTAGCATGATAAATTTCTTTGACCACAGTTTCTATCTTTTGCCTCAAAGATAAATTCATATCATAGAGAGGATGAAAATCAGGTTCTAATTGACATAATTGCAATACCTTCTTAGCCAATTCAATAGAGCCTTTTCCTCCTTCTTGATAAGCCGTAGAACAAGCATATGGAACCGATAATGATTCTAATACTTTCTTTACCAAAGATAGTTCTTTTTTCGTATCCGTTGGAAAGTGATTGATACATACAACAACGTGGCTTGTATATTTTTTCATATTTTCCAAATGAGCTTTTAAATTAGCCATTCCCTTTTCTAAAGCTTCTAGATTTTCTTGTTCTAATTGCTCTTTAGAAATACCACCATGATATTTCATACTACGGATTGTCATATTTAAAACAATCACATTCGGTTTTAAATTTCCCTTTGGACATTTGATATCTAAAAACTTTTCTGCTCCTAAATCACTGCCAAAACCCGCTTCTGTCACTACATAATCTGATAATTTTAAAGCTAATTTCGTTGCTAATAACGAATTACAACCATGAGCAATATTGGCAAATGGTCCTCCATGAATTAATACTGGATTTTCTTCTAAAGTTTGGACTAAATTGGGTTTTAAAGCATCTTTTAACAAAATTGTCATCGCATCTTCTACATGTAAATCAGATACATAAACAGGATTATTTTCTACATCATAGGCAATTAACATATTTCCAATTCGTCGTTTTAAATCAGCAAGAGAATCAGATAGACATAAAATAGCCATCAATTCAGTTGCTACTGTAATAACAAAGTGTTCTCGATGACAAACACCTTGCTTACCAAGCCCTACTTCAATCTCTCTTAAATTACGATCATTGATATCCAAACAACGAGGATGAACAATTTTATCAGGGTTAATATGAAGTTCATTTCCTTGATATATATGATTATCAATCGCAGCCGAAAGTAAGTTATTGGCACTTGTAATCGCATGCATATCTCCTGTAAAATGAAGATTTATTTCATCCATGGGATACACTTGGGCATAGCCTCCACCAGTAGCTCCTCCCTTAATTCCGAAAACAGGACCTAAAGAAGGCTCTCTTAAGGTTGCTAGACTACGATATCCTAACTGGCAAAGAGCATCGTGTAATCCAATTACCATGGTCGTCTTCCCTTCTCCCATTGGAGTGGGAGACGTACTAGTAACTAAAATAAGCTTTCCATCTTCCTTATCTTTTAATGTATGATAAATTGATAAATCAATTTTCCCTTTCCATTTACCATAAGGCTCAAAATAAGATGCTACACCTAATTTTTGTGCTAAAGAAGAAATAGGAATCCCTTGATATGATTCTGTAATTTCCATATCTGTTTTCATCATATCACCTACTTGTCTGTAAAACAGATTCTACTTGTTCTAAAAAATGAAAGCGAACAGCAGCACTACGTTTTTTACTATGTGGTGTTTTCTGATTTTGCCGTCTCATTTTACTATATACATGTCTTTGATACAGTAATTGATCAATTGTATCCCGAGTATAAAAATTACCATTCGGATGTAATACTATACATTGTTTAGAAAGTGCAATTGTAGCAATCCCATAATCCCCTGTAATCACAAAATCACGATTATCAATATGATTTAATAAATACATATCAGCGCTTTGAAATCCTGTACTAACTACTGTCACTTCATCTACATTTTGAAACTCATGAGAATCATCACATACAATACATACAGGTGTTTGATACTTATGACATAGGTCAAGAATATCAGAGATATCAGGACAAGCATCACCATCAATCCATACTGTCATGTGCATCTCCTAGTGAAAATATTTTTAATTTGGTTACAATCATTAAATAAAATAAAGAAATACTATATCCAGCCAATACATCTGTTAAATAATGAACACCTAAATAAATACGTGATATTCCTACTGATAGAATAATAAAAATAAGGAATCCAATCAAAGTGTATTTTAACCATTTCTGTTTTATATAATGATCAACAACATATATTAAATAACCATATGTCACCATTGTTACCATAGCATGCCCAGAAGGAAAACTAAATCCGACTTCATCTATTAAACGAATCAAGTCTGGGCGTGGTCTATCGATAATATTTTTTAAAATCATATTTACAAATACAACAAACAACACATGAATAGGTAAAATATAAGCAAATCGATACTTGTGAAATACAATCAGGATAATCACTAATAACACAAGTAAAATTTTCACGTATCCAAAATCAGTAATAAAACGAAAAAAAGAAGTTAAAATAGGATTGTGAAATTGAAATACCCATTTAGAAAAAGCAGTATCAATGGAAGTAGTCAGTTTCAATGTTACTAACAGAGTCAATAATAAAAATAATCCGATGGAACCAAACAATAATGTTTTCTTCATTCTTTGACTCATAGTTACACCTACTTTTCTATTCTTTATTTTTTACATAGTATTTTAATATTTCACGATTTTGTATGTTCTTTTTAATCACTGTTGGATAAAAATCACTCATTTGAAAATTTTGTTTTAAAGTTTCTTCATTACTACTTGTAGAATATAAACTAATGATGGTAGCACAGCCATCTAATTCTAATTCATTTTTCTTACTTTCTAAATGAAAATCAATACGGTTATGATCTAAATTCATAAAAGTTAAGATTCCATCATAAGCATCGTAGTGTTCCCAACTGCCATTGCGGGAAATAGCCGCTGATACTTTTACTTCTTGATCAAATGTTTTGTTTTCTAAATCTTGTAAACAATGAATTTGGTTCGTGTCTACTAAAACAGAAAAAGTTCCCGACACAATTTCACCATCTAATTCTCTTGGATAAAATGAAATATCTATCATAATAGAGACAATACTTTCTTTTTCATATATTCTTTGTCTAAAGTTCATATCTATATATTGAACTTGAAATATATTCTTTTTAATCTGTAACATATACTTCCTCTTTTCTATAAATGATCTACTAGTGTTTCAATTCTATTTGTTTTAGCAAAATGAACTTGATAATAATAATAGATTGCAAACATAATACTTGCGAGGGTTGCTACTAACATATCTCCCATGGAATCATCGATTCCAGTCGTTAAAACATGTTGCGTATCCCCACCAGTAATCATATCCATGAAATATTCTAAGAATTCCCAACAACCAGCTACACCAACACTAAATATAACAATGTATACAGGAATAAACCACTTGCTTTTGACAGATACCTTTCCATACTTTATTAACATCAATGCGACAATTGAAGTTAAGAATCCAGAAATAAAGTGTGTTACTTTATCAAACCACATCGTTTCCGGAATATTATATAAATTTAAAACACTTCCTAACATGACACAAGCAAATGTAAATAAGTAATAGACAAATTTTAATGTATCTGACATTTGATAATGTAATATTTTATGAATCAACCACGGTCCTAATAAAACTGGAATCACAGCAAGTGCAATTTCTAAACGATCATAAACTCCACGGCTAATTCGATCGTAAACATACCAACCATCAATCACAACAAACAAAACAATTAAAATACGATTTAAATATTTCATAATCATCCCTTCTTTTTTCTGTTAGTATAACACAAATCCTATATTCAAACAATTATTTATGTGTTTTCTTATGCTTCTTTTTACGACGTCTTTTTCTTGTCATTTTAATTATAATTACAATGAAAATAAAACATCCAGCAAACCAATACCAATTATACTTTAGAAAAAACATTGTATCAAATGAAACATCTTGTGAAAAGTAAACTGGAACTTTTCCTAAAACGTTTCCTTGATAAGTATATGTAATTGTACCCGCTTTATTATTTTTCTCAGTTGTATAACCAGCTTCTTCGATTCCATCATAAGATATTTTCAATTGTGATTGATCTATTTCTTTTGGTAAATAATATGAAATATCATCATGTGGTATCACTGTCACTTCTTTTTTGTCAGCATACTTCTTCGTCTTCACAGTATAGATGGGTGTATTCTTTTTGGCAATCGTTGTATATCCATAGTTTGTACCAAAATAATTATAAATACGCATACTATTGACAACAGCTCCTGCTCTACTTCCATCTGTTGGAGCATGTAATGTAACAAGTAAATAATCAACATCATCATAGGTTGCGATACTAGCTAGACAATATCCAGCCTCATTGGTAAAACCTGTTTTTCCTCCTAAAATAGAATCTACTGTAATTCCATAAGTATTTGCAGTTTTTAAATAAGATGGTATCCATGTGTGTTTACCATTACTCGTTGTATATTCTTTTGTTGTAAATAATTCATAAAACACCTTGTTTTGCAGTGCTGTTTTTAAAAGCAATGCCATATCAGAAGCCGTGGAATAATGATTATCATCTGGTAAGCCAGTCTCATTTTCAAAATGCGTATTTTTCATTCCAATCTCTTTTGCTTTTTCATTCATTCGGGTAACAAAATTTTCTTTATTATCATAAAGAAGAATGGCTAGAGCTTGCGTCGCATCTCCTCCCGATGGAAATAAAGCACCGTAGAGTAAATCACGATAAGTAACCGTTTCTCCTACGTAAAAACCAGCAATTGAAGCATTTTCTTCTTTTAGTCCTCGAAACATTTCATCGGTCAAAGTCACTTTTTGATCTAAATGATCTATCTTTTCTACAGCAACCAATACAGTCATCACTTTCGTAAGACTAGCTGGAGCTAGTTTTTCATGACTATTTTTCTCATAGATTACTTTATCTTCATTTAACTGATAAAGAACGGCTGCTTCCGATGAAATTTCAGGCACTTCACTAGCCATTACCATGGCTGGAAAAAAACATAAAATGGTAAAAAAGATACAGATATATTTTCTCATAAGTTCCTACTTTCTACTTTCTCATCATATCAAAAAACATAATTGAACGCAACTAAAAAAGGCAGCTAAAACTGCCTAATAGATATTAAATATTTTTTATTTTTGTTTTAAATAGTAATGGCGAATTGGTGTTAAATCATCATGTAATTCATACAGAATGGGATTTCCTGTTTCAATTTCTAAATTCATCACTTCTTCATCACTCATGTTGTCTAAATACTTCATAAGTCCTCTTAAACTATTACCATGAGCGACTATAATTACCTGTCTACCATTTTCTAATTCTTGTTTAATATCTGTATTCCAATAATGAATAACACGGTTTATCGTGTCGATTAAATTTTCTGTTGTCGGTAATTCTTCTTCTGTTAAATCTTTGTATTTGGGGTCATGTTCTGGATAACGTTCATCTTCTTTTGTTAAAGCAGGTGGTCTTACATCTGCACTACGTCTCCATAACTTGACTTGTTCTTCTCCGTATTTCTTCTTTGTATCATCTTTATTGAGCCCTTGTAAAGCACCATAATGTCTTTCATTTAATCGCCAACTGTGACGAATTTCAATATCACTTAAATTCATCTCTTTTAATATATAATTTAGCGTATCTTCAGCTCTTTTTAAAACAGAAGTGAATGCTAAATCAAATGTAAATCCTTTTTCTTTTAACACCATTCCCGCTTCTTTGGCCTCTTTGATACCTTGATCTGATAATGGAACATCTGTCCATCCAGTAAAGCGATTTTCTAAATTCCAAATACTTTGTCCATGTCTTACTAATACTAATTTTATCATTTTATTCCCTCTTTCTATGAAATATGTTTTAAACGCAGTGCATTTAAAATAACAGTCAAACTACTAAACGTCATGGCCAGTCCTGCAAACATTGGATTCATAGTAATACCAAGTGGTTTTAAAAATCCAATGGCAATTGGAATCATCAATGCATTATAGAAAAATGCCCAAAATAAGTTCTGTTTGATATTGCGATAAGTCTTTTTACTGATTTTTAATAGTGTTATGAGGCCTTTCAGATCATCTCTCATTAAAATAACATCAGCAGAATTCATGGCAATATCTGTTCCACTATGAATACTAACACCAATCGTTGCTTCACTTAAAGATGGTGCATCGTTAATCCCATCCCCTACCATCATCACTTTTTCGTTTTGTTCTTTCCATGTGCGAATCATTTTTGTTTTCTCTTTTGGCATGACACCAGCAATCACATGCGTAATTCCTAATTTTTTGGCAATGACAGAAGCTGTTACTTCATCATCTCCGGTTAACATGACAATTTCTTTACCCTCTTCTTGTAGTGTATGAATTGTCTCTTTGGCATCTTCGCGTACAATATCTGATACCCCAAATAAAGCAACTGCTTTCTTTTCAATAAAGACATATACTAAACTATTTCCTTCCTTCGTCCATGTTTCTTTTTCTTGCTTGTATTTTTCTTCTATTTTTAATTTAGAAAATAGTTTTTGATTTCCAACATAAATTTCTTTACCATCGATCACACCAGATAATCCAATTCCTGCAATGTTTTGAAATTGTTCTACTTCTTTTTTATGTAACTTTCTTTGTTCTAGTTCTATAAGAAAAGCATTGCGAATCGGATGTGTTGATTTTTCTTCTAGACTACCAACCATGGAAAGTAATTCCTGTACATTCATATTCGTAACCATATGTGAAATACGTAAATTTCCATAGGTTAATGTTCCTGTTTTATCAAAGATAATTTTATCTACTTTATGGGCATTTTCTAATGTTTCACTGGTCTTAATTAAAATACCTTGTTTAGCACTCGTTCCCATACTAACGACAATAGCTAGTGGGGTTGCAAGTCCTAAAGCACATGGACAAGCAACAACTAAAACGGTTACAAAAGAAATCACTGCTTCTGATAACGGATATCCAAGTAATAAATAACCAAAGAGGGTTAAAATTGCAATAATAATAATGGCTGGGACAAAATAGCCACTGATGGTATCGGCTATACGAGCAATTGGGGCTTTGGTATTGGTTGCTTCGATGACTAAATTGACAATTTCTGATATTGTGGAATCTTTTCCGATGCGTTTCGCCTCATATTCTAAGTATCCATCATAGTTCATACTTCCTGCCACAACAGAACTTCCTTTTTCTTTTGTGACTGGTTTTGATTCTCCTGTCACAAAGGACTCATCAACATGGGACTTACCACTTGTAACAACCCCATCAACAGCTAATTTCATTCCTGGTTTGACAATTAAGATATCGCCTACTTTCACTTCATCAATGGTTACTTCTCGTTCTCCATGCTCCGTTAAGAGTAGTGCGCTCTCAGGTGTTATTTGAACTAATTCTTGAATTGCTTCTTTCGTTTTTGCTTTACTTCTATCATCTAATAAACGTCCCATTTTGACAAAGAAAATAACAATCGCAGCAGATTCAAAATAAAGATGATGAACGGCACTTATATCCACTAAAAATACCTGTAATAAGCTGTAACAGCTATATAAAAAACTACTAAAGACACCAATGGTAACCAGAGTATCCATGTTTGGTGTTTTATGGATGATATTTTTGATACCACTTTGGAATAGATCTCTTCCATAAAAGAGAAATGGAATGGTCAATAATAATAAAGTAATTCCATATACTTTAGGATATAAATCCATATTCAAATATGTTAAGGTTGGAAGACCAACCATATGCGCCATAGAAATATATAAAAGAATGAGTGCTAGAATTAAGAAGATATAAAATGACTTAGGAATTCCTTGTTCTTTCTCTTCTTTTTTTGGATCATAGACACCTAGACTTTCAAATCCAGAATCTTCTACCATCTGTTCGATATCAGAAATAGATAGTGTATCTTCATATACAATCTTTGCTTGTGCAAGAACTAAATTCACAGTTGCACTCTCTATTTTTTCTTGTTTATTTAAATATTTTTCCAAACCGTTAGAACAAGCACTACAACTCATTCCCCCAATTTTCAAAATAACTTGTTTCATGATCTCACCTACTATTAGTATATCAAAAAAAAGAAAGAATTTAAAACTCTTTCTTCAAATAGATTCTCTGAAAAAGGAAGAAATTTTAATATTCAGTATATCAAATTACAAGAAAGACCCCTAACAGTATTATGCGATTTATCACTCCATTCACTTTTTTATATTAGCTTCCAAACAAAGTCTGATATATGCTATAATGGTGTATGAAATAAGTTTTTTGGAGGCGTATATGGGCTTAGAAGAATTAAAAAAAGAATATGAAAAGATGCAACAAGTTTATGGAGATCAATCATTGAAATCAATTAACTTTGGTGGATGTGATAAAAATCCAGATATATGCTTCGTTTTTATGAACCCAACATCAAAAAATATTGCTTCTGATCCGTCTTGGAATGGTATTAGAGCTCCATGGATTGGAACAAAAAACATTTGGGACTTATTTGTTGCAACGAATCTATTTGATATTGATATATATAATGAAATTAAAAACAAAAAATCAAGTGAGTGGGATGAAGAATTTGCTGAAAAAGTATATAACGAAGTGAAAAAAAATAAAATCTTTATCACGAATTTAGGTAAATGTACACAACTTAATGCTAGGCCTATTCCAAATACAGTATATAAACAATATCTAAGTTGGTTAGAAAAAGAGATAGAAATAATCAATCCTAAAGTAATCATTTTATTTGGAAACCAAGTTAGTACAGTTTTTCTTAACGAAAAAATATCAGTTTCACAATGTCGAAAAAAAGAATTTATAAAAAAAATCAATGGAAAAGAATATAAATGTTATTCCATATTTTATCCAATTGGTAATGGGAGATTTAATATTAATAAATCCATAGAAGATATATTATGGGTGAAAGAGAATATTCTAAAAAAATAACTCAGATTCAACACTGAGAGTTTATATATTTTCTCCTCCTCTTTTTTTATACTTTAAAATTCTTGATTTTCTAACAAAAAAAGAAAGAATTTAAAACTCTTTCTTCAAATAGATTCCCTTGGAAACAAAATAAGAACCTACAAATAGAATCACCATTACAATAGAGAGTAATAAGATTCCATATTGATTAAAGAACTGAATAAAACCAGTGAGTGCAGTTGGATTAATTTTTACACGGTTTATTAGGTAACCTACAAGTCCACTGACTGCAAATACACCTACAAATAAACCGATTCTACCCTTTTCTGTTCCGAATTTATAGATGAGTGGATACATAAATGATTGGAGTAAAACAAGAGCAAATAATCCTCCAAATATCATTGGAAATACTTCATCAAAATGAAATGAATGATTGACTGTACCAACAAGAAATGAAAGTAAAAATGTAATCAATACAGTTCCTATCATAAGTAATAGACTAGTCACATATTTTGCCAGTACAATCTTTTTTCTAGACAGTGGTAAAGTAATCGCATAAGTATTCCATTTATTATAATCATCATAACTAAATGTTGTGATAAAAATCATGATGCTAATAAAGATTGGAATAAAATAAATGATATTACTTTCTTTCGCAAAAAATGCAAACACAAGAATCATCAATAAAAAATATTTTAAATTATTTTTCATAATCAATAAATCTTTTTTGATTAGACCTAGCATGATTTTACCCCCTTAATTGTAAGTATCATTAATTCTTCTAATGTAATTGGATCAATCACCATATTCTTATATTTTTTCAGTATTTTATCTTTCTCTTTAATAAGCATTTCACATTGATACTTTCCCTTTTTATAATATAAATAATCTTTAGGATCTACTTGTTCAAACTCTTTTAAACCACATTTTAAAATACCATAATCATTTTGTAGAATATTTCTTTCTTCTTGTAATACGATTTGTCCTTGATCTAAAAAAATAATATAGTCAGAAATATGTTCTAGATCACTAGTAATATGTGTTGAGAATAAGATCGTATGTTGTTCATCTTGAATAAACTCTAAAAATAAATCTAATACTTCATTTCTTACAACAGGATCTAAACCACTGGTTGGTTCATCTAATATCAATAAAGATGGATGATGAGAAAGTGCGGTAACAATTTCTAGTTTCTTTCTCATTCCTTTGGACATTTCTTTTATCATTTTATTTTTTGGCAATTGAAATCGCTTTAAATAATCAAAAAATAATGTTTGATCCCAAGTCGAATAAATATCTTTCATAATCAAATGAATATCATTGGCAGTCAATAATTCAGGAAAAAAAGATTGATCTAGGACAACACCAACATGTTCTTCTTTCATTTGAATATCTCCCGAATCAGGATGAATAATTCCTAGCATTGACTTCATCAATGTTGTTTTACCTGCACCATTTTCTCCAATTAAACCAATAATCATTCCCTTTGGAATAGAAACCGTTAATGGTTCTAATTGAAAATTTTGATACTTCTTTACAAGTTGATTAATTTGAATCACATTGTTCATTTTTCTTCACTCCCATACATGAATTCGAAAAGATCGATAATTTCATCTTTTGAAATTTGATAACAGTGACTAATATCAATGATCTTAGAAAGATAGGTTTCTATTTCTTTTTGCTTTTGTTCCTTTAATAATTCCATATTTTTTGGTGCGACAAAAGTACCCTTTCCTTGTCTAGAAATAATATAACCTTCTTTTTCAAGTTCATCGTACGATTTTTTTATGGTCATGACACTAATTTTGATATCTTGAGCTAGACTGCGAATAGAAGGAAGCGCTTCATTTTCTTCTAATTCACCACTCATAATCTGTTCTATGATTGCATTTTTAATTTGCTCATAAATAGGAACAGAACTACTATTACTAATCACTAATTTCATGATATCACCTCAACTGTTATACACAGTATATAACAGTATATGACAGTTGTCAATAAAAAAGAAATAGATTTCTCTATTTCTTTTGTTCCAATGTAATCGTTATAGCGCTATTTCCTAATATACTAGCAAGATTTTCAGCATTTTCTACATATCCTACTCTCGTATATCGATAAGTAGTAGAAAAGGAATCATAAAATAATACGAGACAATTATTTCCATAAATCATCAAATCTCCATTTTGAATCATCCCAATGTTTTCTTCATTCGTAGAAAATGAAGTATCAAAATAATAGTATTTCTCATTACCATTTAATTCATTCATCTCTAATGTCAGAGGAAGCATACGAACAAGTTCTCTTGCTGTCTCATTATCTTCTAACACAACTGTATAAGCTGTATGATTTACCGTCATATTTAATCTGATATTATCACCTTCTTCTTGTTTCTGCTTGATTTTATTTATATCTTTTGTTGTACTTTTATGATGCTTATTAGAAAGAATTATAAAACTCATTATGAAGACAAGCGCTAATAATATAAATATAATAATGTATTTTATTTTCATACTAGTTTTTCTTTTCCATTTCTCTATGTACTTGTTTCCATTTTTTTAATTTTTCTAAACGCTCTTTTAATTTGATTTCACTACCATATTTACCTGGTTGATAATATGTTCTACCAACTAAAGATGGTGGAAGGCACTCCATTGTCGTTAATTTATTGTCATAGTCATGAGCAAACTGATATCCTTTTCCATAGTCCAATTCTCTCATCAGTTTGGTTGGAGCATTTCTAATAACAAGGGGAACAGGTTCAGCAATTGTCTCTCTCGCATCTTTACTAGCAAGCATGTAAGCGACATCACAAGCATTAGACTTAGGTGCTAAAGACATGTAGATCACTGCCTCTGCAAGATGGACATTACACTCTGGCATTCCAATAAAATGACAAGCATGATAGACATTGATTGCGACATTTAAAGCATTCGTATCTGCAAGACCAATATCTTCAGAAGCAAATCTAGTAATTCTTCTGGCAATATAAATTGGATCTTCTCCCCCTTCTAACATACGGGCTAACCAATAAACAGCTGCATCGGGATCACTATTACGCATCGACTTATGGAGTGCAGAGATAATGTTATAATGCTCTTCACCATTTTTATCATACATTAATGTCTTTTTTGTAAAACACTCTTCTATTGTATCTTCAGAAATATGAATGATTCCATTTTGATCCACATCCCCATTAATAACTAACATATCTAAGCTTGTCAAAGCACTTCTCGCATCTCCATTGGCAAAATTCGCAATCATTTTTAAATCATCTTCTGAAATATCAATTTTAAGATTGCCAAATCCTCTTTCATCATGTAATGCTCTTTTTAATAGTTCTAAAATATCATCACTTGATAATTCTTTTAAGACAAAAACACGACATCTAGAAAGTAAAGCGTTATTGACTTCAAAAGATGGATTTTCGGTCGTTGCCCCAATTAATATAATAGAACCTTTCTCGACAAATGGTAAAAAGGCATCTTGTTGAGCTTTATTAAAACGGTGGATTTCATCGACAAAGACAATCGTCGTCACTCCTAATTTTTTATTTTTTTCTGCATCTTCCATGACTTTTTTAATTTCTTTAATTCCAGAAGTCACAGCCGAAAAATTAATAAATTGTGATTGAGTAACATGAGCAATAATACGGGCTAATGTCGTTTTTCCAACTCCCGGAGGGCCCCAGAAGATCATCGATGGAACATGATCGCTTTCTATCATTTTACGGAGAATTTTATTCTCTCCTAGAAGATGTGTTTGACCTACAAATTCACTTAAATCTCTAGGACGCATACGAGATGCGAGTGGTTCATTCATAGGTTGTTCAAATAAAGATGTCTGTTCCATAACGCAATCTCTCCTTTCTATTTTTGAATCATACGAATTGGTTTTCCATCTAACCATGCATATAAATTTTCAAAAGTCATTTGGGCTCTTTCTTCCAAGGATTCATCTGTCGCATACCCAATATGAGGTGTCACAATAAAATGTGGACATGCAAACAGTGGATTATCTTTAGATAGTGGTGGTTCTTGCGAAAACACATCACTTGCTGCACCAGCAATAAAACGATGATCTAATGCTTCTTTTAAGGCTATTTCATCGACAATTCCACCACGGGCTGTATTGATAAATACTGCGCTCTTTTTCATTTTCATAAAAGCATCTCGGTTCATCATATGTCTCGTCTTTTCCGTCAAAGGACAATGTAATGTCACAATATCAGAACGCTCTAATAATGTATTAAAATCTACTTGTTCATCAATAGATTCACATTGTACAACGCTAGGATTCGTACAAATTACATGACAACCAAAACATTTACAAAGGAAAGCAACTTGTTTTCCAATCGTTCCAGCTCCGACAATACCGACCGTCTTTCCATATAATAAATGGCCAATCAAACCATCTTTTGTTTCTCCATTTCTAAGACAAACTTCTACTTCTTTGGTATTTCTCAGTAATTGAATCATAAAACTTAATGTCAATTCTGCAACTGCCTTTGTCGCATATCCCGAAGTATTACACACCACAATACCTCTTTCATGAAGTGTAGTAAGAGGAAGATGATCTACGCCTGTAAATGCGACATCTACCATCTTTAATTGATCTGCTTGATCAATTACTTCTTTAGAAAGTGGCATATTTGCAAGCATAAAAACATCAGCATCATGACATCTTTCTTTTAATACGTCTAAATCATTCGTCTTCTCATAAGATAAAAACTGGTGACCCAATGTTTCTAATTTCTTTCTTTGCTGTTCTAAAAAAGAATCAGAAACACCTAAACTTTCTAATAATACAATCTTCATATTCCAATGCTCCTTTTCTTTTATTATACAATAATTAAATACAAAAAAACTAGAGGCTCTAGTTTTTTTCTCTTCCTACAAATTGTTCTACACGCATATGTAAGTTATATTTTTTTCTCAACTCTGCAATTTCTTCCATCATTTCTGTTTTATGATGTTGATCCAAAGCTTCTTGATTTTCCCATCGATCAATTAACAATACTGTTTCTGGGTCATCCATAGGAAAGAAATATTCATATTTTAAATTTCCTTCTTCATTTCTAATTCTTTCAACTAAACCACTTGATACCATTTCGGAAGCAAATTTCTTAGCACTTCCATTAACCCCTGTATAATAAATATTAATTGTTAAATTCATATGATTCCTCCTTTAATAATTACTTTGATACACCTTTATTATATCTCACTTTTGTCTCAAATAAAAGATTAGAGTATTCTCTAACTTTTTTGAATATTTTTTAGCCATCTATTTGCTTTTACAATCATCCAAATCGACATTACAACATTAATAAAAATTACGGCAAATCCACTCCATGATATCATCAATAATTTAAATTCACTATCATTCCTTCCAAACTCATATATCATTGCAACTTCTAAAGAAATCATCGATATCATTGCAACAGTAAAATTAATACATTTATTCGCTATCATAACAGGACTATGATTTTTGCGATATTTGATCATATGCACAATTGCATGGATCATTAAGTAAAAATCATATAAAGCCATAATATAAATTAAATAGCCTGGATATTGTACCGTTTCATTTTCATGAATCATTAATATAATCATACCATCTAGTACAATATTCAATAGTAAAATAACTACACCAGTTGTTTTTAATTTTTGATATTCTTCTTTTAACTGTTTTCTAAAAGAATCATTCTTAACACTACGTACCAATGATATCTTCATAAAACAAAGCATTAAGTAATATATCGCAAATGTAATAAACCAAAAAGAGTGATAAAAAATGCCAGTAATTAATTTAAATAAGCCATAGATCAAATTCATAATTCCCGAAACATATAACATCACGGTTGTAATCTGTTTAGAATGGTTTTGGTATAAATGATATAATTTATTCTTCTTTTTTACGTAATGAATACTATATTTACAAGCTTTATAAAACCAAATACAAAATAAAATGAGAGAATAAGTCGATAAAGTATAACTAATATAAGATAAGGGTGTTTCTTTAAGATGAAACCAAAACACATAAATTAAAAGACCAAAACCAAGACAAAAAAAGAAAGCAGATAACACTTTGTTTGGAAATAAAATACGATAAACCATTTTTTTCATAATTACACCTACCTAAACAAGCAATACACGAAAAAGGAGATACCATCTCCTATTTTTTGTTATCTTTTAAATAAGAATAGATTGGGTAGTCGAAAACACAGATGAGTAAACCCACGATTCCAATCACAATTCCAAGTAATAAATCTGTTTGACTTGGTGTCTCAACCATTACTTTACTCATACCAAATCCCATAATGAGTGCTCCAACTACACCAATCACCCAAGTAAGTACAATATCCCATTGAATTGGAGTATGTTCTTTTTTAGGATGATTAGAACGATACACTGGAATAATGCATAATAAAATGAAAAATCCAATAACAGATACAACCACACCTACTTGAAACAAATTCCATTCTGGAATCAAGGACATACACATTCCGATTGCAAATACAAGCCCACCTGTTGTTCCTAAAATAATTTCTAATAACGTTTCTTTCTTCATAATTCCCTCCACTACTATTTATTTTTTGATTCTTCTTTTAATCTTGCTTTTGCTTCTTCTACAGTTTCTCCATCTTTGGTTAGAAATTGATCAACAAACTTATCTTCTATTTTTTGATAACTACCAACAACCGTATCTTCTAACTTCTTGTAACCTCCAACAACTGCTTTTTCAATTTTTTTATTTGCTTCTACTAATTTTGATTTTGCCATATATTCTCCTTTCTTTTAACACAACACTTGTTTGCTTTTTACAATTTCAGTATAATAAAAACAAGCGAGAAAAACAATCATCAATTTTACGACATTTGTTGGAATAAAGGAGAGAGAACAATGAATACGCCAAATAATAAAAGAAAAAAAGAATCACAGAAAAAAATACAAAAAGTGTTTATTCAACTGATACAGTCTAAAGAAATTCATCAAATTTCTGTCACTGAAATTTGTGAACGAGCCAATCTCAATCGTTCTACTTTTTATGCGAATTATTTAGATATTTATGATTTAGCTAATAAAATTACAGAACAAATTGAAGAAGATGTATCTATGTTATACC
>ULML01013473.1_pt1 | contig 24417 bp, 19 predicted proteins | sample 1951651 | NCBI WGS metagenome assembly ULML01 (sample SAMEA4835549, study PRJEB28245) | human gut metagenome | biome: gut microbiome; material: fecal sample | place: Denmark | collected 2008
ATTATCATTCCATGTTAACTCTTTTATATTTCCAGTTAAAGTAAATTTCTTAGTTGATTGATCAAACGTATATCCTGTACCAAAATTATATTTTTGCGTATTTGTAAACCAGTTATATTCAGTAGTTCCATTACTTTCATGTAACGAAAAGTCTTCATTATATTTATAGCCAACATAAGTTGAATCCCAATACTTATCATTAAATACTGAAGTTCCTATAGTAACAGCATCTCCTGTATCTACTGTGTTTTTACCAGAATAGATCATTCTAATAGAACCATCTCCATTACGTCTGATTATTCTCCAGATAAATCCTGCAAAAGATACATAGTTATTTTTAACTGCTCCCCTATAGTAATAACTTTCTCCCTCATCATCTTCTGCCATATATAAGCCTTCATCGGTTGTTGCTACTTTTGTAAAGTCTGGTGTTCCTTTGGCTTTTATAGCAGTTTTGGCTGCATCAGCTGATGCTTCATGATTAGCAATTACTAACATACAATCGGATAACGTAGTAAAACCATTATCCTGACAATAACTGTCCTCCGTTTTTACTATCTCTTTAGCATTAACAGGTAAAGATAAGTTATCATTTATTAATCCCATAGATGAGCCTATTTGTATCTCTTTTCCCTTAGAATTAATTATTACTATTTTATAAGTTAGACTCTTATTTTTTTCAACTACTACTCCAGTAGTAAGTGGGATATTTTCACTATCTGCTGCATATCCTACTACTATATTAGTATCTGTTAAATCATAATAATAAATTGAGTTTTTAGCATCTCGATTGCTAGTATTTGTCACTTTTATAATAATAACATCTTGATTAGTCGTTGGCGTATAACTAATTATTCCTGCTCCATTAATCTCCTATTACTAATGTAGCTGTTAAATTACCAGTTACTACACTATACTTTTGTACTCCTTATACAGTAAACCAAGCATAAGAAAAATAACCTACCATCATTAAAGCACATATTCCAAAAAGAATGAACATATAACTGATTGATATATTTGTTTTAAATAGTTTCTCCAGTAATGTTTTCATAGATACCCCTTTCCTAACATCATAAAATAGCTCTTTTTATTTTAATCTACAATAAAAGAAAGCAGTTACCTTCTATAAACTACTCTTATTGGCCAATTAAACTTTAGACAATTTATAGTCAGTCCTTTACTTTCTTTCATTTCTATTTATTTAACTTTTCCTTTCATACCCTTCAAACCATTATTATTAGCAAATCCTTGTAGAATATTGTTATCAAATGTATGAACTTTACTAGTTCTAGTTTTATAATCTTTTACTGCTATATTAATCATTTCATCTAATAAAGTAGTATAGTCCATTCCTTTTTTATCCCATAGATAGAAAGCAAGACTTCCTGGAATCGAGTTTATTTCATTAACATAAACCTTCTTTGCTTTTTTATCAACTAGCATATCAATTCTAGCTACTCCACTACTACCTAGTGCTTTAAATACTCTAACAGCTAAATCTTCTACTTCTTTTTGCATCTTATCAGTTAGGTCAGCTGGTATTTTACGTGATGCACTAGCCATTCCTTTAGATCCTTTACGAGGTGCTAACTTTGCTCCAAGTTTTCCCTTAACTTTACTACTACCGACATATTTTTCTTCAAAGGTTAAGAAGTTATGAGTAGATAGTACTTCCTCTATAACACTAACTTCTTGAGATGCATGATTACCTAGTACAGAGATATTAACCTCCATTAAGTTAGGAATCATTTCTTCAACAATAATCTTAGAGTCATAGTTAATAGCTTCATCTATGGCTTTTTCTAATTCTTTTTTATCTTTAGCAGTACTAATACCAATACTACTACCAGTAGTAGCTGGTTTAATAATTACTGGATAATTTAGCTTTTCTATCTTTTTAATTATTTTATCACTATTATCTTTATAGTCTGAATCATAAAACCAAGTATAGTTAGGAATAGATATATCATTAGCTTTAAAGATATCACGCATATAAACTTTATCCTGTCCTACTACTCCTGCATAAACATTAGGTCCAACATAAGGAACCCCTACTGTTTGTAAATATCCTTGTAATACTCCATCTTCTACATTGGTACCGTGAGTAATTGGAAATGCTATATCAATATCGGTAACAATCTTTTTAAAGAATCCTTTACTTTGTAATACAAATTGATTATCTTTCTTATATAAGACAACATTACTTGCATATTTCTTAATAAGACCTAAATCTTGATAACTTTCAACATCAAAAAGCATATCTCCTGTATACCACTCACCATCTTTTGTAATATATATTGGTACGATTTGATATTTATCTTGATTAATTTTATTCATGGCTTAACCAGCCGTAATTATACTAACTTCGTGTTCTACACTTTCTCCCCCAAAAATAACACCTACTTTTATTCTCATCTTAATCATCCTCTTTCTTTCTCATTATAGGTATCTGGTAAATCATTTTCAAATAAAGCATACACTTCTTCTTTTGTCTTAATACCTCTAATAAAATTGTATGCTTCTTTTACATCATTGTAAACAATAACATTATCCATATTATAATTTTTATTTTCTAATCCTTTTTTAATAGGTAGTGTTTTCTTCTTACCAATTAAAACAACATAATCAATATTGCCTTCTTCTGCTATTTGTTCACCAAATTTTTCATTATAATAATCTTCTTTATCTCCCAACTCTACCATTCCAGGTGTTACTACTATTTTAACTCCTGGCATCATTGCTAAGACGTCAATTGCACCTTTTGCTCCAACTGGATTAGAGTTATATGCATCATCGATTTGATAGAATGTTCCAAGTCTTTTTAGTTCTAGACGATGTTCTACTGGTTTAATAGTTTTAACTGATTGTTGTAGTTTTTCTATTGGAATACCAAATTCATATCCTAGAGCAAGTCCTGCTAAAATATTATAAACATTATGGTTACCTAAAAGTCTAGTTTCAAATTTATATTCTTTAGCTTCATTTTTAAACTTAACTTTAAAACTAGTACCAATACTTGAACATTTAATATCACTAGCATAAACATCTACATCTTTATTTTCTATACCAATCCAAAGTATTTTACATTTATTTTTTAATTTATAACTTACTTGTTTAGGATCATCTCTATTTAAAACACCAATTCCATCAAGTGGTAATGATTCAATTAGTTCAAACTTTGTTTTTTGAATATTTTCTTCACTACCAAATGTTTCTAAGTGAGCAGTACCTATTTTAGTTAAAATACCATACTTTGGTTTAACCATATCACAAAGTTGTTTAATCTCCCCTGTTTTATAAGCACCCATCTCAGCAATAAATACTTCCGTAAACTTATCTAAATGATTATTAATAGTAATGATAAGTCCATAAGGAGTATTTAAGTTCTTAGGAGTTGGAAGAGTTACATACTTAATATTTAATATATCTGCTAAAATATTTTTACTACTAGTCTTTCCATAACTACCAGTAATTCCTACTACTTTCAAACTTTCCATACTATGAAGTTTCCTCATAGCCATATGTTTAAAATGATAATATACATATTTTTCTAAGGTATACTTATTTATAAAGTTAGCTAGTCCTAAAACAAATACATTTAAATAACTCATTAAAGCATAGATAAAAATCATGAAACTACTATAAACCAAATCATTTCTCAACATAATCATAATAACTAATGGAATAAGGTAAAGAATAGTTTCTGTTACCATTAATCTTTTTACTCTAGAAGTTATTACTAATGGTTTTTTAACTTGTTCCTTTTTTATATCATTACGAAATTTCACGATAAAAGCTAAATATAAAATACTAGCTAAAAGATTAAATACTAGAGCTATAGTTTTATTAGTTGTTAAAAAGCAATTAGCTAAAGAGACTATTATTAGACAAATAAATTCTAAGGTTACAAAGTTACTACTATTATTTAATACCCATTTTAGATAACGATTATTTTCATTATATAAATTTTGTTGTAACATATGCAAGTTTTTCTTAGATTTAATAATAATTAAAATTGTAATTATAAATAATAAAATGATTTTAACAAACATCTTTTTACTCCTCCATAAATTTATTAATAATAGCCCCTACTTGATAAAGGTTTTCTAAATAGGCATAGTGAGTTCCTGGTAAAACAATCATCGCTCCATCAGAAAGTAATTTTTCTAACATTCTTCCTTCTTCTAAAGGTACAGCTTCATCATATTCACCCCATATCAAAATGACTGGTACTTTTATTTTCTTAGCATATTCTGATAAGTCTTCTCCTACTACTTTAACTAAAATATCTCTCATCATTGGACTTGCATTTTTATAGTCAGTAGAACCTATATAATTTTTAGCAATATCTGCTAGTTTTTCCATACCTGGTAATTTTTTAACACTTTTTAACATTTTTTCTTTAAGAGTTAATTCCTTTTTCGTCTTAACACAAGGTGCTCCACATAATACTAGTTTTTCAACATCATAGCTGGCTCCATAACGAATAGAAATTCTCCCCCCAAAGGAATGACCAATTAGTGTTGGTTTTACTACTTTTAAACTTTCTAATAAATCATGAACTATTTCAGTATAATCACCTACATCTAGAATAGTATCTGGTTCCTTACTTTTACCAAAGCCTGGTAAGTCAATAATAGTTATATGATAATTATCTGCAAGTAAATCACCAAGTGGTTTCATCATTTCGATATTTTGTCCCCAACCATGAAGTAAAACAATATCTTTTCCTTTGTCATTACCATATTGTATGTAATTAATATCCGTAAGATTTACTTTTTTTGTCATATGCCCTCCTTATTCACAATTATAACATAAAGAAAAAAAAAAATCTTAAATTATTAAGACTTTTTACACGTTTACACCTTTATATTTAACTTTATACTTATCAAGATACTCTTCAGGATGTTCTTCTCTATGTTTTTCTTTATTTTTTTTCATCTTTATACTAGCATCTTCTACCACTTCTTTCAAATTATTAGTAGTAGTACAATAAACAATTCCATAAGATGCACTATACTCTGTAGTATCTAAATATACCTGACTATTAGCAATCTTATCTAAAAATAAACTCTTATCTACATTTTGACAAATCACTACAAATTCATCTCCACCGATTCTATAAACATCAGTAGTTCTAAAATTATCAGTTAATGATTTAGTAACCGTTTTAAGTAGTTCGTCACCTTTTTGATAACCATACATATTATTTACTATTCCAAGACCATTAGCATCTACAAAAGCAACGCCTAAATTATTATAAGTACATTTCTTTTCTACTAACTCATCATAAGCATATCTATTTTTAGTTTTTAGTAAGCTATCAGTGTACTTTTCATTTTTTAATCGTTCTATAAGTTCTTTATTCTTAAACATATTATTAAGTATAGAAGATAATAATTCACTATATTCTATATTTTTACTATTATTTCTAATTAATAGTTTTTTAGATACATCTTCTGATATATTAATAACACAATCATCAGCTTTAATTATTTTCTCACTACCAAACATCTCGTCACTCATTCTATCAGAAAAAGTACTAACAAGCATAACATCACTTGCCTGATAATATTCTTTTATCATAGATAAAACTTTATCAAAGTAATCTAAATCATACTGTTCACATATAGCCATATTATTAAGACCAGTTAAAAAATCAATATCACCCATAACTATCCCCTTCTTATTGCTGCTTATTTTAACATTAAAAGGGGAATAAGTCAATATAATTATAATCTAGGCAATAGTTGAAGTTTCTTTACCACCTAATTTATATTTATCTTCTAACCAACCCTTAGTAATTGCATCCTTAGTCATTATGTTTATAGTAGATGGAATACTACATATCAAATATAGCTTTATTAAACTAACCAAAACTAAAATAATTAGTACACTTATTCCCTTGTCTTTTATCAAATCATACAATTTATACCTCTTATTATATTTTGTTTACATTTGTTTTATCATTAAATACTACATTTAATCCGTCAAGTTCACCACTACTTATTTTATAATCTTCTCTATCATTTAATATTCTTTGATAATAATTAATATTACTATCATTAATCTTATCAATATCTTTTAAAGGAATACTAGCCTTGTTAAAAGCTTCTCCATATTTAGTAGCTGTCTCTTCGGTTAATTCTATATAGCCATTACGCATCAAGCTTCTAGCAAAATCCTTATCTTCTACAAAATAACCAGAATCTGGTGCTACTTTAAGTCCAGTATTTTCTTCTTCTTGATAATATCTTCCTTCGTTACATCTATTAGTAGTAAAGAATTGACGATAAGTAGTATCTATTAAATAAGTTTTAGTAGCACCATTATATGGGAAAGTAACTGTTCCAAAAGCATGATTAAACGGATAATCAAAACTTCCAGTAGCACTATTCTTAGTTACTTCTAAGCCAATATTTTCAAGTGGCATTAAAGAAAGAGCCTGTCCTAACTCACAAAAACCATTTAAAGAGTTATTCTTAGTATCAATACCAAGTGTTTCAAAGCCACGTCTTGCATTCATTACACTGGCTTGTAAAAGTATCTCTATCTCTTCATTAGTTAAGTCATTACCTTTCTTTAAACTATCAATAGCATCATCTAACCTATTTTCATCTATTATGAATCTTTTAGGTTCTTCTTTAATTATATAACTTTCACTTTCACCGATTAAATATAGTTGATAGGCAAAGTCTAACTTGATATTATACTTTTCACTCAGTTTGTAATAATCGGTCCATAACTTACTTAATACTTCATGCTTTTTATCATTAGTAATATCTTCATTATAAACATCCATTATAGCTAATAATATTTTATTTAATGTATCTTTTTCCATAATTTCTCCTAAAATAAACTTAATTGATTAGAGTCTGGTAGCTGATCAATTATTCCCATACTAACCATCTTATCGATTAAAGTTTTAGAAACCTTTCCTCTTCTTTGTAAGTCTTCCTTACTTAAGAATGGTTGTTTTTGTCTTTCTTCAACGATAGTAGTTGCAACAGCTGCTCCTAGTCCATCAATCGTAGAAAATGGTGGTATTAAGGTATTTTCATGTTCATCATCAAGTACAAAACGATTAGCATCACTTTTCTCAATTGAGATAGGTGCAAACTTAATACCTCTAGCGGTAGCTTCCATAGCAACATGTAAACTTCCAATAATATTAGTCTCTTTATTAGTAGCTTCATATCCTTTAGCTAGTAAATCTTCATACCTTGCTCTTATAGAATTATATCCTTTAATCATTGCTTCTATATCAAAGTCATCTTCTCTAATTGAGAAGTATGCAGCATAATACCATAAAGGATGATAAAGTTTAAACCAAGCAATTCTAATAGCACTCATTACATAAGCACAAGCATGAGCTTTCGGGAACATGTATTTTATCTTATGACATGATTCAATATACCAATCGGGAATCTTTGCATTTTTCATCTTAGTAGCATATTCTTGCCAAGTCTCTGGGTCTTTTGAAGCTTTACCTTTACGAACAAACTCCATTATCTTAAAGGCAAGTTTAGGTTCCATTCCCCAGTTCATTAAGTTAACCATGATATCATCACGACATCCGATAACCTCTTTAAATGGTACTACATTATTCTTAATTAACTCACTAGCATTTCCTGCCCAAACGTCAGTACCATGTGATAAACCAGAGATTTTAACAAGTTCCCCAAAGGTACTTGGTTTAGTTTCTACTAACATTTGAATAACAAAGTTAGTTCCTAGTTCAGGAAGACCTAGAGTTCCCGTTGGACAAAGTATATCTTCTTCTGTAACACCTAGTTCTTTAGTACTAGAAAGAAGGGAAAATATTCTTTTATCATCCATTGGTAAAGTTGTTATATCAAGACCCGATAAATCTTGAAGCATTCTAAGAACAGTTGGATCATCGTGACCGAGAATATCTAGTTTTAAGACATCTTGGTCAATGGCATGGTAATCAAAGTGAGTAGTTCGCCAAAGAGATGTGTTATCATCAGCGGGATACTGGAATGGTGTAAAATCATAAACATCCATATAACCAGGAATAACAACAATTCCTCCAGGATGCTGACCAGTTGTTCTTTTAACACCAGTACACCCAATAGCAAGTCGCTCTATTTCTACGTTTCTTTTTCCTTCAATACCATGTTCTTCTAAATAACCTTTAACATAACCAAAAGCAGTTTTCTCAGCTACTGTTCCAATAGTACCAGCACGATATACATTATCAACTCCAAATAATACCTTTGTATATTCATGAGCCTTCCACTGATATTCACCAGAAAAGTTTAAATCAATATCTGGTACTTTATCAGCATTAAATCCTAAGAAGGTTGCAAAAGGCATGTCTTGTCCTTCTTTAGATAGTTTTCCCCCACATTTAGGGCAAGTTTTATCTGGTAGGTCATAACCTGATGAGTACTCTTTTCCGTAAGGTTCACCAGCTTCATCCATAAACTCTGAATACTTACAATCTTTATTACGACATAAGTAGTGAGCAGGAAGAGCATTAACTTCAGTAATTCCCATCATAGTAGCTACGAAACTTGACCCAACAGAACCACGAGATCCAACAATATAGCCATCATCATTAGAGTGTTTAACTAGTTTTTGAGCGATTAAGTAGATAACATCGAATCCTCCACCGATAACCCCTCCTAATTTCTTAGGTAGTGTTTTTTCTATCTCATCACTACTCATCTCAGGATTCTTAATTTTTAAGTTTTCTCTAATCTTTTCTTTAACACTATCAAAGCCTTTTAACAAGGTATCATGTAATCTTTTAAATGTTTCCCTAGTCTTATCTTCTTCCTTAATATTGTCTCGTTCTATCTCATCAGTTATCGCTTCAAAGATACCATCCCCATAAAGTTCTTTACTAATACGTTCTTCTATATTATAAGGTAAGGGGTCTCCATACCAATCTGATGCTCTTGTAAAGACTAAGTCAGTAACTGTTTCTACACTCTTATCAATCTTAGGCGAGAAAGGAATACCACCTGTTTCAATAATAACTTCAATTTCATTTACCATACCAAGTATTTTATTAGGGTTATCAATTACTATTAAGTTTCTTGTCTCTTCATCTAGGAAAGAGAAATCATTAAGCATCTCATCAGTCGTTCTAAAGTGATTAGATGGTATTTCTTTTATTCCTCCTCTTGCTAAAGGATGACGTCCTCCACCTGGTACTTTTTGATTAACAATTATCTCTCTATATATTTTATCTTCTCTTGTTAAGTGATGAACATCACCTGTTGCTACTATTAGTTTACCTGCCTCAATAGTAGTTCTAATAATCTTTTCTAGATGAGCGATTAATTCTACTTCTGTACCAAAATCATTCATATCAATTAAATGTCTATAACACTCTGGAGGTTGTACTTCTACATAATCATAAAATCTTATAATATTAGATAATTCTTCTTCACTTTTACTTTTCGCTTGCCGAAAAACTTCAGATTCATAACAACCACTACCAATTAATAAATCTTCACGATACTTTTCAACAATACTTCTTGGTACTCTTGGTGTCTTATATAAATAGGTTGTATTAGCATAAGAAATTATCTTAAATAGATTTTTAAGTCCCTTCTTAGTAAGCGTTAAAATATTAATATGATTTAAGGTACCATACTTATACATTTCACTTTGATCAACCATATTAGCAAGCTGTTCCATTGTCTCAATATTACGGTTATTTAACTTCTCTAGCATTTTGTAAAAGACTAATGCCGTTCCTTCCGCATCATAATCTCCTCTATGATGTGCCTCTTCATCCCAAGGTACATTATATCTTTTAACAAGGGCAGACAAACTATGTCTTGCATAATTATTATCAAGGGTACGTGATAGTTCTAAGGTATCAATAACAGGATTTTTAAACTCTCCTAGATTATATTTCTCATAAGCCATCTCTAAGAAAGATACATCAAACTTAGCATTATGAGCAACCATTGGTAAATCACCAAACCAGTTAATAAAATCTTTAACAGCCTCTTCTTCACATCTTTTACCTTCTAGCATCATATCCGTAATATTAGTAACATCAACTATTTTTTGAGGAAGAGGACGTCCTGGATTAATTAACTCATCATACTTTTCAATGATGATGCCATCTTTCATCTTAACCGCACCAATTTCAATGATAGAGTCAGCACCACCAGCATTAAATCCAGTTGTTTCAAAGTCAAAGACAACATAAGTATCATCTAGTAATACATCATTATTAGGACGAACAACAATATCTACATTATCATCTACCATTACTAATTCTGTTCCATAGATAGCTTTAAACTTTTCATCTTCTTCTTTTCCTTTATTATAATCTCTTACATAGTTATAAACATGAGGGAAAGCTTGAGCTCCATTATGGTCAGTTATAGCAATACCTTTATGTCCCCATTTAATCGCTTGTTTAACAAGATCAAGTTCATCTACTACACCATCCATCTGACTCATCTTAGTATGAGCATGTAACTCTACTCTTTTTCTCTCACTTAAGTCTTTAATTTCTTCTTTATGTTTAGTAATAGGCATAATATCACGAGCATTTAAAACTAATTCTTTAGCAAAACTATCTTCTTTAACATAACCTGATATTAATAAATCTCTTCCTACTTTAAGTTCTTTACAAAGTCTTTCATACTCATCTTGTTCATTACAAAATACTTTACATAAAATACTATCGGTATAATCAGTTATTTTTAAAGTAATTATTCTAAACTCACTCTTACTAGACTCAAAGTAATCAACCCCAAAAACATTACCTTCTACAATGACATTATTATCTTCTCCTTGAATCATACTTATCTTAATAGGCATCTGTTTAATATCAAGTCCTAAAATACAACCTTCATCTCTTTTTTTACTTCTTCTAGGACGAGGACCAGGGGTAAAGTTTTTAAACTCTTTCTTCTCTTCCTTTTTCTCCTCTTTAATAGGTTCTACTTTTATTTCTTTTAATTCCCTATCTATTTCTTCTTTAATAGATTCATTTTCTCTTACTACAATCTCTATTTCTTCTTTATATCCTAATCTTTGATAATAAGGACTTATAATATCTTTTATCTTTACTAATCTTTTCTCTTCTATTATATTACTTGCTACTAATAAAAGCTTATCTTTATCTAATATCAAGTTAGATAGATATGGTTCTGTTATACTAATTAGTCCTTCTTCTTTAGCAAGTTCTAGTAGTGGTTTATAATAACTAAGTAATACATTATTATCTAGATTAGTTATATTATAATAAATATTTGATGCTATTTTATCTTTATTCTTTTCAAGCTCTAGATAACTATCTATATCTGGTAATTTATCACTTAAAAGATAAAAGTTCCAGTTACCACTTTCTTTATCTACTACTAGTCTTTCTAACTTTAAAGAGTCAAAAAAAGAAGAATTAGTATAATCAATCCCCATTTTATCAAGTAAAATACTAATCTCTTTTTGCATACTTCTATTCCTCCACTTAAATAATTTCTAGTTCTTCTATTTTCAAAATATATTTTTGATTTTCTATGCAAAAAGTAATAAATTCTTTTAAGTTATAAGTAGCAAGACTTCTTTTTAGACTATACTTATCTACATCAAAGACAATACCATCTCTAACCATATAGTTAAGCATATCATCTCTACTACTTCCAAGATACATTAGAAAGTATGGATATATTTGTTTTTTTAAGAACTTTAAGGAGTTATCTCCTTTTAAATAACAACTCTTCCCTTTTATTCTAGTAGATAATTCATTATCAATAGCAAGCTCTATTATCGCTTCTACTATTTCTTTATAATCAGATTCATAATCTTTTAATTCTTTTTTTAAGATATGACTCAAGATATCAATAACAGCCATTTCCCCATCTTCTTGGTCTCTCATCATTCCCCATGAGATAGTATTAACTTTTCTACTTTTTACTGTTTTCATCTCCACTGAATTAAATCTCGGATTAAGAACTAAGACATGATATATTTTAATATCAAAGCGAACTAATTCTTTAAAGTAGCTAACTAATTCTTTTTTTATCTCATTATAATAGTGCATTAGAAAAAGGCGATATTCCTCTGTTTCTTTTCTTATTCTTTTATAAGCTTCCGTTTCTTTAACCATATCAAAGATAGTATCATCATCAGGTATATAGTTCTTAGGGTCTTTTAGAATCTTCGCTTCTTCTTTATACAAGTCTTTATAAAGATGACGATAATTCTTCCAAAGTTTTTCTTTTAATCTTTGGACATCATTAGTAACAGATGGTAGAAAAAGTAAATTCCAGATTAAAAGATAATCATTCAAATCAAAAGATAAGTTCATGACATTTTCCCCCAATCTATATTCTTTTTATTCTTTAGCATTAACAACTGATGAGATTGGAATGATATAATTTTTCTCATCTAAATGCATTAATACATCATAACAACATATTATACCACCAGTTCCTACTTCTTTAGAAGTTTTTTCTAAACATTTAAAATGTTTTATCATTTCTTTAGTAGGAGATGCTGTTTTCTTTATTTCAAATGGATATAATTTATTGTTTTTATAGATTATTAAGTCTATTTCATTTTTTTCTTTATCACGGTAATAAGATAGGTTTGGTCTTATTCCTTTAGCATTATAAGATTTAACTATTTCACTAATTACAAATGTTTCTAAGTAGTGTCCTGCATTTGAGCTAAGTTGTAGTTCTTTAGCACTTTCCCAACCAGCTAAGTATGAAGCTAGTCCTGTATCCATAAAAATAATTTTAGGTACATGTGTTAGTCTTTTTAATTCTGATGACATATAAGGTTCAAGTAAATAAACAAGACCAGATGATGTTAAAATAGATGTCCATGCTTTAGCTGTTGGTACTGATATACCGGCATCATTAGCAAGTGAGGTATAGTTAAGTTGTTCACCAGTCCTTGAAGCCATACTAACAATAAATTTTTTAAAAGAATCAATATTACCTATTTCTGTTAATTCTCTAACATCTCTTGATATATAAGTATCTATATATCCTTGAAAATATAGTTCTCTATTTATTTCTTTATTGTTATATAACTCTGGCATACCACCTTTATAAATAGTTTCAAATAAGGTATTAACATCAATCTTATCAGCTTTAATCAAGTTAGTCGGATTAAATAAAACTTTATTAGTATTTCTAACAATTTCAGCATAAGTAAAACTATTAAGATTTACTATTCCCACTCTTCCTGCTAATGATTCTGAAACATTTTTCATCAGATGAAACTGTTGTGATCCAGTTAACCAATACATTCCTTTAGTATCATTTTTATCTACATTTATTTTTATATAGGAAAATAAGTTAGGAGCATACTGAGCTTCATCTATAAGTAATGGGGCTGGATGTTCTTCTAAAAATAGTTTTGGATCATTTATTGCTTGATCTCTTAAAACTTTATCATCAAGAGTAACATATTCCATATCATTAGGCTTAACACTAAGTAAAAGAGTAGTTTTACCAACCTGTCTTGGTCCTGTTATCAAAAGTACTTTAAAAGTCTTATTAATATCTTCTATTGTTTTTAACGCTTCTCTTTTATACATATTATCACCCACCTCTATGTTCAATTCTACTCTTTAATTTTAAATTAGTCAATGCCTCCATTTTAAATTGGTCAGTATTCTTATTTTAAATTAGTCATTAAAAGTTAGTAACTATATAATATACAGCAAAACCAACTGCTACTATTAGAATAAGTGATAAAATAACTCTTAAGATAGTAAACATTACTGGTTCTTTTTTATTTTCATCTTCATCATCAAAGAAATCACCACTACTCAAATCCATTGACTTAGTATAGAATGATTTATCTATCTCATCTTTTAGTGGTTTACTTACTTCTTCCTCTTTAATAGGTTCTACTACCTCTTCTAAATTACTAGTAGCCATTAAATCACTTAACAAGCTAGTTTCTTTTTCTTTATCTAATTCTTCCCTAACTTCTTTGCTAGTTATTGTATTAATTAACTCTTCTAATTCTTCTTCATTTTCAATAGGTTTGTGTCTTTTTTTCTGTTCTTCCTTAAACTCATTAAGTTCTTCTTCACTACTTTCTAAGATATTATACTTCTCATTTCTTAGTTTTCTCTTCTTTTCTAATTCATCTTTTTCCCGAGACTCACGAGCTTCTTCTAACGCTTCTTTTAAATTATAATTACCTCTAGTATTACGATATAGATAATTAAAGTCATCTAATTCTTTTCTTTCTTTTTTCTTTTCTACTAAATCATAATCTTTTAAGTAACGATAACCTTCTCTTTTATTAGCATTTTCTCTTAAAGAGTCTAATGGTACCGCTTCTATTTTTGAAACATCAGTAAAATTAGTATACTTTTCGAAGTTATTAAAATCATCATATAAGTTTTTATTTCTACTAGTTCTTGTTCTTACTGTTTTATTTTCATTATCATATCTATTAACTCTACTAGTTCCACTACCCACTTGTATCACCTACTCTTATCTAAAATAATCATACCACATCTAACTAGTTTTGGGAAGAGAAAACACTTTACTAATTAGTAGATAATGCTATATAATTGGGGAAGGAGGAAAATTTATGAAAGTAAAAGTTAATCGTGATGCTTGTATCGGTTGTGGAGCTTGTGCAGCTATTTGTCCTTATGTTTTTGAAATAGATGATGAAGGACTTAGCAAAGTAGTTAATAGTGATGTTAAAGATGAAAACATTGATGATGTAAAAGATGCTATTGATTCATGCCCAACTGGTGCTATTGAAGAAGATGAAAACATTGATGATGTAAAAGATACTATTGATTCATGCCCAACTGGTGCTATTGAAGAAGACAAATAAGACTCTTGGTAATTATCCCAGAGTCTTATTTTTTTCTTGCTTTATAAATCCGTTTATTATACAATTTTATCAGGAACATTTAATGTGAGTGTCGCCCTCCAATCTCATAAGAGAAAGGAGGTAGATATTAATGAAAACTAAAACTTTTATAATAAAGGTTCTAAAGCTCATTGCTATCATTTTATTACTTTCTACCTTACTGGTATTAGCAATAAAAAAATAGACACTCTACAGCACTGATAGAGTGTCAAACCCAATTAATGGAGGAGACATTCACTTGCAAAATTAAATGTTCCTCTTTTTATTATATGCAAGTTTCCTTGCTTACATACCAATAATAGCATAAATTAGTGTTATTGTCAAAAAAACAACAAAAGGCTTTTTTGTTATTTTTTCGCAAAATTAGCAATAATACAATAATACATTTATATTTTATTAAATTAATATATAATTATTATCTTTAATACTGTACAACTATACAATTTAAATTCTTTTTCCATATAAAAACCACGTTTCTATTTTGAACAAGAAACGGGGTTCATATCATTTTACTTAGTCATTTTCTTTTCTAAAGCATATACCTTTGCTACTTCTTTTTTGGTTAAAGGACGATATTCCCCACTCTTCAAACCATCTAATGTAAAGAAATAAACCTGTTCTCTAGTAAGTTTTAATACTTCAAAACCAACTTCATTTAACATTCTTTTAACCTGATGATTAATACCTTCATGAATAGTTAATTCTACAAAAGAAGTACCATTCTTATAATCTATTCTTTTAACTTTAGCTCTTGCACATCTTACCTTTTTATTATCAAGTACTACTCCACTTTTAAGTTTAGCAATAGTATCTCCTCTAACAATACCTTTAACTTTAGCAAGATATACTTTATCAACTTCTTTATTAGGATGCATTAAAAGATTAGCAAACTCTCCATCATTAGTTAGTAATAATACACCAGTAGTATCATAATCAAGTCTACCAACAGGATAGATTCTTTCATTAACTGGTATTAAATCAGTAACAGTTTTTCTATTTTTATCATCAGTAACACTAGTAATAACTCCTCTTGGTTTATTAAGTAAGAAATAAACTTTTTCTTCCCTAGTTAATATTTCTCCATCAACTTCAATTCTCTCTTTACCAGTTACTTGATAGCCTAATTCTCTAATAACTTTCCCATCGACACTAACTCTACCTTCAAGCATTAACTTTTCAGCTTTTCTTCTTGACGTTATACCACTAGCAGCAATAACTTTTTGTAATCTTTCCATCAAAGTTCAACTCCTTTAATAACAATAATATAATATCATTAATCATTAGGAATTTAAAGAAAAACTTTAACAAAAAGCCATAACCATTAAAGTTACGACTTTATATTTTAATATTATTAATTACTAATAACAAATGGCTCAGATTTAGTACCTTTTCCTGATACTATCTTTACTGTAGATTTTAAATTCATAGATGGGCAAAACCCAGAAGAATTATCACCTGGACTAACACCGCCACTATAACCGTAGGAATAGTTCACGTTATTAACATTTGAAGTATCATATGGAGTTAGTGTCCAATAAGTAATATTATTATTACCACTGTCAAATTGTCCAGCCATTAATTCTCCCAATCTCAATAATCCTATTTTGGCATTAATTGTCGTTGTTATCAGACTTTTTCCTGTTTCATCTTGATATTTTGCTAATTTATAATTAACTCCACGATTTACACTTCCAAAATACCACGTTGTATTATCTTCTATCATATTTACTTGGTCACTAGTTAGATATGTACCACCTGTCAAATAATCACCATTTAAGAATGTTCCTATTGTATTATCTTTAGAGAATGTTACATTACTTCCAAAAGCAATAGTTTTATAACTACCACTCTCTTTTAGAGGAATAGCACTTGCTATTTTAGTACCAGTTCCATTTTCATGACTTACTATTCGGTATAGATTGTTTTCTCCGGTTCCAAAGCTTATATATTCACCACTATACCTTGTTGATAACAAAACTCCTACCGGACTATCATTATCACCTTGAAGTCTATAAGGATTATCACTAGTTCCTTCACCATCTATTATTTTTACTGTTGATTTTAAATTTATTGATGGACGAGGACCACCAGAATTTGCTGGACTTCCTACATAGCTGCCACCACTGTCAAATACACTCCAAACACCAGTGCTATCAGATGGAGTTAATGTAAACCAATCTAGGCCATTACTTAAATATTCATTTGAAGAAGTGACGTTTTTCGAACTCATAGTATACTCATAAACATTTAGTAACCCTACTGCATCTGTTACCATTGTTGTTTTAGCAGGTTTTGTAGTTTTAGTTGTCATGGTTGCATTCCAAACACTACCAGTTTTAATGAATTTTTCTGGTTCTCTTAAATTTCCTAGGAAACCATCTACTGATGTATCATTTAACCACTGTTCCATATAACTACCTTCAAAGGCTGTATTGCCATCTGCATTATATGGTAAGGCTGATATATTCCACTGTGTTACTAATTTTACCGAGTTATCACTTGGATCAATTGACACTGCTCTCCATAACTTTCCACTATACCAAATATAATTATTAGGATCAGTTCCTGTAATAAAGGTTTGTTCTGAATCACTGGTGTCTATAGTACCATTGTCTCCTACTCCTGCTAATAGTTTCTCTGCTACTGGTGTCGGTACTTGTTGATTAACTTCTATTCTAAGTTTTACTTTAAAGACTTGTCCTCCAATATCACCATTAACTTCGGGATTTAACCATAGTCTTAAGACAAATGTATCTTTCTCACTAGCATCTAATCCCCCACTATAAATCTTTCTACTAGTTAGGTTAGTAGGTGTACCAGTGGTATCAGTATTTACTCCTAGACTATATCTTATAAACTTATCATCTATTCTAGTTTGACCTGAAGATATACTATCATCATCTAGATATACAGAATAAGAACCATATCCTTTACCAATATTTTGTACTGTAAACTTAAAGCCTTCTTGCTTAAGTCCATCACTATCTTTTAAGAATTCACCAGAATTAATAGTAAGAGAGTTTTCTTCTGTTAGACTGAATCTAAAAGTACCTACTCGCATAGAATGAATTTTTTCACCATTTACTATTTGAATTAACCAGGCATATGTTATTCCAAGACCTAATATTATTATAATTAATAGTGTTATTGCTATTATAAGTTTCTTTTTTTGGTTATTTATTTTATCCACTAAAATACACCCTCTATCTAATAGTTAGTATAACAAGTATTTTTTTATCTGTAATTAATTATGCTGTATAAGCATATCATTTCATTTCTACTAATGACAACTTCTTATCTTCATGAACAAAAGTAAATGTAGCTTTATTTTGATAATCATTTTCACTAGTATAAGTCCAAGATGCTGTTACTTGATAAGCCTTATCATCAGTTACTTTATCTATCGTAAAACTTGTCTTTTCAACACTGTCAATTGTTACTTCTTTAACCGTAGGTAAATCTTGTTTTCTTCCTCCATACATATTGTTTTCTACATACTTGTAAATAGTATCTTCTGCTTTTTCTAGAAAGTTATTTTTAGCATCGGTATGAACAAAGTCAGTACCTCCGACATCAGTATTTGCTACTTTATCTGATAAAGTATAAAAGTCTAGAACAAATAGCTTAGTTAACTCTTTAGCATATTCTTCTTCATCAATCTTATCTTTCTTTAATAGCTCGGCTAGATTATTAAATTCCTTTTTATAAGCTTTACTCTTATTAGACTTTAAGGTATAGCCATACCCCTTTATCTCTGTTAGAACAGTTGCTTTCTTAACCGTAGTTTTAGGTTTAAAAGAGACATCATAGACAAGAACACCAGTTCCTGCTACTAAAAGTACACTACCAATTATTAGGCATCTTTTTACTTTTTTCTTTAGTTTCATTTACTGGCCTCCTTAACTACTTTACTCTCACTCTTATCTTTATTTAATAAATCAAAGACAATTATATTATTAGAGACATCTAATAGTTTCTCAGTATATTTACTATTTTCTGAAATATAATCATCACTTATTACCTCATCTTTTAAAGACATATATTCACCTTTTTGACTATTATAATAAACTTTATTAGTTAACCAGTTTCCATTAGGGAATACTACTATATTATTATCTTTTATTTCAAAAATATCATGTCCTAGTGAATACTTATTATAAAATCCTAACATATTACTAATTGTAGGTTGTACATCATACATTCCCATAATATCTGTTACTTCTTTAGCTTTAATAGTATCATCTTTAGTCCAAATTAATAATGGTACTTTTCTATTTAATTCATAATGATAACTATTAAATTCTTGATATGTTGGATCATCTTTAGATTTAACACTATTAGTAGTCATATCATAATTAAGCATCTTAACATAATCTGCTTTTGGTAGTCTTGCATCATGATCACCATAAAGCATAACAACAGTATTATCAAGTAACCCTGCTTCATCTAGTTCTTGAAAGAACTCACCTAAAGCAGCATCTGCATAATGAACAGATTTAAAGTAGTTACCTAGCTTAGTACCTTCTAGATAAGGATGCTCAACAGTAGTAGTTGTTCCATCTTCATTAGTAACTTCTTCATTCATAGTAACTTTAAATTCACCATACTTAGTAACATCTGAAAATGGTGTATGATTTGATAGTGATATAGCTATTCCATAAAACTTATCATGGTCTTGCTTTATTTTCTTTAATTTTTCTACTGACTGTTTAAAGAATGATTTATCAGAAAGACCTAGTCCTATCATTTCTTCTCCTTCAGTCTTATAAGTTTCTTTACTATAGAACTTATCATATCCTAAAGATTCATGCATAGCTCGTCTATTCCAAAAGTCAGCATTATTAGCATGCATACTGAATGTATAATAACCTTTTTCCTTCATAAACTTAGGAGTACCGTTATAAGTTCTATCAAAGTAACTAACAAAAGCAGTACCATTTTGAGTAGGCATTAAACTAGTATTAAAAGTTAATTCTGTATCAGAACTAGTACCTACACTTACCTGAGAATAAAAGTTACTAAAGAATAACCCTTCTTTAATTAATTTATTCATATTAGGTGTTACTTCTTGTCCATTAAAGGTTCTATTAAGTGCTACATCTTGGAAACTCTCAGCATGAATAACAATTACATTCTTTCCTTCTAGTATTCCTGTATATTCATTAGTATAGTCTCTTGTATCACTTTTATCTTTAAAGTACTCATCAAATTCTTTTTTAGCATTATCATAACCAAACATTGCACTTATCTTTGGTTGTAGACTTTTAACTACATCATTACCTTGATATAAGTAAATACCAAATCGCATAACAATATATTCTCTATTCCATTGTTTAACAAATCTACCTATTTCAAGTCCTGATAAAGTAACAGTAAATACAACTAATATTACAACACCTGCTATAAATGTATGTAACCAGTTTGTTTTTCTCTCTGTCTTAGTATAACGTTTAAACTTACCTTTCTTTAACAATCTATGATAAGTAAAGACAAAGAAAGCAAATGGTACTAAGTAAAGCAAATCTTTTAGTTGTAAAACATTTTCTACTACAGCATCTGATACTGGTGCAATAAACTGAGTAAGAGATAACATAGATGCACTAGCAAATGATGTATAGAATGTATAATATATCGAATTAATCATACAAATAGCTGTAAAGAAAATACTAGCTATTAGTAAATATGTATATCTTTTCTTGCCTTTAAATAAATAAGAAAACGATCCTACTAACACTACTATTCCAATATCAGCAATGATTGGTTTAATAGCTAAATAATTTTCTAATGTACGCATAGTAAAGAATCTAAGCATAGTAGAATTTATCACACATACTAAAACAAAGGTTAAGAAAAGAGTATTATCTGTAAAGTATTTCTTAATCAAATGTTCTTCTTTAACTCTTTTTAAATAATTTTTTCCTTTTTTTACTTGTTTAGTTAATTTCTCTTTCATAACAACCTCACTTCCTGTCCATTATATCATTCTTACTCTTATTTTTCAATTTTCTAACTAGCATCTTTACACTTTGATAAATAATATTTACTACAAATACTAACTGACACGATTGTACTAGAACATATAATTCATCATGTTTATATATCCTAGATGGTCTTACTAAGGAGACATTTAAGTCTAGACAATTAGTAATAAATAGAATAAATAGATATAAGTGAATACCACATAATAGATAGTTAATTATTTTCTCTTTATTAGTTAGTTTATTAGATAGTATGGTATATATCATAATACTAAAACTTATTATAACTGTTATTATATAAAAGATTATATTTGGAAAATAAATAGCATAAATTATTCCTTTTACTATTTCTTCTAGAACATATAAGATACTACTTCCATAAAGGAACATAGCTAGACTTACTATAAATAGAAGAAGAAAAGGGATAAATATTTTTACTTTATTATTTTTATACTTTAGATTAATTATTAGGAAACTTAAGATAAGTATAAAGATTAGCAATTCTTCTATTGCTAGAAATGAATTAAAGTTAAGGTTAAAAAACAAGGTTATTTTATCTATAATATTTAAATCCATCTTCTATTCCCTCCTATTCATTCGTTTGTTCAAAGATATAAACACTTTGCTTAGTTAAATCATCATGTGTACAAGTTATTAAGGTTAAGGTCTTTTTATTATAATCACGATAAATAGCAATTTTACCAGTTTTATCTACTTGATAAGTTTTAACTAGTTTATAGTAATATGCTTTAGCATTATAACTAACAGTAGCAATATCTCCTAGTTCTAATTTATAAAGTGGTTCAAAGAAAGATATTGGAGCATCTCCTGAATGAGCCATTAGAATGAAGTTACCATTCTTAACATCTGGATAATCTGCTTCTTTAGCAATAGTTACATTATATTCGATGTTATTATATTTTGATTCTTTTTTTACAAATCCTCTTTTAAATTTAATCTTTGGAATACTTAACTGACCTATATAGGTATATGAGATATTTTTTTTAGGTTGTTCGGTACTAGATTCTATCTGATTAGTATTATCAGTAGTAGGTTTACTAATATTATTAGTTCCTATATCATTTATAGTTTCATTATCTTCATTTATTTCATCTTGATAAATAGCTAATTTCATTTCACTAAATACTTTATTCTTAATAGTTTTAATAGGAATATAAATCATTACTGATATACCTATTAAAAGGAAGAAAAGACCAACTAGAAGAAGTTGGCCTTTTTTATTAATTTTTCTTCTTTTTACCATTAGAAGATGTTTTAGCTATTACTATGAAGATAATACCAACTACAACTATTGCTATTCCTATTCCATAAACATATGTCATGTTAACTTTTGTATTAGGAACATCAATTAGTTTAGTATTTTTTAAAACTATTTCTGTTGTTTCGTCTTTTTTAATTTCAAATTCATAAGTTGTCTTTTCTGCACTATAGCCATCTGGTACTTTTGTTTCTGTTACCGTATAGTTTCCAACTGGTAATGTAATAGTTGTTTCTTTATCCCCTGTTTCAAAAGTACTAACTACAGTACCTTTAGAATCAACAACAGATAAAGTAGCGTTTTTTACATAATCTCCTGTTTCTGCATCTACTTTACGAAACTTTCCTTCTCCTAGTTCTATTTCGTAAGCTAAATTTAAATTAGCTTTTTGTTTAGAATTATTAATTACTCCTAATACAGTAGTCTGTAATGAAGTACTAGTTGGTTTATAGAAGAATGCATCTTTTTTACTGAAGTTTCCTTCTACACTTACATCAACTGATATTTTTCCATCAGTAGCAAGAGATGCAGGCATTGATATTATAAATGATTCACCTTTGCCAAAAGTTGTTTGTTCTACTAAACTAGTATTAAGTACTTTAACATTACTATTATTTACTGTTACAGTATAACTAGAAAAGCTTCCTGAAGTACTAGTAGGTGTTATAGCACTAGTAACAATATTATTACCATTTGCTGTATAAGTGATATTATCTTTTGATGGTAGTGATATATTAGGAGTAGTAGTATCTCCTTTATAAGCTAATGCTCCCTTAACTAATGAGTCTATTTTACTAGCATATTTACTAGCTTTTATAGCTTGTTTATCAAGTACTGATAAATTGTTATAGTATTGATAATTTTTATCAGAGTCATATTTACCATTTCCATCATTATCTTCAGTAATAGTTGATTCTACTCCTTTACTTGAATAGTTTTTACCATCATCACAACCATTTACTTTATCTATATACCACCAAATAGCTATTTGGGTTAAATATTCATTTAGTTGTGAATCAGTACAAGTTCCAAGTGATTTGCATGTACCTTTAGAGGTATCAAAATTATTATTATCTAAGATATAAACAATTCCTGGATAAGTATCTAATACTGATTTATCTTTTGTATAGTTAACACTAGAACTCATAGATTTCATATGTTCAATACAGAACAAATCTGCAAGTTTATTATCATAGCTAGCTTTAAAACCATAATCTATATCGATAGTTCCAATTTCTCGTAATGTGTTACATGCTGGTGTATTTTGATTATCAGTACATTTAGGACTTTTTCCAAGCTTACTAGTAAATGAACTTGGAAGGGATTCAAGTAATGTTGCATAAGATGGTTTTCCCATAGTTAAAAAACCTATTATTACTAAGATAAATAGAAAAATAGTGGCAACAACACCAATCATTTTAACATTTCTTTTAGCTTTTTCAAATTCAATATCTGTTTTAGTCTTTTTTATAACTTTCTTTCGTGTACTTTTAGTACTCATATATCTCACCTTACCTTATGGATAAAGTATAGCAAAGAAAAATATCTTTTTCAAGATATTTCCAAAAATCGATTAATTTACCTAATATATATGTGTATTGATAGTGTAAACTGACATTTTCAGCTTAAAAGAATAAATTTTCTCTAGACTCTATCCTATGTCACTTTTAAACTACTGTTACACGGTCTGTTCCACAGTCAGAAAACATTTCCCGTACATCAGTTGATGAACCAATCACCCATTTATTAGAAACAGTTATTTGAGTTAATTTGTAACAGCTACGAAACATACTGTACATGCTTGCTACTTTTGATGTATCAAAATTACTTAAATCTAGACTTGTTAAACTGCTACATTCAGAAAACATATACCACATACCAGTTACTTTTGAGGTATCAAAGTTACTTACATCTAGGCTTATTAAACTGCTACAACCATTAAACATAGTATCCATATTTGTTACGTTTGATGTATCAAAATTGCTTACATCTAGACTTGTTAAACTGCTACAATTATCAAACATAGACAGCATATCTGTTACCTTTGATGTATCAAAAGTACTTACATCTAGACTTGTTAAACTACTAAAATTTAAAAACATACCACTCATATTTGTCACTTTTGATGTATCAAATTTACTTAAATCTAGACTTGTTAAACTGATACACTCAGCAAACATACCACTCATATTTGTTACTTCTGATGTATCTAAGGATGACAAATCTATTGATGTCATAGCAAAGCCAAGAAAATAGGAAACCATATTTTCATTAGCAATAATTCCACCTTTTCCACCTATTGTT
>ULML01020729.1_pt1 | contig 24328 bp, 15 predicted proteins | sample 1951651 | NCBI WGS metagenome assembly ULML01 (sample SAMEA4835549, study PRJEB28245) | human gut metagenome | biome: gut microbiome; material: fecal sample | place: Denmark | collected 2008
ATTCCGTTGGGAGTGACCTTTGCTTTTCTGATTACTTCGCCGCTGGTCAACGAGGTGGCCGTTGCCATGTTCCTCGGCTCCTTTGGCCTGAAGGTGACATTGATTTACGTGGTCAGTGGCATCCTGCTGGGAGTAATCGGCGGTTTTGTACTCGGCCGGATGCGCCTCGCGCCTTATCTGAGCGACTGGGTGAAACAGATTCAGGCCCATTCGTCCGTTCAGGCGGAAGCATGGGAGAAGGAGCATACTTCCTTCATCAGGCGGCTTCCGGCCATCGTCCGTGATGCCTGGCGGATTGTCAGCGGCGTGCTTGTCTATATTCTGATAGGTATCGGCATCGGCGCCTTCATGCACGGCTTTGTGCCCGAGGGGTTCTTTGAACAATATATGTCGAAGGACAACTGGTTTGCCGTGCCTCTGTCAGTCATCCTTGCCGTGCCGATGTATGCCAATGCGGCCGGCATCGTGCCCGTCATCGAGGTGTTTGTAGCCAAGGGCATTCCTTTGGGTACCGCCATTGCCTTCATGATGGCGGTGGTGGGGCTTTCCCTGCCGGAGGCAACGCTGCTCAAGAAGGTGATGACCTGGCGGCTGATAGGAATCTTCTTCGGTACTGTGGCCTTTTTTATCATCTTGTCGGGTTATTTGTTCAATTTCATTTTATGATCCGTTGGCTTTAGCCGGTCGTTTGTCCGGCTTGAAGCGTCCGTTCAGGCTGGGCAAAGCGACGGTTTAGGCTGGGTAAAGCAACGGTTTAAGCTGGGTAAAGCGATGGTTTAGGCTGGGCAAAGCAATGCTTTGCTCAGGGCATGCCGCGGGCCTTTGTCTTTCAGGCAATGTTTGGGGGCAGAACATGCAATCTTTTACGTGAAAAGAAGCAATGTTTTGCCTCCAAACATTGCTTCTTTTGGGAGCTGATAACCGCTCTCTCTGTAACCGGCATTCACTCTTCTACAAACATCAGGTCGCTGATGATTCCGTCGGAAACAAAGATTCCTTCGCGGGTGAGCCGCAGGTGGTTGTCCTGCAGCTCCAGCTTGCCGCTCCGCAGATAGGGGGCGGCCATCGTGTTGCAATAGTTGGAAAGTGTTTGGCCGAAGCGGGCCTCGAGTGTCGGCAGGTTGATGCCTTGGCGGGTACGCAGGGAGGTCATGACGCATTCGTTGTAGCTGGTCGTCGGGCTCAGTTCCTCCTTCTCGTAACATCTGTTTTTTTCTTCAATTGCCGAAATATATTTCTCCAGGGAGGCAATGTTCCATTCCCTGCTGCGCGTGTCGAACGAATGGGCCGACGGGCCGCAGCCCAGGTAGGGAATGCCTTGCCAGTAGGACGTGTTGTGGTGCGAGTGGAGGCCGGGCTTGCAGAAGTTGGAAATCTCGTAGTGCTCGTATCCGGCGGCCGAGAGGGTGTCCATCAAGGTGGTGAAGAAACGCACGCTGCTGTCCTCGTCCACTTCGTCCACCCGATGGGCTTGCAGCATCCGATAGAGTGGGGTGCCTTCCTCATAGGTCAGGTGGTAGGCCGAGATGTGCTCCACGTCGAGGGCGACGGCCTGGTGGAGGTCGCGCTCCCAGCGTTCGTCCGTTTCGCCGGGCAGGCCGTAGATGAGGTCGATGCTGATGTTGTGGAAGCCGTGACGGCGGCAACGCTCCACGGCTTCGATGGCCTGCCGGGCGTTGTGGCGTCGGTTCAGCAGACGGAGGGTGGCGTCGTCGAAGGTTTGGATGCCCATGCTGATGCGGTTGAAGGGCAGGTGGCGGAGCATGGCTGCATACTCCTCGGTCAGGTCGTCGGGATTGGCTTCGAGGGTAATCTCTTCGCAGGAGCTGAGGCCGTAGACGTCGTTCAGGGTATTGAAGACCTGGAGGAAATCTTGCTCCTCGAGTTGCGAAGGTGTGCCGCCTCCGAAGTAGACGGTGCGGACGGCCTCGCCCTGCAGGTAGTCGCGGCGCAGGGTGAGTTCTTCGCACAGGGCCCCGATGTAGCGTTGCCTGAGGTCGTTGCGCGTGGTGGAGTAGAAGTCACAATAGACGCACCGCGTCTTGCAGAAAGGTATGTGGATGTAAATGCCTGCCATATATGTTTCCTTGCTTAAAATGATGCAAATGTAAGAAACTGTCCGCTCTTCCTCCCACATTTCCTTAAAAATGTTGTTATCAGGGAGGATGCTGTCCTGATTTCGGCCTGTTTTTTCTTTTTTTAGCAGATATATTTGTGCGTATAAATTTAAATGTGTATTTTTGACACTCAATAAAACGTTACAAGGAAAATCAACGGAAACTCAGCCTTGTAACGCAAGGCCCTGAAATATATAACCTGCTAAGAATAGAAACACCATGAAAAAGAAACTTCAAACGACTCTGGCCCTGCTGATGGCGGCAGTGGCTTCGATGGCTCAACAAGTACAGGTGGCCGGTCCCGACGGACGGCTGCAAGTGTCGGTTGCCGGTGGCGGCGAGACGGGAATGACTTACTCCGTGACCTACGACGGCAAGCAGATGCTCGAAAATTCTCCTCTCGGCATGCAGACCAATGCCGGTGACTTCTCGAAAGGTTTGGCTCTGGTCAAATATGACACTTGCAGGATAGACACCGTCTATCGGCAGACCCGCATCAAGACTTCCCAAATCCATTATCAAGCCAACGAACTGACCTGCTATCTGTCCAATGCCGACGGCGGGCAGCTGGCAGTCACCTTCCGCGTGAGCAACAACGACGTGGCCTTCCGCTACACCCTGCCCCGCCAGGGTGAGACGGGCAGTGTGCGGGTGATGGAGGAGGCTACAGGCTTCCGTTTCCCCCAGCAGACCACGACCTTCCTTTGTCCGCAGAGCGATGCCATGATCGGCTGGAAGCGGACCAAGCCCAGTTACGAAGAAGAATACAAAGCCGATGCCCCGATGAGCGAACGTTCGCAGTACGGACACGGATATACGTTCCCCTGCCTGTTCCGTGTGGGCGATGACGGCTGGGTGCTGGTCAGCGAGACGGGGGTGGACAGCCGCTATTGCGGTTCGCACCTGAGCGACGCGGACAACGGCCTCTATCGGATTGCCTTCCCCATGCCCGAGGAAAACAACGGCAACGGGACGGTGGAGCCCGCCTTTTCCCTTCCGGGCAGCACGCCCTGGCGTACGCTGACGGTGGGCGCTACGCTGAAACCCATTGTGGAGACTACCGTACCTTGGGACGTGGTGACACCGCGCTACGAGACGGAGCACGACTATCGCTTCGGCCGCAGCACCTGGAGCTGGATTCTGTGGCAGGACAACAGCATCAACTACGACGACCAGGTGCGTTTCATCGACCTGGCAGCCGAGATGGGATACGAATATGTCTTGATTGACGCATGGTGGGACAAGAACATCGGCTACGAACGCATGGAGCAGCTCATTGCCTATGCACAGAGCAAGAAGGTGGACGTGTTCCTGTGGTACAGCTCCAGCGGCTATTGGAACGACATCACCCAAAGCCCGACCAACAAGATGGACAACGCCATCGTCCGCAAGCAGGAAATGCGATGGATGCAGAAGCTGGGCGTGAAGGGTATCAAGGTAGACTTCTGGGGTGGTGACAAGCAGGAGACGATGCGCCTCTACGAAGACGTGCTGAGCGATGCCGACGACCATGGGCTGATGGTCATCTTCCACGGCTGCACCCTGCCCCGCGGCTGGGAGCGGATGTATCCCAACTATGTGGGCAGCGAAGCGGTGCTGGCATCCGAAAATCTGATTTTCCAGCAGCACTTCTGTGACAACGAGGCCTTCAATGCCTGTCTGCATCCGTTCATCCGCAACACGGTGGGATGCATGGAGTTTGGAGGTACCTTCCTGAACAACCGTCTGACCCGCGGCAACGACGGCGGCAGCAAGCGTGTGACGTCGGATGTCTTCGAGCTGGCAACGGCTGTGCTCTTCCAGAATCCGATTCAGAATTTCGCGCTGGCTCCCAATAACTTGACCGACGCTTCGCAGGTATGTCTGGACTTTATGAAGCAGGTTCCTACGACCTGGGACGAGACCCGTTTCATCGACGGCTATCCGGGCAAGTATGTCGTGCTGGCCCGCCGGCATGGCGACCGCTGGTACCTGGCAGCTGTCAATGCTACGAAGGAGGTGCTGAAACTGAAATTGACTTTCCCCGAACTGGGAGGAACCACGGTTTCTGCCTATACGGACGGCAAGAAGATGCAGCCGCAGCTGAAAGAACAGAAGGTGAAGGCCGGTGGAGAATTCCAGCTGACACTTCAGCCCCAGGGTGGCGCGGTGTTGGTGAAGTGAGCGGCTGAGCACCCCGAACACAAACATTCTATATATATAAGAATACCATGAATAGACTTGTAAGATTAGGATTCGTCTTCGGCCTGATGACGGGAGCGGTGCTCCCCTTGCAGGCGGAGACAGACAAGGTGATGAACGTCCCCGACTCCGTATCGCTTTTCTCGTACGCCCGAGCTGACGGACAGAGCGGATTGCGGTTTGCATGGAGTCCCGACGGGAAGCAATGGCTTTCCGTGGCCGACGGGTACGATTACGTGAAATGCGATTTTGGCCCTTGGGGACGTGAAAAGAAAATGTTTGCCCCCCATCTGTGGCAGAATGCGTCCGACGGGTCGTGGCATTGTGTATGGACGGCTACCCGCAGCGGAAAGGTGTTGGCACATGCCGCTTCGCCCGACTTGCTGAAGTGGGGAGCGCAGAGCTATTTTACCGAGGCCGACCGGCGGAAATATGAGCCGGCTTCGGCATTCCCGACCAAGGCCGTACAGGTAACAGTGGACGGTAAACAGGCGGATGGCTGGATGCAACGGGTACCCTATGCGGTTGTGGAACAGTTGACCCGCTATGCTGAGCACAAGAAGTATCGGCAACAGTTGTATGACGAACGGGCCGAACAGGATCCTGTACGCTTTGCCGGATTGAAGCCGGTGACGGCCTCCATTGAGGTACATGCCTCGGAAGGGAAGGCTATCAGCGACCACCTGATAGGCATCTTCTTTGAGGATATCAACTATGCGGCCGACGGTGGCCTGTATGCCGAGCTGGTACAGAACCGCGATTTTGAATATTCGCCGAAAGACGGTTCGCATCAGAAATGGAACAGTGACTATGCCTGGAGTGTAGCCGGTGGAGAGGGAAGCCTCTCGGTCGCTACGGATGCTCCCATTCATGAAAACAATCCGCATTATGCCGTATTGGACATCAAGCAGGCCGGAGCAGCTTTGCAGAACGACGGATTCGACGGAATTGCCTTGAAGAAGGGGAAGAAGTATGATTTTTCCTGCTTTGCGCGGATTGCGGCGGGCTGTAAGGGAGGCAAGGTGGAAGTCAGCCTGTTGGATGAGAACGGGAAGGCGGTCGGGACGGCTTCTGTCAAGGTGACTTCCCCGAAATGGAAAACGCAGAAAGCGGTACTGGTTGCCAAGGCCGATGTGGTTGCCGCAAAACTGGCTCTCCGTCCCGAGGAGGCCGGAACCTATCATTTCGACATGGTTTCACTCTTCCCGCAGCAGACGTTCAAGGGACGTAAGAACGGACTTCGTGCCGACCTGGCCCAAACGTTGGCCGACCTGCATCCGCGTTTTGTGCGTTTCCCCGGCGGCTGTGTGGCCCATGGCGACGGCATTGACAACATCTACGACTGGAAGGGCTCCATCGGTCCGCTGGAGGCTCGCAAGCCTTTGCGCAATCTGTGGGGATATCATCAGACACGCGGATTGGGATACTTTGAGTATTTCCAGTTCTGCGAGGATATCGGTGCCGAACCTGTACCCGTGGTTGCGGCCGGCGTTCCTTGCCAGAATTCTGGTACGTGCAGCCATCATTCCAAGGATGAACTTGGCTGCAACGGTCAGCAGGGAGGCATTCCGATGGACGAAATGCCCGCTTACGTGCAGGATGTGCTCGACCTGATTGAATATGCCAACGGAGATGCCCGCAAGACGGAGTGGGGACGGAAGCGTGCCGAAGCCGGACATCCTGAACCGTTCCATCTGAAGTATATCGGCATCGGCAACGAAGACCTGATTACCGAAGTCTTTGAAGAGCGGTTCACGATGATTTACAACGCTGTCCGCGAGAAATATCCCGAAGTGACGGTTATCGGTACGGTAGGGCCGTTCTACGAAGGTACGGACTATGACGAGGGCTGGAAGCTGGCCACTCGTCTGGAGGTGCCGATGGTGGACGAACACTATTATGTGGCTCCGGGTTGGTTCATTCATAACCAGGATTTTTACGATCGGTACGACCGTCGCAAGTCGAAAGTCTATTTGGGTGAGTATGCGGCCCATCTGCCCGGTCGTCCCAGCAACCTGGAGACAGCCTTGTCCGAGGCTTTGTATCTGACAGCGGTGGAACGCAACGCCGACGTGGTGACCATGACATCGTATGCGCCTTTGCTGGCCAAGGAAGGACATACCCAATGGCGTCCCGACCTGATATATTTCAATAACGGGGAAGTGAAGCTTACCCCCGACTACTACACCCAGCAACTGTTCGGGCAGAATGCCGGAAATGAGTACTTCGCTTCCACCATCCGGCTGGACAATCAGCAGGATGCCGTGCGGAAACGGATCGGGGTGTCGGCGGTGAAAGACGCTGTGACAGGTGATTATATTGTGAAACTGGTGAACATGTTGCCGGTGGAGGTCACTTCGCAAGTCAAGTTGGATGGCATCAGCCTGGATGGCTCGAAGGCGCAGAAGACGGTATTGACAGGTCGTCCTGCGGATGAACATGTGCGTCCCGTAACGGAGTCTTTTGAAATACAGGGCAAAGACTTTGCCTATACCTTGCCGGCCTATTCGTTGACGGTTATCCGTATCGGGCAGACGTTGAAGAAATAAAATGGTTAATCAAGAAAAATCAATGATATGAAGAAAATATATGTATGGATCGCAATGACGTTGTTGTCAGGTAGTTTGGCGGCACAGAAAACAGATTTGCATTCGGGCTACCCTATTGATCCGGTTCCTTTTACTTCGGTCAAGGTGACAGACAGCTTTTGGGGACAACGGCTCAAGGCCAGTCGGGAAGTGACCATCCCGCTGGCATTCAGCAAATGCGAGGAAACAGGCCGTTACGAGAATTTTGTGAAAGCGGCTCATCCCAGTGATGAGTATAAGGTGGAAGGATATTCGTTTGACGATACGGATGTCTACAAGACCATTGAAGGTGCCAGTTATTCGTTGCAGACCTATCCTGACAAGCAGCTGGAAAAGTACATAGACAGTGTGCTGGTCATCGTGGCGGCAGCTCAGGAGCCGGACGGCTATCTGTATACGGCGCGGACGATGAATCCGAAGCATCCACACGATTGGGCCGGTCCCGAGCGTTGGTCGAAAGTGGAAGAGCTCAGTCATGAATTTTATAATCTGGGACACATGGTGGAAGGGGCTGTTGCCCATTATCAGGCAACCGGAAAGCGGAATTTTCTGGATATAGCCATCAAGTATGCCGATTGTGTCTGCAAGGCCATCGGAAATGGTCCCGACCAGAAAAAACTCGTACCGGGACATCAGATTGCCGAAATGGCTCTGGTGCGGTTGTATCTGGTAACCGGCGACCGGAAATACCTGGATCAGGCCAAGTTCTTTTTGGATGCCCGTGGGTATACGAGCCGGAAGGATGCCTACAGTCAGGCTCATAAACCGGTACTGGAGCAGGATGAGGCGGTAGGACATGCCGTCCGCGCCACGTATATGTATGCCGGTATGGCCGACGTAGCAGCCATTACGGGCGACTCATCTTATATCAAAGCGGTGGATCGGATTTGGGAGAATATTGTCGGTAAGAAAATCTATATTACCGGTGGCATCGGAGCCCGTCACGCCGGAGAGGCTTTCGGTGACAATTACGAGCTTCCCAACCTTTCGGCTTATAATGAAACCTGTGCCGCCATTGGCAATGTGTATGTCAATTATCGTCTGTTCCTGTTGCATGGCGATGCCAAATACTTTGATGTGCTCGAACGGACGCTGTACAACGGACTAATTTCCGGTGTTTCGCTCGACGGCGGTTCGTTCTTCTATCCCAATCCGTTGGCCTCGACAGGTGGGTATAGCCGTAAGCCGTGGTTCGGTTGCGCTTGTTGTCCCAGCAATATCTGTCGATTCATTCCTTCGTTGCCCGGTTACGTTTATGCGGTGAAGGACGACCAGGTATACGTCAATCTGTTTTTGAGCAACCGTGCCGAATTGAAGGTGAACAGGAAAAAATTGGTATTGGAGCAGGAGACCGGCTATCCTTGGAATGGAGACATCTGCATTCGGGTGGCTCAAGGCAATCTGCCGTTTACGATGCATCTGCGTATTCCCGGCTGGGTGCGTGGGTCTGTGTTGCCCAGCAATTTGTATCGTTATGCCGATGGTCAGGAACTGGGATATACGGTAACGGTTAATGGCGAACCTGTCGCCGGAGAATTGCAGAAAGGCTATTTGCTGATTGACCGCAAGTGGAAAAAAGGTGATCTCGTTGAGGTACATTTTGACATGAAGCCCCGCGTAGTCAAAGCCAACGGAAAGGTGGAAGCAGATCGTGGTCGTGTGGCCGTCGAACGAGGTCCTCTGGTCTATTGTGCAGAATGGCCAGACAATGATTTCAATGTTCACAACATCTTGCTGAACCAGCATCCTGCATTCCAAGTGGAAGAGCGACCGGACCTGCTTTATGGCATACATGAAATAACGACCGATGCACAGGCACTCAGTTATGATGCTGCTGGCAAGTTGGCTGTAAGGGATGTCAAATTGTCTTTGATACCTTATTATGCTTGGGCTCATCGGGGCGAAGGAGATATGGAAGTCTGGCTTCCCATAGAGGTCGGCGCGGCATCGGCTCTTCCGCAAAAAGCGGAAAGACAGGAAGACAATGGATTTTTTAATCATTAAATATTTTTATTATGAAGAAAATAACGACTATTGTGGCTTTGTCACTGGCTATTGGCTTGCAGGCGCAACAGCATGTCATGACTGTTGACGTTTCGAAACCGACAGCCGAGATACAGCCTACCATGTATGGCATCTTCTTTGAAGATATCAATTTTGGTGCTGACGGAGGTTTGTATGCCGAATTGGTGAAGAACCGTTCTTTTGAATTTCCTCAGCCATTTGTAGGTTGGGTGCCTTTTGGAAATGTGAGTGTGCAGAGTGAGAAGCCTTGCTTTGAACGGAATCCTCACTATGTGCGTGTGGTGAATGACGGACGTTTGCTTCGGGCCGGACTCGATAATGAGGGATTTACCGGTATCGGTCTGAAGGAAGGGGAGGAATATCGTTTTTCGGTCTATGCCCGTACTCCGGACGCAGCTCCGATGAAATTGTCTGTGGAACTGGTGCGCAAGGATGGTTCCAATCCGCTGAAAAAGACGGTGGAAGTGAAGGGTGATGAATGGCAGAAGCAGACTGTCATTCTGAAGTCTCCCTTTACCGATGCCCATGCCCGTTTGCGCATTGTTCTGGAAACGAAGGGTACAGTGGATATGGACCACATTTCTCTTTTCCCGGTCAAAACTTGGAAAGGACGTGAAAACGGACTTCGTGCAGACTTGGCTCAGGCCTTGTATGACTTGAATCCCGGTGTGCTTCGTTTCCCGGGTGGCTGTATCATTGAAGGCAACAGCCTGGCTACCCGTTATCAGTGGAAAAATTCGGTAGGACCTGTGGAAAACCGTCCTCTGAACGAAAACCGTTGGAACTATACGTTCAAGCATAAAGCGTTTCCCGATTATTTTCAAAGTTTGGGATTGGGCTTCTATGAATACTTCCTGTTGAGTGAAGACATTGGCGCCGAACCGTTGCCGGTAGTCAGCTGCGGCCTTTCCTGCCAGTACGAGAGCAACGAAGTGGTTCCTTTGGACGAGCTCGATCCATATGTACAAGATGCCTTGGACTTGATTGAATTTGCCAACGGAGACGTCAATTCAACTTGGGGCAAGGTTCGTGCGGAGATGGGGCATCCGGCACCGTTCAATCTGAAAATGATTGCTGTGGGCAACGAACAGTGGGACAAAGTGTATGTAGAGCGTCTGGAAGTCTTTACCAAAGCTATCAGGGAAAAATATCCGGATATCAAGGTAATTGGTTCGTCCGGTCCCAGTGCTTCGGGAGACAAGTTTGATTATCTGTGGCCCGAAATGAAGCGGGTAGGAGTAGACCTGGTCGACGAGCATTATTACATGAAGCCTGAATGGTTCCTGGAGAATGCGAAACGGTATGATTCATACGACCGCAAGGGACCGAAGGTTTTTGCCGGCGAATACGCTGCTCATGACTATCCGACCGGGAAAGCCAACAATTTGTATGCGGCCTTGTCTGAAGCTGCTTTCATGACCGGCTTGGAACGCAATGCCGATGTGGTTCATCTGGCTACATATGCTCCCTTGTTTGCTCATGTGGATGCCTGGCAGTGGAATCCCGATCTCATCTGGTTCGACAATCTGCGGATGATGCGTACCCCCAACTATTATGTACAGCAGATGTATGGTATGAATGTCGGTACGGATGTACTCCGCCTGCAGATGAATGGTGAACCGGTGGCCGGACAGGACAGTCTCTATGCGACGGCTGCGTTGGATGCTCCGACGGGTGAGGTTATTTTGAAATTGGTGAATGTAGGTTCGAAACCCGCTGATGTGAAAATCAACTTCAACGGTCTGAAGAAACACCGCATTGTATCGGGTACTTGTACTTATTTGCAAAACGATGATTGGAAAGCGGTCAATACGTTGGAGCAGGAAAAGCTGGTTCCGCGTGTGCGTCCGGTACAAGTGGAAGGCCAGTCGCTGGAATTGCAACTTCCTGAACGTTCGTTTGGGGTATATCGGTTGCAAATGCATTAATTTTCTATCATAATTGCAATATAATTCTTCTATTTGTAATCACAATACTCCTATCTTTGTAGCGGCTTGTACAAGAATCTCTTTTTGGACAGGTCGCTACAAACATAAATTTATTTAATATATCATGAGGAAACAACTTATTACAGGACTGTTTGCCGCTTTGGCCGTAAGTGCTGGTGCGCAGTCTTTCAAGGAATGGCAGGATCCGGAAGTGAATGCCGTCAACCGTGCCCCGATGCACACCAATTATTTTGCCTATGAGTCGGAAGAAGCGGCTGCGGCAGGCAAAATAAATCAGTCAGCTAATTACATGACAATGAATGGTACCTGGAAGTTTTTCTGGGTAAAGGATGCCGATTCCCGTCCTACCGACTTCTGGAAGGTCGGCTATAATGACCGTGGCTGGGACGATTTGCAGGTACCGGCCGTTTGGGAATTGAACGGATACGGTGATCCCATTTATGTAAATACAGGCTATGCATGGCGCAACCAGTTCAAGAACAATCCCCCGCAGGTGCCTGTCGAGAACAATCATGTAGGTTCCTATCGTCGTGAGTTTGTCATTCCTGCTTCGTGGAAAGGAAAGGATATCATTGCTCATTTCGGTTCGGTGACATCCAACATGTATCTGTGGGTCAACGGGAAATATGTAGGTTATAGCGAAGACAGCAAGCTGGAAGCAGAATTCAATCTGACTTCTTACCTGAAGCCCGGACAGAAGAACTTGATTGCTTTTCAGGTATTCCGTTGGTGTGACGGTACCTATCTGGAGGACCAGGATTTCTTCCGTTTCAGCGGTGTGGGACGTGATTGTTATCTTTATGCTCGCGACAAGAAACGCATCGAAGATATCCGTGTGACACCCGACTTGGATGCAGAATACAAGAATGGTTCTCTGAATGTTGAACTGACTCTGAAGGGCAGTGGCAATGTCAGTCTGGAATTGTTGGATGCAACTGGCAAGCAGGTTGCGTCCGCTACGGCCAAAGGAAGCGGATCGGCAGTCTTGAATGTGGAAAATCCCTTCAAATGGACGGCCGAGACTCCCTATCTGTATACGTTGCGTGCTTCGATGCAGGGCAGCAAGGAAGTTATTCCTGTAAAAGTCGGTTTCCGCAAGATTGAACAGCAGAACGGGCAGATTCTGGTCAATGGCCAGGCAGTACTCTTCAAAGGAGCCAATCGTCATGAGCTGGATCCGGATGGAGGTTATGTCGTTTCACCCGAACGGATGCTGCAGGATATTCAGATCATGAAGCAGTTCAATATCAATGCTGTCCGTACCTGCCACTATCCGGATGCCAACCTTTGGTATGACTTGTGCGACCGGTATGGTATTTATGTCGTGGCTGAAGCGAACATCGAATCTCACGGTATGGGCTATGGTAATGAGACTTTGGCCAAGCGTGCAGATTATAAGAAAGCCCACATGGAACGCAACCAACGGAATGTTCAGCGTGGTTTTAACCATCCCAGCATCATTTTCTGGTCATTAGGCAATGAAGCCGGTTTCGGTCCGAACTTTGAAGCGGCCTACAATTGGGTGAAAGCGGAAGATCCGAGCCGCCCCGTGCAGTATGAGCAGGCTCATGGCAACGAATTTACCGATGTTTATTGTCCGATGTATGCCGACTATGCCCACATGGAAAAATATGCCCAGCGCAAGGACATCAAAAAACCGCTGATTCAGTGCGAATATGCACATGCGATGGGCAATTCTCAAGGTGGTTTCAAGGAATATTGGGATCTGATTCGTAAGTATCCTGCCTTGCAGGGAGGTTTTATTTGGGACTTTGTGGATCAATCCATCCGTTGGACAGGGAAGGATGGCGTCAGCATTTATGCTTACGGTGGTGACTTCAATCGCTTTGATGGGTCTGACAACAACTTCTGTGACAATGGTCTGATCAGTCCCGACCGCAACCCCAATCCCCACATGTATGAAGTTGGATATTTCTACCAGAATATCTGGACGACTCCGGCCAATCTGGCTCAAGGTGAAGTGAATGTACATAACGAGAATTTCTTCCGTGACCTGTCGGCTTATTATATGGAATGGGAGGTTCTGGCCAATGGTAAGGCTGTTCGTAGTGGCAGAGTAGAGACATTGAACGTGGCTCCCCAGCAGACGGCCAAGGTGAAGCTTGAGCTGGGCAAGGTATGCCAATGCAAGGAATGGGTGCTCAATGTGTCCTATCGTCTGAAGAATCGTGACGGTTTGCTTCCTGCCGGTTTTGTAGTGGCCAAGGATCAGTTGGTCTTGAATCCGTATAAGGCTCCTGACATGGAATTGAAGAATGTCGAGGAGGTGAATGTAGCTACTGTCGTACCTGAGGTTCAGGAAAATGACTGGAACTATTTGATTGTGAACGGAGAAGATTTCCGCCTGGAATTCAACAAGCATACAGGTTATCTGTCGCGCTATCAGGTAGCGGGTACGGAAATGCTGAACGAAGGCGCGCAGTTGACGCCTAATTTCTGGCGTGCTCCGACAGACAACGATATGGGTGCCGGACTGCAACGCAAGTTTGCCGTATGGAAGGAACCGGGTATCGAGTTGACTTCCTTCAAGTGGAATGTAGAGAACGATATGGTGGTAATCAATGCAGATTATGACATGAAGAAAGTTTCGGCCAAGTTGTCATTGACCTACGTTATCAATAACAAGGGTGCCGTCAAGGTTACACAGAAGATGACTGCCGATACTCAGGCCAAGGTAGCTCCGATGTTCCGTTTCGGTATGCAAGTACAGATGCCCAAGTCGTTCGAAACGATTGAATACTATGGCCGTGGTCCGGTAGAAAACTATATTGACCGTAACCATTCTACCGATTTGGGTCTCTATCGCCAGACGGTTGACGAACAGTTCTATTCCTACATTCGTCCGCAGGAAACGGGTACCAAGACTGATATCCGCTGGTGGAAGCAGCTGAATGCAGCCGGTTGTGGCTTGCAGGTGGTGGCTGATGCACCTTTCTCCGCTTCGGCTTTGCACTATACCATTGATTCGCTGGACGACGGTTGGGATAAGGATCAGCGTCATTCTCCCGAAGTGGAACAGGCGGATTTGACCAATCTGTGTATCGACAAGGTGCAGATGGGGCTTGGATGTGTGAACAGCTGGGGAGCATGGCCGTTGCCGCAGTATCAGATTCCTTATGGCAATTATGAATTTTCTTTCATCCTGACACCTGTGTGGCACAGCGTTTCAATGAAGTGAACGATTCATTAAGTTGCAGAAAATAAACTTGAAAGGAGGGTGGCCCGTTGTAGTTCATCCTCCTTTTTTGTTTAATGTGTTGAATAACATAGTTTAGTAACATTTGCCGGTTCGTTGTTTATTTTGTAATAAATTTCTAATTTGCGCCTCACAAAAATAAGGGTATGCATAAGCATGCTGAGTATTCACATTAAATCTTATATATCATGAAAGTATATCAGACGAATGAAATTAAGAACATTGCTCTTCTTGGCAATGATGGCTCGGGAAAAACCACTCTCACAGAAGCGCTGCTCTATGAGAGTGGTATTATAAAACGTCGTGGCAGAATTACAGCCAAGAACACAGTCAGCGATTACTTTCCGGTGGAACAGGAATATGGGTATTCTGTGTTTTCCACCGTTTTCCATGTAGAATGGAATGGTAAAAAACTGAATATCATCGACTGTCCGGGTAGCGACGATTTTGTAGGTGCGGCCATGACAGCTCTGAATGTTACAGATACGGCCATCCTGTTGTTGAACGGCCAGTATGGTCCCGAGGTCGGTACGCAGAATCATTTCCGTTATACCGAGAAACTGGGTAAACCGGTCATTTTCCTGGTAAACCAGTTAGATAACGAAAAGTGCGATTACGACATGATACTCGAGCAGCTGAAGTCCATTTATGGATCCAAAGTGGTTCCTGTACAATATCCGCTTTCTACAGGCCCGAATTTTAATGCATTGATTGATGTGTTGCTGATGAAAAAATATTCTTGGGGACCTGAAGGGGGCGCTCCGACCATCGAAGATATTCCAGCTGAAGAAATGGAAAAGGCAACAGCTTGGCATAAAGTGCTGGTAGAAGCTGCCGCTGAACATGACGAAGGCCTGATGGAGAAATTCTTTGAGATGGATTCGTTGACCGAAGACGAGATGCGCGAAGGTATCCGTAAGGGATTGGCTGCTCGTGGCATGTTCCCGGTATTCTGTGTCTGTGCCGGAAAGGATATGGGCGTTCGCCGCTTGATGGAATTCTTGGGAAATGTAGTCCCGTTTGTAGATGAAATGCCTCCTGTCCACAATACACGGGGTGAAATCGTGAAACCCGATCCCAATGCTCCCACATCTCTCTATTTCTTCAAGACAGCTGTAGAACCCCATATCGGTGATGTACAGTATTTCAAGGTGATGAGCGGCAAGGTTCATGAAGGCGATGACTTTACCAACGCCGATCGTGGTTCCAAAGAGCGTATTGCCCAAATTTTTGCTTGTGCGGGTGCCAACCGCATTAAAGTGGAAGAAATGGTAGCCGGTGATATCGGTTGTACTGTCAAACTGAAAGATGTTCATACGGGTAATACACTGAATGGTAAGGGAGCGGAAAACCGTTTCAATTTTATCAAATATCCCAATTCGAAATACTCACGTGCCATCAGGCCGGTGAATGAAGCCGATACCGAGAAGATGATGGCTATTCTGAACCGTATGCACGAAGAAGATCCGACGTGGGTGATCGACCAGTCGAAAGAGTTGCGTCAGACGATTGTTCACGGCCAGGGCGAATTCCATCTGCGTACGTTGAAATGGCGTTTGGAGAACAATGAAAAACTGCCTATTATCTTTGAAGAACCCCGTATTCCTTACCGCGAGACCATTACGAAGGCGGCCCGTGCCGATTATCGTCATAAGAAACAGTCGGGTGGTGCCGGTCAGTTCGGTGAAGTCCATCTGATTGTAGAGCCGTATTATGAAGGTATGCCTGCCCCCGATACTTATAAGTTCAATGGCCAGGAATTCAAGATGAATGTCAAGGGCACTGAAGAAGTATCTTTGGAGTGGGGTGGCAAGCTGGTGTTTGTCAATTGTGTGGTTGGCGGTGCCATTGACGCGCGTTTCATGCCGGCTATTCTGAAGGGCGTTATGTCGCGTATGGAGCAGGGACCGTTGACTGGTTCGTATGCCCGTGACGTGCGTGTCATTGTGTACGACGGAAAGATGCATCCGGTTGACTCCAACGAAATTTCCTTCATGTTGGCTGGTCGCAATGCTTTCAGTGAGGCATTCAAGAATGCAGGTCCGAAGATTCTGGAGCCTATCTATGATGTAGAGGTATTTGTGCCTTCCGATAAGATGGGTGATGTGATGAGTGATTTGCAAGGACGTCGTGCCATGATTATGGGTATGAGTAGCGAGGCCGGATATGAAAAACTGGTTGCAAAAGTTCCTTTGAAGGAAATGTCTTCTTATTCAACCGCATTGAGTTCATTGACCGGTGGTCGTGCTTCGTTCATCATGAAGTTTGCCAGCTATGAACTTGTTCCGGGTGATGTCCAAGACAAGTTGATTAAGGAATTTGAAGCTAAACAGGCAGACGAATAAAGAAACTTCATTTCATCTGTTTTTATAATTGTTAAAACCGCCTGCTCCTTTTAACGGGAAAAGGGCGGTTTTTTCGTCTGCACTGGTCAATATGATGCGAGTTTGTGAACGGAATTATTAATTTTTTATTAATTTTGCAAACAACAAGACGGAATGTTTTGTTTTAATATGTAAAATGGAGCCTTGGAATATCCTTTCAGTTAATTTGTTGGGCACCCGCGGTTAAAACAGGTTAATGTGTTAGGAATGTTAATTAGGGTCTGTTAAATTTGCCGCTATGAAAAAGTCTACGATTTGGATATTAGGTGTTGTAATGGGTCTTTCGTTCCTCAGCCTGCTTTATTTGCAGATCAGTTACATTGAGGAAATGGTAAAGATGCGTAATGAGCAGTTTGACGAATCGGTGAAGCGGGCGTTGATGGCTGCTTCCAAGGATGTCGAATCGGCCGAGGTGGCCCGTTGGTTGCGGGAAGACATTTCAGAGGCCGAAAAGAAAGCTTGGGAACAGTCGCAGGGAACAAATGGCGGGGTGATAAGTACACGCCGCATTCTGATGACTTCGCCGGACGGGAAGATTGAGTCTTCGCTTGAACTGAAAACTTTTGCCAACAAGCCGTCGGAATTGCCTCGGGCCATGATTTCAAGCAAACATGGTGCAAAGACCATTCCAAAGACTTCGCGCTCGTTGGCTGATATGATTAAGAACCGGTATCTTTATCAACGCGCGTTGGTGGATGATGTGGTGTTCAATATGCTTTATCATGCCAGTGACAAACCGATTGAGGATAGGGTTAATTTCAAGAACCTGGACCAATACATCAAGTCGGGGCTGATAGACAATGGAATCGGTGATTTTGACTATCACTTTAAGGTGGTAGACAGTGAGGGGCGGGAAGTGTACCGTTGTTCAGATTACAGCGACGAGGGGAGTGAAAGCTCGTATGCGCAACCGCTGTTCTTGAATGATCCTCCGGCACGGATGAGTATAGTGAAAGTGCATTTTCCCGGCAAGAAAGATTACATTTTCGATTCGGTCAGCTTCATGATCCCTTCGATGATTTTTACCTTTGTGTTGCTGATAACGTTTGTCTTTACGCTGTACATCGTCTTCCGCCAGAAGAAGTTGACAGAAATGAAGAATGACTTTGTCAATAACATGACACACGAGTTCAAGACTCCTATCTCTACCATCTCGCTGGCCGCGCAGATGTTGAACGATCCGGCAGTAGGCAAGTCGCCTGCCATGTTCCAGCATATATCGGGAGTTATCAATGATGAGACAAAGCGGTTGAGGTTCCAGGTGGAGAAGGTGCTGCAGATGTCCATGTTCGATCGTCAGAAAGCTACGTTGAAGCCCAAAGAACTGGATGCGAACGAGTTGATAAAGGGAGTTGTCCATACGTTTGCCTTGAAGGTGGAACGTTATAACGGCAAGATTGATACCGAGTTGGAGGCTGCCGATGCGAATATATTTGCCGATGAGATGCATATCACTAATGTGATATTCAATCTGATGGACAATGCGGTGAAGTATAAGCGTCCGGATGTGGATTTGCATCTGTTGGTGAAAACCTGGAACGAACCGGGCAAGCTGATGATTTCGATACAGGATAACGGCATCGGGATCAAGAAGGAGAACCTGAAGAAGATATTTGAAAAGTTCTACCGTGTGCATACGGGTAATCTGCACGACGTCAAGGGCTTTGGCTTGGGATTGGCCTATGTGAAGAAAATCATTACTGACCACAAGGGAACCATACGGGCCGAAAGCGAACTGAATGTGGGAACTAAATTTATTATTGCATTACCTTTAATTAAAAACTGATTGATATTATGGACGAGAAACTGAGAATTTTGTTGTGCGAGGACGACGAGAATCTGGGCATGCTGCTGAGAGAATATTTGCAGGCCAAGGGCTATGCAGCAGAGTTGTTTCCCGATGGTGAAGCCGGTTACAAGGCTTTCTTGAAGAATAAATACGATTTGTGTGTGTTTGACGTAATGATGCCGAAGAAGGACGGATTCACCTTGGCGCAGGAGGTACGTGCCGCCAATGCTGAAATTCCTATCATTTTCCTGACGGCTAAGACGCTGAAAGACGATATACTGGAAGGCTTCAAGATTGGTGCCGACGATTACATCACCAAGCCGTTCAGTATGGAAGAGCTGACTTTCCGTATTGAGGCCATCCTGCGTCGTGTGCGTGGAAAGAAGAACAAGGAAAGCAATATCTATAAGATTGGCAAGTTTACGTTCGATACGCAGAAGCAGATTTTGTCTACTCCCGAGAAGCAGACGAAGCTGACGACCAAGGAATCGGAATTATTGGGCTTGCTTTGCGCCCATGCCAATGAAATCCTGCAGCGCGACTTCGCCCTGAAGACCATTTGGATTGATGACAATTATTTCAATGCCCGCAGTATGGACGTGTATATCACCAAGCTGCGCAAGCATTTGAAGGAGGACGACTCCATCGAAATCATCAATATTCATGGCAAGGGCTACAAGCTGATTACCCCTGAGCCTGAAAACTAATGGCTGGAGGAGCCTTTAGGCATATATAATAAAAGGACGGAAACCAAAAGTTTCCGTCCTTTTAGTTTTTCAGCTTGGATATCAATCGGCAATTCGCTTGTTGATGGCGATATAGGCAATCAGGCCCACAACCATGATGGCGGCAGCGCTGCCCAAGATTGCATTGTTGTTCACATTGCCAGTCATGGAGCATGCTACTAAGATGATTGCTCCAACCAAGATCAATATCAATCCCAAATTTTTCAATAAGCCTTTCATTTGTGTGTATTTTTAATAGTTTATTATATTCTAAAGCAATTCTGACACAAAGAAAAGCATAATTCTTTAACAAGCGAAATTATTTGTGCAAAAAAACTATTAAGAGGCAAATTTCGTTTGTTTTTTTATGCCTTTCAATGGGGGAATGGACGTTTCTCAGATCCTTTTTTCAGTCCTTGGTATTGAAGAATATCTTCTTGAGCAGCTCCTGTCCGATGGTCAGCTCTTCGATTTTTACTCCCTTCAGTGCTTCCTTCAACGTTTGGTTGGCCACGACGCGTGCACGCTCTTCCAGCTCCCGGCCGTCTTTGGTCAGATGGATCAGGTTAGTGCGCCGGTCTCTCTTGTCCGATATGCGGACTACCAGGTGCTGGCGTTCCATGTTGTCGATCAGTCGTGTCATGCTGGGCTTGTCCTTGAAGGTGGCGTTGCACAGTTCCTGCTGGGTCACTCCATCCTTCTCCCATAGAAAGATGAGGACGGTCCATTGTTCCGGTGTGATTTCCATGCCGTTCTGCCGGAAGTTCCTCGACAACTTGCGGTTGATGGCTGCTGATACCTTTCCGTTCAGGATGGCAAATATCAGCCTCATGTCAAAATTGAACTGTTCTATCATAAATCATTGCTTAAACAACCTTGCAAAGGTACTTTTCTTCTTCGACAAATCCTATATTTGGATAAGAAAAAAATATGAATTGTTTGTAGTTCAAAATAAAATGCCTACCTTTGCACCGCAATTTTTAAATCAAACAAATTTATTTAATTAAACGAGTTATGAATCAATACGAAACCGTTTTCATTTTAACTCCCGTTTTGTCTGACGTTCAGATGAAGGAAGCGGTAGAGAAATTCAAAGGCATCCTTACTGCTGAAGGTGCTGAGATTGTAAATGAGGAAAACTGGGGACTGAAGAAGCTGGCTTATCCTATCCAGAAGAAGTCTACAGGTTTCTATCAGCTGATTGAGTTCAAGGCAGAGCCTTCTGTCATTGAAAAGCTGGAAGTATATTTCCGTCGTGACGAGCGTGTCATCCGCTTCTTGACTTTCAAGCAAGACAAGTATGCCGCTGAATACGCTGCAAAAAGAAGAAGTGTTAAATCAAGTAAAAAGGAGGATTAATCATGGCACAACAAGTTCAATCAGAAATCAGATATTTAACTCCGCCCTCAGTAGACGTTAAGAAGAAGAAATACTGCCGTTTCAAGAAGAGCGGTATCAAGTACATCGATTACAAGGATCCCGAGTTCCTCAAGAAGTTCTTGAACGAACAGGGTAAGATTCTTCCCCGCCGCATTACCGGTACTTCACTGAAGTATCAGCGTCGCGTGGCTCAGGCCGTTAAGAGAGCACGTCACCTGGCATTGCTGCCTTATGTAACTGACATGATGAAATAATAAGGAGGAGATAGTATGGAAATTATATTGAAAGAAGACGTAATTAACTTGGGTTATAAGAACGATATCGTGACTGTTAAGTCCGGTTATGGTCGTAACTACCTCATCCCTACCGGCAAGGCCGTTATCGCTTCACCGGCTGCCAAGAAGATGTTGGCTGAAGAGCTGAAGCAGCGTGCTCACAAGCTGGAGAAAATCAAGAAGGATGCCGAAGAACTGGCTGCCAAGCTGCAGGGCGTTTCTTTGACCATCGCTACGAAGGTAAGCTCTACGGGTACTATTTTCGGTTCTGTAGGCAGCATCCAGATTGCCGACGAGCTGGCTAAGCTGGGTCACAACATCGATCGCAAGATTATCGTTGTGAAAGATGCTGTAAAGGAAGTAGGTCACTACAAGGCTCTCATCAAGCTGCACAAGGAAGTTTCTGTAGAAGTTCCTTTCGAAGTAGTTGCTGAAGAAGCTTAAAAATACTCTGTATATGGTTTGAAAGGGAATGTGCTTTGAGCGCATTCCCTTTTTTTATGTCCGTACGTGAGGTGCAAAGGGTGGCGGCCGGAAGAGGCGGTTAGGTTGGTGTTGGTAGGAAGGTGGGGCACAGGTCCCGTTGCGTACGTCCGTTCTGTGTGGGTAAAGCATTGCTTCTTGTGGATGAAAGCATTGCTTTTTATGGGTGAAAACATTGCTTCTTGTGGGGCAGAACATTGTATCTTTTGTAGGGGAGCATTGCATGGGTGAAGTCAAGGGGTGGAATGTCGGATAAAACAAAGGAGGCTGTGCCGAGCACAGCCTCCTTAAGTATGCGGGGGAAGGGTTCCCCCTTTGAGGGATTGGGATTATTCTTCCGCCTGGAATTTGCGGCTCACCTTCAGCAGGTTGGTGGTGTAGGTCACGACATTCTGCGCTTCCTGTACCATGGTCAGGTATACCATGCTTACCTTGATGCTGCCTGTGTGGCTCTGGATGCGTTGCAGTTCCTGGCGCTTCAGGTGGGAGAGTTGTCCGTTCAAGTCGTTGGCCTTGCGGATATCTTCTTCCATGCCGTTGTAATCGTTGCTTTCGATGCGTTGGCGGCATATCTGCAGCAGGTTGGTGATGTCTTCCGTCACGTCGGCAAATTCGCCCTTCTGGATGGCGTCCAAAGGCATGAAGTTGTTGTCCACGTGCTCCAGACAGGGCTCGCACATGCGTCCCACGCTGTAAACCAGTTCGCTGGCAAAGTCATTGCCCTGGTAGTAGTACAAGCCTTTCTCCAATATCGTGTTGTTGTCCAGATGGCTCATGGCTACCGTTCCGGTGCGTTTCATCTGTTTGATGAGCTGTTTCTCAAACTTCACGGCTCCCATGGAGCGGCGCAGGCCACGCAGGTTCTCGTGCAGGAAAGAGGTCGACGTGCGTTCGAAGTTCTCTTCCGTGAAGGCCAGTACCTTGGCCAGCTCTTCGCGGGTATGGACTTGCAGCAGTCGCAGCACTTCGCTGTTGTCCGTGCTGGTCAGCAGTTGTTTCAGTGTTTCGTTGCCTTTTTCTTTCTCCTTGCGTTTCTTGTACATCACCTGGCTTCTGATGAGCATGAATACGGCCAGAGCGATGAGCAGGACGATGGCTGCCGTGCCGCCGTAATAGATGATGAGGGCCACGAAGAAGCAGATGGTGAATGCGGCTCCCGCCGTGATGAACCAGCCTCCGATGACGCTCAGTACGCCGGTGATGCGGAATACGGCGGAGTCGCGTCCCCAGGCACGGTCGGCCAGCGAGGTACCCATGGCCACCATGAACGTGACGTATGTAGTAGAAAGCGGCAGTTTCAGCGAAGTACCCAGGGCGATGAGCAGGCCGGCCAGCACGAGGTTGACGGAAGCGCGTACCAGGTCGAAGGCGGCTCCGTCGGCTATGATGGCTTCGTCTTTGCGGAAGCGGCTGTCAATCCAGCGCTTGGTGCTTTCGGGAACAATCTTGGAGATGCCGTTGGCCATTGTCAGGCTGAAGCGGACCAGCGTACGGGCGATGGGGGTGCTTCCGAAGTTTTCCTCCCCTTCGTCCTGTCGGGAGAGGTCGACCGAAGTTTTGATGACGTTATGCGCCTTTTTTGAGGTGGCCAGGGCTATTACCATGACAGCTCCCGAACCGAACAGAAAGTACCAGGGCGTTTTGGCCGGTCCCAGCAGCGAGGTCATCAGATAGCCGTCGGCTCCGGCTGCCTGTCCGTTGGCCGTGTAGTCCATGAAGGAGGAATATCCGGCCAGGGGAACACCGATGAAGTTCACCAGGTCGTTTCCGGCGAAGGCCAGGGCCAGTGCAAAGGTACCCATCAGTACGATAACCTTGAATACGTTCACCTTGAAAGCGTGAAGTATCTGCATCAGGATGGTGAAGAATACGAAGAAGGCGGCCACCAGGGTCAGCGTGTTTTCGTGGATCCATTGCTTGTATTCCGCTGTCATGAACGAGCTGTCCTTCAATCCCTTGATCAGCATGAAGTAGATGATGCTGGTGGCGGCGAGGCCTCCGAAGATGCCGATGCTGTATTTCATGTGCTTTTTGTAGTTGAAGGCAAACACGATACGCGCCAGCCATTGCACCAGCATACCGAAGAAGAAGGCGATGGCTACGGATACGAAGATGGCCATGATGACCGACAGGGCCTTGTCGGTATTGATCAGGTCGCCCAGTCCCAGCGTGCCTTCACTGCTGTAAACCTTGATGAGGGCCAGTGCGAAGGTTCCTCCCAGCAGCTCGAATACCATGGATACGGTGGTCGAGGTAGGCATGCCCATCGTGTTGAACACGTCGAGCAGGACGACGTCCGTCAGCATGACGGCCAGCAGGATGCACATGATTTCCGCGAAGTAGAAGTGCTGCGGCTGGTAGATGCCGTGCCGTGCGATGTCCATCATGCCGTTGCTCAGGGCTGCTCCGATAAAGACGCCGATACCGGCGATGAAGATGATGGTCTTGAAGGATGCCGCCTTGGCTCCGATGGCGGAGTTCAGGAAGTTGACGGCATCGTTGCTGACGCCCACCACAAGGTCGAATATGGCGAGGACGAACAGGAAGAGAACGATTCCCAAATAGATTGTTTCCATATTGATGTAATTGTGTATTTTATTTCCGTTTGCAAAGAACGGATGTTTGTGTTACAGGTGATTGTCATACATGTTACAATCGTGTTACAATCGTTCTTTCAGATACTCGTAGAACGTGTATTGCGCCCTTACCTGTTCGCGTTGCGGGTGGGCCGACTTCCAGCAGTTGCGCAGGTGTTCGTCCACGAAGCAAGCCTTGCGGCGGTCGGCCAGCTGGATGTGGAGCATGTCTGTCAGTTCCTGCTTGAGGCGTTCGTCGAGCACGGGCACTACGGCCTCGATGCGCCGGTAGAGGTTGCGCCGCATCCAGTCGGGCGAACCCAGGAAGAGGCGAGGCTTGCCCCCGTTGCCGAAGTACCACACGCGGGCATGCTCCAGAAAGGTGTCCACGATGCGGGTGATGCGGATGTGGCGGCTGTAGGGCTGGTTGGGGATGAGGCAGCAGATGCCACGGACGATGAGGTCGATTTCCACTCCCGCTTCCGAAGCCTCGTAGAGCCGGCTGATCATGACAGGGTCCTGCAGGGCATTCATTTTCAGGATGATGCGGCCGCCTTTGCCGGCCTTGGCCAGCGCTATTTCGTGGTCTATCAGTTTGTTCAGTTCGGGTATCAGGTTGAAGCGGGCCACCAGCAGGCG
>ULML01052530.1_pt1 | contig 23866 bp, 18 predicted proteins | sample 1951651 | NCBI WGS metagenome assembly ULML01 (sample SAMEA4835549, study PRJEB28245) | human gut metagenome | biome: gut microbiome; material: fecal sample | place: Denmark | collected 2008
CCTTATAATAGATTTCTCCCTCATCAAATGTATTCTGCTTACAAATAACATTTAAAAGAATTGATTTACCGCTTCCTGATGGTCCACATATCGCTACAAATTCATTCTTATATAGCTCTAAATTAATATTTTTTTAAGCGTGGGTTATTATTCCCTTTGAATTATAAAACTTAGTTACATTTTCTAGTTTAATCAATTAAATCACCCTCAGCATTTTTAACATATAAAACATAGCCTATAATCATTGCTACTATAGAAAAAAGCAGTGGTATACTAAACACAATGCTATAGCAAGTATTACTAACTTTAGTATAGTTTAAATATGCTAGAATCACAACCAATAAAACCAAGAAAATTGAGACAATATTGTACGTTTTAATTCTATTTTTATCTATGGGATTGTTAGGATGTGAAACGGGACTTAAAAGTAGTACCGGAATAATTGATAAAGAACAAATAATCATTGCGATTATCGACAAAAGCCTTGCATCAAGCCGAACCATAAAAATCATAGTTAAATACATTATAACCAAAATACTTATGCAACCAATATGTGTTTTAGCATGATATCCTCCAAAGAATTTTCTAAATAATAAAAAGCTGAAGGTAAAAAGAGCGGTTTCCCAATATCTTTTTGTAATTAAAGCTCCTACTATCATTATTAAAAAATTAATAATAGTTGAAATAAGCATTTCAAAGGAGTATTCATAAACCTCCCTATCATCTTCTTCAATTTTTCCTTTTTTAATATAAAAAAGAGTTATTTTTTTTGCTAAATAATGCATACTCATCACCTAGACAAATAATAACTCTTTTAACACTAAAATCTACATTTTTGGCCTAACATGTCGTTATTTTGGCCTAAGATGCATCTTCTTTTAAAATTATTGAGACAATAAACTTACCATCTGTTTGTTTAATTTGTAAATTACCTTGATATTTTTCAACTATTTCCTTTACATTTTTAAGCCCATATCCATGAGCATTTTTATTCTTCTTAGTTGTGGCTAAATTTTCATTTAAATTACTTGAATCATTAGAAATTTGAATACTTAAATAATTACCATGCTCTATCATTTTAAGTGTTACATTCTTGTTTTCTTCCTTATCTAAGGCCTCAATAGCATTATCAAGTAAATTACCTAAAAGAGCACAAGCATCAAGAGAAGCCATAAAATCAAAATTTAAAACATTTATATCACAATTCAATTTTATCTTTTTCTCATCCATTAATTTCTTCTTGCTATTAATTAAAGCGTTAATAGCGGAATTGGTAGTGTATTTTATTTCCTGAGCAGAATTTACCGTTTTACAAATACAATCAATCATTTCTAATCCTTTAGCATCATCATTTTTTATTGCATCTCTTATAGCGTATAACTGATTTTTTAAATCATGCATTTCCTTAGCTGATATCGTTTGGCGAGTAATAATTTCATTTAAGTATTCATATTCAAGCTTCATTTGATGCTCATTTGATTCAAGCTCATACTGCTTCTTAAGGCTTGTACCATAAGATTCAAATAAATAAAATACAGCTAAATTAGCAAATACGAGTAAAGCTTCACCTATCGCTCCCATAAGTTGAATTCCTCTATCATTATAATCCTTTGAAGCACCAATAATTGTAACTCCCACAGTTAGAGTAATAACAGGTAATATTAAGAAGGTTGTAGTAAGCTTCCAGTTAACCTGAATATCTTTTTTCTTGTACTTATGAGCAAATAATTTAACAATCATAAGGGCCAATAATTTTGAGGATAAAACACCTACCGTATAATAAAGAATTGTGCCTGTAACCTCTTCTACATTAGTTCTAAAAATTAATGACATTGTAAAGCCAACAATATACTCTGTACAATCCATTAAAACGATAACGATTAATACTGATACAATTCGCATTTTAATATTTTCTTTATAACCCCATGAAATGATAAAGGCACCTATCGTTAAAGTTAAAACCGAAATAAGCTGCGGATGATCAAATAAAAATACAATAGAGGCTAAAACAACATATATTCCACTAAGTAAGGGAATTAACCACTTATGCTCACTTTTTCTTCCAATTGTATTAAATGCGACATTAAATATATACACCTCAAAGAAAAAGCTTATTATATTCATTATATAAAAATCCCACTTCATACTGTTTTCTCCATTAAATATTTATTAAATGCTGAAAGTAATGTATCCTTATAATTTCTACTAAGAGGAATTAATTCATTAACCCCTTCAAGTTCTAACTCATTTTGCCCTATTCGCTTAATATACGCCATATTAATCAAAAAGCTTTTATGGGTTTTTGCGAATCCATACATTTGCAAAATTTCTTCGTATTCAGCAATTTTTCCTCTTATTATAATTTCTTCTTTAAGCAGTCTAAATTTTAATTCCTTCTGATATACCTCAAGATATCTAATCTTAGAAATATCAATAAGCCTAATATTGTCATTTTCTTTAATCTTAATTTTATAGTGTTCATGTTTATATAATTCTACTGCTCTTAGTAAATCATATTTTAAATCATCAACTCTCAATGGCTTTTTTAAAAATTGGAAGGTTCCAACTCTAAAAACATCAGTCATATAATTAGTATAATTCGTAAGAATAAATACAATAATACTAGGATTTATCACTCTTAGCTTTCTAATCGTTTCTATTCCATTGAGACCTGGCATTTCAATATCAATAAATAAAATATCAATTCTTTTAGTGGAATTATTAATAAGATCTATCCCTGAGGTATAGGTACTAATATCAACTTCATATTCTGAAAGTATTTTCATAACAGCATCTGCAGTTGAATTTACATAATCAATTTCATCATCACAAATCGCAATATTAAGCATACATATACATCACATAAATTTAATGAAATTATAACATTTTCTTAATATTTTTTCAAATTTATTATGAAATAACAAAAAAAGTGGATTGCTCCACTTATTATGCATCAAAGCTATTTACAGGATTATTATCATCATCTAAGGTAAACACTTTAACATTATTTTTGTCTAAATAAGGAACCAAGCCCTCTAATGCATCTGATTCAAATCTATCCATCTTAATATCTTGATATAGATCAACATCAAAGCTTGTTGTCTTAAGACCATAAAGCTTGTATTCTTCACCCTTCATCTTAAGCACACCATAGGAAGACACATAATAATAATCTGCAATTCTTCCAAGTAGATCATGAAGATTAACACTACCCTTAATCTCTTTTTTATAAAACTCGTGTGATCCTTCAATATCTAGAATAAATATAATTTTTTGTTCCTTAGATATCGTTTGGCTCTTAATTGTAATAACATTTGAAGAATCTTCCTTTTTGGTTAGCTTAGCATTAATGATTGTTTTTACAAGAAAGAAAACAAACAATGTTGCACAGATTATTGTAATAACCCTTGAAACAATTAGTGTTGTCTTATAACTAGAGGTATAGTTTATTTGATAATAAATCCAAGAAAATAAGCCCCCAAGAAAAGCTACACCTGTAATTACAAGTGGTACGGCATAAGATACCTCACCACCAACCATAGCACGCTCAAATCTTCTTTGACGTGATGACTTAATTCTAATTGAAGGTGAAATAGAAATTAATGTTTGAATATACATGAATACTATAATTACACCAGAAAGTATCGCACAGGTGATAGTTGCACCCTTACTAACGGTACTTTCACTACTATTAATTCTTATTAGTGTATCAATTGAATATACGTATAATAAAGCAGCATCTAAAAGACTTACTAAAAATGTTGACCAAAGCTTCTTTCTTTTAACAGATGGAATAAAATAGATAAGAGATACAATAATTCTGTTCCAGAAAAACACCTCAATTAAAATCAAAAATAAATTTAAAATAATTGTTGCCAATATAACAGCCCCTTTGTTTACTATAACATTTTACATTATTAATTATCAAATTTCAACTTAAGGACGTTAATATTATGTGAATAATTATGGGAAATTATGAGTGTTTTAAATGTTTAAGCATTTCATATTGAGAATCATACATGTCTTTATAAATTGGACAATTTTGATAAAGCTCCTCATGCGTTCCTTCACCTTTAATCAACCCACTATCTAATACTACAATCTTATCGGCGTCCTTTATCGTAGATAATCTATGGGCAATTATGAAGGTTGTCCTTCCTTTAGTTACAACATTCATTGCGTGCTTAATTTGCATTTCAGTTGCCGTATCAATATTGGCAGTAGCTTCATCTAAAACTAATATTTTAGGATTTCTTAATAAAATTCTTGCAAATGATATAAGCTGCTTTTCACCTAAGCTCATATTTTCGCCCTTAAAGCTTACATGCGCGTTAATACCATCCTCATTTTTTTCAATTAAATAAGATGCACCAACCTCCTTTAAAACCTCAATAACCTCTTCATCAGTATGATTACTTCCTAAGGTAACATTACTTTTAATGGTACCTTCGAATAAAGCTGGAGTTTGAAGAACAATTCCACAGTGGCGACGATAAAGAGCTTTATTATATTCTTCAATATTAGCCCCATCAACTAAAATTTCACCACTATCAGTATCATTATACTGTAAAAGTAAATTCATTAAGGAAGACTTACCACTTCCTGTATGTCCAACAATACCAATTGTTTGACCAGGTTTTATATCAAGATTAATACCATGCAATATTTCATGATCCTTAACATAAGAAAAATGAACATTTTTAAATTCTACGTGTCCTTTTATTTCCTCAGGTGGTGTTTTACCATCAAAAATTCTTGTATCATTAGGCTCATCTAAAAACATATAAACACGATTAGCCGCTACCATTGAATCTTCAAGTTCATTAAGATTATTAAAAATGGTATTAATCGGACTAATAATACGATCCAAGTAATTAGTGAAGGTTGTAATAAGACCTGCTGTTACAATCATCCCACCAATTTTAAAATATTCGTAACCAAAATAAATTAAAATTCCTGCTTCTACAAGTCTCTTAATAAAGATTAAAAGTTCCCAACCGAAATAAATTGAAATAGTATTAACCTTCTTATCTTGATTATTATAATTTGTAACTAAATCCTTATAATCATCAAGCATATATTCTTCCTGATTAAAAGCTTGAATTATTAGTGTTCCTGAAATTAATTCATTAAGCTTACCAGTAATTCTTGATGATGTTTCTCTAAGTTCTGTATAATAGCTATGAACCTTTTTTCGGTAAAATGTTATCCAAATTAAAATTATAGGTACAATTATAAGAATAATAATTGATAATTGCCACTGAAGCAAAATCATACCAACATATACACATAAAAGATTTACTAAAGCCTGACCAATTGAAAAGAAAACATTAAAGTAGGTTCTAACACCTGTTGAATCAGATGTTATTTTAGATACTATTTTTCCATCTGGCTCTAATGAATAATAATCAACCTGAAGATAATCAATCTTACGGATAGCATCTTCTCTTATTGAACGCTCAATATTCATTCCTACTAAGTTTAAAATATAATTTTGAGCATATCTTAAAGCAACTACAATAAGTGTTAAAATGCCATAATAAACTAATAAAAGTTTTATTTTAGAAAAAGCTATATTCTTAGTTATTTCACCACTAATCGTAGGAGAAATATAATCATCCAAAATAGACTTTGTGATACGTGGAGTAATGGTTGTTAAAATAGCAATTAAAACGGCACTTATTACACAAAATAAAATTTTAATTTTATTTTGCATAATATAAGGTATAGTTCTTTTAATTAAACCCTTTTTATCATATTTATCATATTTATGTGCCATATTACTCACCATCCTTTGTCATTTGCTGTTCAAGGAAAAGATCATGATAGAAGCCATGTAAAGCCATTAATTCATTATGGGTTCCTTCTTCAATAATTCTTCCACCATCAAGAACAATAATATTATCCGCCTGCATAACTGCTGACAAACGATGGGCAACAATTATATTTGTTCTTCCGCTTCGATATTCATTTAAATTTTTAATGATGTTAGCTTCTGTTTTACCATCAACAGCTGATAGGGAATCATCAAGAATCATTATATCCGCATTTTTCATAAATGCTCTTGCAATTGAAAGTCTTTGCTTTTGCCCACCTGAAAGTGTTACACCATACTCACCAACAATAGTATCTAAGCCTTCTGGTAAATTAACAATATCCTTTCTAAAATCAGCCATATCAATAGCTTTATAAACATCTTCTGTATCAACCTCATGAGCACTATTTCCTAGCCTCACATTTTTAAATACACTTCTTGAAAACAGCATATGCTCCTGAGGAACATAGCCTATTCTTGATCTTACAGATTCCTTTTTATAATCTCTAATATCAATATCATTAATTAATATTTTTCCATCTGTAATTGGAAATTGACGCATTAATTGTCGAACAAGAGTTGATTTTCCAGAGCCTGTTTTACCAACAATTCCTAAAGTTTGGCCTTCCTTAAGAATTAAATTAATATGATTTAATACTGGTTCCTTATCGTGAGGATAAGTAAATGAGACATCCTTAAATTCAACCTTTTTTACCTCATCAAGCTCTTTTGCATTAGGGATATCAATTATAACCGATTTTGAATTATAAATTTCATTTAATCTTTCAAGGGAAATAATACTTTGATAGAAATTAGTTAACATATTACCAATATTTGTAAGTGGTGAGGCAAGATTATTTAAATATACAATAAATTGAATAAATAAAGCTACACTAAAGCCTTGAACACTTCCCTTGATAAGCATATTAGCCGCTACAGCGTATGAAATCATAAGTGATACAGCGGTAATTGATTGAAAAATTGGTTGAAAAACAACATTAATTTTTAAGTTTTTTCTTTCAATATCATAAACATTCTTAGATTCAACAAGATTTTTATGATAATTATTCTCCTCTTCTGAAAATGCTCTTATCGTTCTTACATTTGTAATACTTTCAAGAACAACATTACCCATTTGGCTTGCAGCGTCTCTTACTTCCTTCCAATTTCTTTTGACTTTAACCTTTAAAATAATATTAGTCACAAAAATTAAAGATAAAGGTAGGACTGATACCAATGTTAAAATAGGATTAATCATAATCATCGCAATAACATTTACAATTATAACGGTAACCTCAAATGATATATTTAATAATCTATTTCCACCTGAAAAGTTTACACTTTTAACATCACCTAAGGCTCTTGTAAGTAAATCACCTGATTGGAAGTTCTCAAAGAAGGTTGCATCCTGGATAATAATATTTTCCATATATCTAACCTGTAATGCGTAAAATAGCTTTACTTTAAGTCTATTTTGAATAACTCTTTTAGTTGTTGTTATAAGATATATTCCAATTGCCGTTGCCACACTCAAAACACCAATTTTCCATATCATATACTGACGTGTTAAGGTATGAGCCGTAACTTGAGCCGTAAAGTCACCTATAATATATGCAGGCACTAGACAAATCAAGGCCTGAATAACACCTAAAAAGAAAATAGGAATATAAAAATATAGGTTCTTCTTTACGAACCACCACATTTCTTTAATAAAATTAAACACGCTAACACCTCTTCCTGTTATATTTTATTTTACAATTTAATATATAAATTGACAAGGAAAAAAACTAACAAAAAGCATTAGAATACTTTTATCTAATTTTCGATAGTAATTTACTAAATTTTTACGATTTTACTTAAATTTTTAATTAAATCATTAAAAATTTACATAAAAATTAAAAATGCCTCCTAAGAAGCATTTCTACTTATTATTTATAATTAGATCTTAATAAATCAATTTCACCCTTATAATCTTCTTCCTCATTTGGTGTTTCAAGAAAGAAAGGAAGATGTCTTAATCTTGGATTATTAATTATTCTAATAATAGCCTCAAGACCAATTGTTCCTTTTCCTATCTTTTCATGACGATCCTTATGGCTATTAAACTCTGTCATAGAATCATTAAGGTGGATTGCTTTTAGTCTTTCAAGGCCAATTAAATGGTCAAATTCATCAAGAACACCATCTAAATTATTGACAATATCATATCCAGCACTATAAACGTGACACGTATCTAAGCATACACCTAAGTGCTCACTACACCAAACACCATCAATAATAGCTTTAAGTTCTTCAAATGTTTTACCAATTTCACTACCCTTACCTGACATTGTTTCAAGTAAGATTGTAGGTGTCATATCATGACTCATCACATCATTTAAAGCCTCAATAGTATATTTAATACCTTGTTCAGCTCCTTGACCAACATGACTTCCTGGATGAAAATTATATAAAGCATTAGGAAAATACTTTATATCCTCTAAATCCTCTTTAAATACTCTTCTTGCAAAATCTCGAATTGAAGGATCAGCACTACAGGCATTTAAAGTATATGGTGCATGACACAAAAGTGTTGCAAAGCCATTTTCATGTCCAAATTCTAGATACGCATTGATATCATCTAAATCTAAAGGACGCTTTGCACCACCACGAGGATTTCGAGAAAAATACTGATATGTATTAGCATCAAGCTTTATAGCTCTTTTAGCAGTTGCTAAAAAGCCCTTTGAAATCGACATGTGGGGTCCTATGTTTAATTTTTCCATTTTTACCTCTTTCTTTAAAATAATATCTCTTGGTGAATCCAAGAGATATTACTAATTTATTTTTTACTTATCTTGATATTTAGGATCATTTACACGAGCCATATAATTTTCATAACGCTTTTGGGCATCACGTAAGTTAAGATCAAGAAGCTCTTCAGCTTTAACTGGATTAATCTTAGAAAGCTGTGAATAACGTCCTTCATTCATTAAGAAGTCATGATACTTAGACCAATCTGGTGCCTTAGAGTCCATTGTAAATGGATTCTTTCCTTCCTTAGCTAAATCAGGGTTAAAACGGAATGTTGGGAAGTATCCACATTCAGTTGCAAGCTTAGCCTCTAGCTGAGTCTTAGCAAGACCCCCCTTAATATTATGAGCAATACATGGAGCATAGCAAATAACGATTGATGGACCCTTATATGCCTCTGCTTCCTTTAAAGCCTTAATAACTTGATTTTGATTAGCACCATGACAAACAGTAGCCACATAAACATGACCATAGCTCATTGCAATTGATGCTAAATCCTTCTTCATTTGACGCTTACCTGATGCAGTAAACTTAGCAATTGAACCTGTACGACTTGACTTAGAAGATTGACCACCAGTATTAGAGTAAACCTCAGTATCAACAACAAGAATATTTACATCCTCGTTATTAGCAATTACATGGTCAAGACCACCAAAACCGATATCATAAGCCCAACCATCGCCACCGATGATCCATTGAGAAGCCTTAATAATATATTGCTTTAAAGAAATAATTTCCTTAGCATATGGAGCTTCATTCTTGCTAAATGCTGCAACCATCTTAGGCTCTAGAGCCTCAGTTACATCACCGTTATCACGGTTTTCTAGCCATTCTTTAGCAAGATTACGCTCTTCTTCAGTCATTTCGTTAAGATTATTAACGATGACAGTTTGTAGACGATCACGCATAGTTTCATATGCAATTCTCATACCAAAGCCAAATTCAGCATTATCCTCGAATAGAGAGTTAGCCCATGCTGGACCATGACCATTCTTTAATGTTGTATATGGGCTTGATGGATATGAACCAGAATAAATTGAAGTACATCCTGTAGCATTAGCTACCATCATACGATTACCAAATAATTGGCTTACAGCCTTAACATAAGGTGTTTCACCACAACCAGCACAAGCACCTGAGAACTCGAATAATGGCTTTGCAAATTGTACATTCTTAGCATTACCATTTCCAACAAGCTCTGATTTATAAGATACATTGTCAAGGAAGTATTTAGCCTTAACATCATCATGGTTATCAATAGCCTTCTTAATTGGCTCCATTGTTAAGCAAGCCTTAGGACAAACAGTAGTACATACACCACAGCCTGTACAATCAAGAGGAGAAACAACCATTGTAAATTTAACATTTTCAAGACCCTTACCATTAGCCTTAAGATATGTTACACCCTCTGGTGCATTCTTCTCCTCTTCCTCATTTACAAGGAATGGACGAATAGCAGCATGGCTACATACAAAGGCACATTGGTTACATTGAATACACTTCTCACCATCCCAAGTAGGAACCTGTGAAGCTACTCCACGCTTTTCATAAGCAGCAGTTCCAGCTGGCATTGAGCAGTCAGCACGATCCTTAAATACAGAAAGTGGAAGGCTATCTCCTTCAAGTGAATCAATCTTATCAGCGATTTCACGAACAAACTTAGGACGAGAGCTATCAACAGTCTTAACCTCTGGAGTTAGGTTAGCCCATTCTGGCTTAACCTCGATCTCAACGATACGAGATTCACCCATATCAACAGCCTTGCAGTTCATATCTACAAGCTCTTGACCCTTCTTAGCATATGTCTTTTGAGCGAATTCCTTCATATGAGTCTTAGCTTCCTCATAATCCATAATTTGCTCATTTAGCTTAAAGAAGGCAGATTGCATAATAGTATTTACACCAAGACCTGGTCTAAATCCACATTCAAGAGCAGCATGAGTTGCATCAATAATATATAGCTTAGCATGCTTCTTAGCAAGCTGAATCTTATAGCTATTTGGTAGTAAAGCTTCAATTCCATCCTTACCTGCAACAGTGTTAAGTAGGAATACTCCACCATCACGAAGGCCCTTAATCATATCGAACTTTCTTAAATATGCATCAAGAGAGCATGATACGAAGTGAGGCTTATTAACTAAGTAAGTTGAACGAATTGGGTTTTTAGAAAAACGTAGGTGTAATCTTGTTGAACCACCACTCTTCTTTGAGTCATAAGCAGCATAGCTTTGTGAATAGAAATCAGTGTAGTCACCAATAATCTTAGAAATATTCTTACAAGCACCAACAGTACCATCAGAACCAAGACCAAAGAATAATAACTCAGTTGTAGTCTTATCAGCTGTATCAATTGAATCCTTTACAACAACGTTAGAATGATCAATATCATCATTAATACCAACAGTGAAATAATCCTTAGCCTCACCAGCTAAATTTTCATATACAGCATTAATTAAATCAGGAGTTGTATCCTTTGAAGATAGACCATAGCGTCCACCAATAATAAGTGGCTTATTAGCCTCATCGTAATATACACTCTTAACATCTAGGTAAAGTGGCTCACCGACTGAACCTTGTTCAATTGTACGGTCAAGAACAGCAATTCTCTTGACTGTCTTAGGCATAGCCTTAAAGAAATACTTAGAGCTAAATGGACGATATAGATGAACTTCAAGTAAACCAACCTTCTTGCCATGAGCTGTTAAATAATCAACAACCTCACGAGCAGCCTGGCAAACTGAACCCATTGCAACAATAACATCAGTAGCTTCCTTGTCTCCATAATATACAAATGGAGCGTAGCTTCTTCCTGTTACCTTAGAGATTTCATCCATATATTTAGCTACAATATCAGGAACTTCCTTATAATGCTTGGCTTGAAGCTCACGAGTTTGGAAGTAAACATCATCGTTTTGAGCAGTTCCTCTTTCCTTTGGATGAGTAGGGTTTAAAGCGTTCTCACGGAATTTTTGAACAGCATCACGATCAAGTAAACGATTAAATACTTCGTAATCCATAGGTTCAATCGTATTAACCTCATGAGAAGTTCTAAATCCATCAAAGAAATGAAGGAATGGAATTGATGAAGAAATAGCTGCAAGGTGAGCAATTCCTCCTAAATCCATAACCTCTTGAACAGAGTTAGAGCATAGCATTGCAAATCCTGTTTGACGACATGCCATAACATCCTGATGGTCGCCAAAGATTGCAAGTGATTGCGCAGCAAGTGATCTTGCGGCTACATGGATAACACCAGGAAGGCATTCTCCAGCAATTTTATACATATTAGGTATTTTTAGCAATAATCCTTGAGATGCAGTATAAGTTGTTGTTAAAGCACCTGCCTCAAGTGAACCATGCACAGTACCAGCCGCACCGGCTTCTGATTGCATTTCTACAACCTTAACTGGCATACCAAATAAATTTTTCTTTCCTTGTGAAGCCCATTCATCAACGTATTCTGCCATTGGGGTAGAAGGTGTGATAGGGTAGATTCCAGCTACTTCTGTAAAAGCGTATGATACATATGCTGCAGCATAGTTTCCATCAATAGCCATTCTTTTAATATCTTTTTTTTCAGACATATTAGATCCTCCTTAGAATATCTTCTTTAATATTATAGCCATTTCTTTTCCTTTTTTCAACACCAAGGCCAAAACTAAAAAAATAAAGTACATATTTTTTCAATTTATCTTAAAATTAAGCAATTTATAACCTCTTTAATTAAAAATAAACACAATTATTTAATATTAAATAATAAGTGAAATAAAGCTTTCTAATGTACTCATTTTACTTATATTAATCTGTATCTTTTATTTTAAGTTTAGAATAAAAAATTAACGAAAACAAATATATTTTAAAGCACTACAAATAAAAATTAATATAGCATCATATCCTAAAATATTTCCTGTAAAAATAGTTATCTTAAATATTGGTTTAGTATTATTTAAAATCATTTTCTTTATAATATTATAGCCTAAAGCCTCAACAGCACATGTATACAAAAAGGACATTATTAAAACAATAAAATTTATTAAAATAATTATTTTAGAATAATCTATTGTATGATATCCATTTGCCTTAAGATTTGCATACATTATTTTCTTATTACATATAGTTTTTTTATTGCTAAAATAATTTTTTTAATCTCTAATAAAAATAGAAGGAAGCCTATTCAACGGCTTACTCCTATTAAATAGAACATTTACAAGATGAACACCAGTTGTGACGGTGTTTTTCTTTTTCTCTTGCAAAAATCAATTAATCAAATGACTACTTCTTCCTTTTAAATGAAAAAATTTGCATCACTAGTCTTATTATTGATATAACAAGATTAATAATTGTAACAATTTCTTGCATTAGGTTGAGTCCTCCAATACGCGAAACTAAAAGTAGTACCATTTTTATAGACTTCCTATTTCATATTCTAATGCAAAGTGACATTATTATTGTTTTACACTACAACTCAATTATTTTTGTACTTAGCTTATCTAAATATGAATCATGACTAATAATAATTATAATTTTATCTTCATTAATTTTTTCATTTATTAATCTTATAATCTCTTCTTTATGATTAATATCTATAAAATTAGTTGGTTCATCTAAAATATAGACTGATTTATTTTGATTCAAGTAAAACTTAATTTGTTCTAACTTCTTCTGTCCGCTTGAGCCTAATGATTTTTCCTCATCATAAAATTTACTAATATAGGCATCAGCACTAATATAAACAATATTATTAGAGTGCTCTAAACTATCATTAAAATAAATATTGCCGCTATAACGTTTATTTAAACCTAATATAGCCTCAATCATACTTGTTTTCCCAATACCATTTCGACCTTTTATTAAATAAATTTCACCCTTTTTAAACTCAATATTTATTGGTGAAAATAAAGGCTTATTATTAACATCAAGAATAGTAAAATTTTCTAACCTAATATTATCAATAATTACATCATTGTAAATAGCATAAGGCTTTATAAATAATTCTTCAATTTCCTTTAAAATAGGCCTAGCCTCTTTATAATCACTTGTATAAGTCATTAAAAACTCTACAGGATTCCAAAGCTGCGAGGTATAATTTTGAAATGCAAATAAAGTACCAATAAGTAAAATATCTTTATATGTTAAAATTCCTGCAATTAAAATCACAGCTAAAATAGCAAGATTTAAAAAAGCATAGGAATAAAAATATAAATATTTTGATTTTTCCTTAACACTTTTTGCATAACCTCTTTTATATTTATCCAAATACTTCTTTATTGAAGGCAGTTGCTTTAGGGTTGAAAAGCGTTCTTCTTTAGACAACCTATATTCATCAAAAATATATTTTTTTACAGTATCTGAATTTCCTTTATTAGCCTCTGCATATTTATAAATTTTCTTTTCAAATTTTTTAGAGGCCCAAAAGCTAAAGGGAATAAAAATTAAAAGGATAGTTGCGATCATCATATTAATCAAAAACATTAAAACAAATATAGAAATAATCGTTATAACTGAAAAGATTAGTTCAACCTTTTTAATAAAAAAGAATGTATTTGTTTTTTCATAATATTCTCCCATGAGCTGCGATAATTTATCATTTGAAATATCAGTTGTAGCGTCATAATTTGCAACAAGCATATCTAGCTTTTTAAAATAATTCTCATAATTTTCATTTTCAACTTTACCTACTAAGCATGCAAGAAAAAAGCCACCAATTTGAATCAAAAAGAAATTAGCAATAGTTAAAATGATATAGATAATAATTTGATGTAGATTTTTAGCTATAATATTATTTATAAAATTCATTATTAAAATGGGATTTAATAAATATAATCCTTCATAAATAATATAAGTCATAATATAAATTATCTTTGTTTTATTAGATGTTAAGCTTGAAAATCTAAACATTATACCACTCTCTCATATAAAATTATTTAACATTCTTTAGATAATTTTATATCAATATACTTTACTTAGTCAATAATATATTTCATAATTTATCTATTTTTCGATATTAAAGTTGTTTTTTATATTTAAATATCGTATTTTTATACAATAATATTTAAAAAGGAGTGAAAAATCACTCCTTAAGTGGTAATCTTAGTGCTAATTCATCAATTAATTTTGATTTATTTTTTCTTTTTATTACAACAAAGAGGAAATTATCCTTAAATACATATGAATAAGCTCTTATTTTCGTCTTTTTTAAAGCATTTTGTAATATCTTATCTGTATTATCCGTCAACATAAAATCACCAACAATACTAATTCCTACCAAATTACCTGCATTGTCCTTATAATATGACTTATTATTTAAAATAATAAAAGGTATATTTTTTTTATTTTTTGAAAGATAAATGACAGAAACAGCCTTCGGTCCATTTTCCTCAAGTGGGACAATATTTGTACCATCATCACCAAGAGATTTTAAAATTTTTGTTGAAACTAAATAATTTTTAGCAATTACCGCAGCTCTTTCCGATAAAACCTTACCGCCTGATAAAGATAGTTCAAGCATTTGGTCAAAGGAAATATTTTTTAAACATAAATATCTTTTTGATTCTCTAGGATCAATTGTATATACACCTGAAACATCCGTATAAATTAAGCAATCTGTTTTAAATATCGCACTTAAGGCTAATGCGGTTGTATCCGAACCACCTCTTCCTAGCGTTACAAATTCCTTATTATTAATTCCTTGAAAGCCCGTTACAACAATAACATCATACTCTAAAAACAAGTCCTCAATTCTTCTTTTATCAATCATTTTAATTAAAGCATTACCATAATTAGAGCTTGCATAAATTCCCAAGCTATAAGCATTAAGGGAAATAGCCTTTACACCTAGCTTAATTAATGCAATTGCTAGTAATGATGCATTTAGCATTTCTCCTGTTACAAGCATTTGGTCAAGCTCACGTAATGATGGTGTAGGTGAAATATCATTTGCACAGGAAATAAGCTTATTAGTCATTCCATAGGGTGCTGATACCACCACAATTTGTTTATCAGAGCATAATGAAATACTTTTGGCAACCTGCTTTATTTTAGTATTATTTGCAAGTGAAGAGCCACCATATTTTTTTACAATCAATTATATCAACTCCAAAGAGCATAAAGTTCCTCCTCTAAGCCAGTTTCTTCCTTAAGAGGCAGTCTTAAGTCTCCCGCTGGTAGATTTAGTGCATTCATTAAAGCCTTAATTCCAACTGGATTTAAAACACCTAAGCACTTTTCCATTAATGGTTCATATTTCCTAAAAAGCTCTAACGAAGCCTTATGCTCACCTTTATTGTATGATTCTATAATATTTTTAATTATTTCACTTATCACATTTGACATAACACTTATAACTCCAGACGTACCATAAAGAAGAAAATCCATAAGAACTAAATCATCACCACAGTATACCTTAAAATCAGGACTATTAAGACTACATACTTTTCTTATCTTTGTTAAATCCGAACTGGCAAGCTTTATTCCTTTTACATGCTTTATCTTCATAAGCTTTTTAATTTCTTCTATTGTTAAATCATAATTAGTTCTTGATTTAACATCATATATAATAATATCCTTATTTATAATTTTTGATGCTTCCATAAAATATTCAATAATACCTTCTTTTGTGGACTTATTATAATAGGGAGTAATAACTAAAAAGCTTTTTATATTAATACCATCATATACCTTTAGCTCCTCTTTCATACTATTTAAATTATTAACACATAAGCTACCGATAAGCTCAATTTTTCCTTCAGAAATTAAAGCTACCTATTTTACTATTTTCTTCTTTTCCTCGAGGCTTAGACTTGGAGCTTCTGAGGTTGTACCTAAAAGCAAAAGCTTATCTGTTTTTTCTCTTATATGCTTTAAAACTAAGCTCTTAAGCCCTTCATACGAAACATTGCCATCCTTAAAGGGAGTTATTAGCGCCACAATATTTTCCATCAAATCACCATTTTATTATATGAAAAAAAGAAAAAATCTCCACAATGGAGATTCCTTCTATTTTAAAACAAAGTGGATATCCTCAAGACTAGCACTAGTTACTGAGGATTCATCATTTGAAATAATCTTATCAATTATATCACGCTTCATATTTTGAAGCTCGATTACTCTTTCTTCTATTGTATTTTCACAAATAAGCTTTATAACCTCAACATTATGCTTTTGACCAATTCGGTAAGCTCTATCAGTAGCTTGTGATTCAACCGCTTGATTCCACCAAGGATCCATGTGAATTACCACATCAGCCCCAACTAGGTTTAAGCCTGTACCACCAGCCTTAAGTGATACTAAGAAAATCTTAACCTCATCACTGGCATTAAAGCGACTGGCATATTCAATCCGATTTTCAGGCTTTGTATCACCTGTTATCATATAATATTTTAAATGAAGTGAAGCTAAAATATCCTCAATTAAGTTTAAGCATTTAACAAATTGTGAGAATATTAATATTTTATGACCCTCGTCGATATATTTTACAATTAGCTCATGAAGCATTTGAAGCTTACCCCCCTCTTCATTTCCTTCCTGAAAGGTTCTAGGATCAACGCAAATTTGTCTTAGTCTTAAAATGAAAGGTAAAATATCAAAGGCTTTGGCCCCATTTGCTAGGGCATTACGAGCCATCATTAAATGAGCATCATAAAGCTTTCTTTGCGCAGGCGTCATTGGTGCCTGAATAATTGTTTCAAATTTGGCAGGTAAATCCTTCAAAACATTATTCTTTGTTCTTCTTAAAACAAATGGTGCTATCTTTTTAGCTATATGGGAAGGATAATTATCATTTGAATTATACTTAACCTTAAAGACTGATAACTCTTCAAAATAGCCTGGCATAACAAATTCAAAAATAGACCATAAATCAATAACATTATTTTCAATTGGTGTACCTGTTAAAGCGAATTTCGAATCACCCTTAAGCTTTTTAACAGCTAAAGATTTTTCTGCTTGAACATTTTTAATATATTGAGCCTCATCAAGGATAATATATTTAAATATTTTATCTTTATATAAATCAATATCATTTCTTAAAGAATCATAAGCTGTAATATATATAGTTTTTTTATCATTTGAAATAGAATCTATTAAATCCTTACGGGCTTGAAGGCCTCCATATATTTGATAAACTAAAATATCTGGTGCAAACTTCTCAAATTCATTCTTCCAGTTAAATATTAAGCTTTTTGGACAAACAATAAGACTTGGTTTTGAATCAGGGCTTGCGGCTATAAGGGTAATAATTTGAAGCGTTTTACCAAGACCCATATCATCAGCTAAAATACCACCCATATGATATTTAGCTAAAATAGAAAGCCAATTAAAGCCCTCAATTTGATAAGGTCTAAGACTTGCATTAACATCTGGTATCTTAACCTTACTATTTTTAAAATCTGTAAGCTCATCTATCATGTTTCTTAAATAATCATCTATCTTAATCATATCCTTATGAGCATAAGCACATAAGGCTTGATAAATTGGAAGTGATACGGATTCATAAGGATGCTTCTTATCAATATGAAGCTCGTCCATAGCTTGCGCCATTTCATCATCTTCAATTTGAACAATTCGGTTATTCTTAAGTAAAACATATTTCTTATGAAGCTTCATTCCCTGATAAAGCTTAAATAGTTCTTCCTCATCATATTCCGTATCTTCCATAAAGCATTCCATAATACCACTATTATAATTAATCTTAATAACAGGCTTTTGGAAATTTAAAACCTGATGATTTTGAATTGCTTCTGATAAATAAACACTAGCAAGCTCCCTTAAATGAGAAAAATCCATCGCCATAAAATCATAAATAAGGTCCTCACTTTGACAGACACCATCTTCAAAGCCTAAGACATCAAGATATGCTAAATATTCATCATATTTTCTTTGGTCTTGCGTTTTAAACTCATTTCTTTTAATTTCAATGCCATCATGTTTAAATGACTCCTTAACGGATAACATTTTATTATTATAATCAAAATAAGCAATAATCTCTAAATCAGACACCTTAAAACGATTTTGAACCATCGGGGAAATTTCAAGATAATTATTAATATAAGGATATATTTCATCATTAAAACGCTCAATAACTGGTTCAAGATTAGTACCATTTAGTTTACAAGCTAAGCTGATAAATTGCTTATACCTTGAATTATCCTCAACCTTATAAACAATAGCCGCATCCTCATCAACAATATACAAATCATCAACCAAATGTAATATATGTTGATTTTCCTTAAGTCCAACCTTAAGCACCATTTCATCGGTTATTTCAACCTTAAGCTTTTTAGGACTTAAGTCTAAAAGAACTAGCTTACCGTCAAGATGAATATGTTCACCCTTTAATATTTCTAGAATATGGCTTGCAAGATCTGGGGTAATAGGAAGAGCTTTTTTATAGGAGCTTGATAGCGGAAATTCTAGCAATAATTTAATTAAGCTTTTATAGGGTTCAACTAAATTATTAATATTATGCGTAAAGATAAAATGTTTACCATATTCTTTTCTTTCATTAGTTCTAAAAGAATTAAAAAAATCATATATATTAGAAACTACGTATGGTTTTATATCACCAATTTTAAATGATACCAAAATTTCTCTATAATCAAAATCAAGTGAAACCTCAAGATGGGCTTTAGCATGGTCTGCGGTTGTATATTTAGAAATTATTTCTTTAAAATCATTAGCCACAAGGTTAAAATTATTAAGCATCATAGCCTGAAGTCTTTTTTGCTTAAGTTCTTCACCTTTTTTCACAGCCTCAGTTAATTTATCATTAAAATGAATGCGGATGAAAGTAAATAAAAATTCACTATAACTGCTTTTCTTAAAAAAATTAACTTTTTCTATATGATTATTATTAGATCCATAAATAGTATCTAATACAATATACTTACCTAAAAGTGCTAAGCCATAGTGAATTTCTTCTTCCTCACTATCAGCCCAAATAAATGGCTTCATATAGGCGAACAAATCAACCTCATCAATATTAACATAATTATTTGAAGATAAATCTAATCCTGATGTATCAAGTAATAAAGCTTCTTCATTTAAGCGTTCTATACGATAAAGATAATAGATATCACTTAATATCATTATAACCGCTTTGGTATTTTGATATTTACTAATTTTATCAAGTTTACGTCTATCAAAATAAGAATTGAATGCACTTTCAATCAAAGCAGTTACAATAGAGTGGTCACTAATTTTTCTTTCTGGATGCTTAAAAATGTAATTAATTACCTCATTGCTTCCTGTTTTCATTTTATCCTCAAGATAATAATTAGGTACATAGTCATAAAGATCACTACTAAGGTCTAAGGATAAATCAATATTAGCTAATAAGTCATAACGCTTTGCTGGTTCAAAGGAATTAATTAAATCCTCATATAAATAGCTTTCTAATTTAGAATTATTTAAAAGCTCCATTCTTTCATTTTCGGGGATTTTTGAACATACCTCATCAATAATGTTTTGGATTAAATCCCAAGCATTTTGGTTTAAATCTCTTCCATTTATATATTCAATTATTTTACGATAATCATCATTAAAATAATAATATAAAATTACACTTGATTGTCTATCACTATCCTTAGACTCTACGTTATCAAGCTTAATAATTTTTTCATATCTTTTTATAAGAGGAAGGGCCGACTCTTTATATCGATTATATTTATTTAAAGCATTAACCTCATAAGCATAATCAGCTCTTCTTTGCTTATCGATAATAAAACCCGCCGTAAGTGCCTCAATTTGATCTATATACTTAACATTCTCGCTTAAGGCCTCTACAATCTTATTCATAGGCACTTTATCAACATTTTTTATAAAGCTTTTAATATGACTATAATTAACATCATAAGCATCTTCAATAATTTGATTAATTAAAAAATTTACATTCTTACTAAATGAATCAACCTTTTTTAGCAATTTTGCTAAATATTCTAAGGCTGCATAGCCATGGATACAATCAAATGTATCAATACATGAGCATATCGTCGTTGCCTTAAAGCCATTAAATTCAATATCAATTCGATTTTGATAGTTGTCAATTAGTGTGAATTTATTTTGTAATTCATCGTATTTAACATCATGAAAGCTAAAATCTGATAGATTTTCATTTGGATACTTTTCATTTGAAAACTTGCTATCAATTATATACTTAGCAAACTTTTCATTAAGTACATTAACCTTAAACCTAACAATATTTTTTTCTGACATACCATCAAAAGTAATTTTTACAATATCATTATCAATTGATTTAATTGCTCCAAAACCAAACTTTTCATGAAAACCTATCATTTTTACACCTACTTAATTTCTAATATTTTTAATATTTCCTTAGCTGCGTCATCATAAGAAGTATTATACACTACATAATCGCACAACGAAATATTACTCTTTTCAGAATCAATCGCCAAAATACGATTTGTTTTATCCTCAATAGTTGATTTTTTCTTTAAAATAGATTCAATCAAAGTTCTTCTATCTCTTTTAATATAAATCATAATTACATTATCAAAATGACACTTTAAGGCCATTGCTCCACAAATATCCATTGTAGTTAAAACATTTTTACCTGAATTTAGAATTTTAACAATATCTTCCTTTTTAGAACCGAAACCATGCCCGGCATACATAGTTGATTCAAAAAATTCATTATTATCAAGAAGAGTTCTAAATTCTTCTGTTGTTATATAATTATACCAATCATTTTCTTTAAGGCTTGTAGGGTCTTTCGTTGTGTATGATTGAAGTTTTAAAAGCTTATCAGTCATTTTAATTAATCTTCCTGCCACCTTAGTTTTTCCACTTCCTGAAGGTCCTACAAGGCATACAATAGAAGGGTTTGATAAAGATTCCGTTTCTAAATAAGAATTACTTTTAACAATAACCTCTAAAAGCTTTAAAAATTCCTCATAATTATTAACTGCAAGCATCCCTGTTGCATCCTGATTCCATGGTCTTCGCATTAAAATAGGATATTTCGCATTTGACTTAAAAACATTATGCATTCCATCATCAAATAAAACATCAACATTAATTTTATCCTTACGACTTCCCATGTAGATATTTTCTACTGGAATTTCAGGAAATTCCTCCATTAAACGCTTAGCTCTAATTCTCATAAACTCTGGGGGAATTGAAGTTGAAATAAATACTTCGGCTATTTTAGTAAGCTTTCTTACAAATTCTTTAGCCCCTTCAATAACAGGTTGATTTTGATAGAATTCAGCTTGATTAAAATATTCAAAAATAACATCAGCTCTACTGCCTAATTTTCCCCATCTATTAACCTCGTGGATACTAATCGGTGGATTAAATTTATATTTTTCATTGGCCAATTTAATAGCATAAGGTATGCACTCAAGAAGTAAATCATCAACATCTAGTGCAACTGACATCCTGTAATGTCTATTCATTTTTATCACTCATTTCTTCTATATAATTATTAATCTTTTCTAATGATTTTGTAAGCTCATTTATATCAAGCTTTAACGTATCTAAAGAATACAAAAGTAAATTTTCATGAAATGATGAATGCATATCAAGAATTGGTATACTTTTGCTTGTTATATCAATTAAAACCTTTCTTTTATCTAAATCATCATTAATCCGTTTTATATAGCCTTTTTTAATAAGCTTGTCTACACACACTAAATGTTCCAGGCGTAATTTTAAGTTCTTGCGAAAGACCTGTAATCGATTTATCTCGAGCATCACTAATTACCTCTAATGTATGAACCTCGCTTAATGTTAGGTTAATCTTTTTTCTTTTTATAAATAATTCTTCTTCTATTTTTATATTTTGATATAAAGAGGTTAATACATTATTTAAATTTAAAAGCTCAGGCTTCATCTAATCACATCCAAAATCATTATATTAATAATATTATACGTTAAAGTAATAATAATTGCTAGAAAATATATCATTTTTAATGTATAATTTATATAGAGTTTGAAGAAAGGAATTTAATTATGGAATTATTAGAAAGATTTTTAAATTATGTTAAAATTGATACAATGTCCGATGATACAACTGGTTTAACCCCATCAACTAATAAACAATACGTTCTTGCAAATAAGCTTCACGATGAACTTGAAGCATTAGGCTTAACTGCTTTAGTTAATGATAAATGTACTGTTTATGCAACCCTTAAGGCTAACAAAGAGGGAATGGATAAAATTGGTCTTCTTGCCCACATGGATACAATCCCTGAAGTAAGTGGTACTAATGTAAAACCACAAATAATTGAAAACTATACTGGGGGTATAATTAAGCTTGGAAATGGCGAAGTCCTTGATCCTAATCAATTTGAAGCCCTAAAAAAAGAAATTGGTCATACCATTGTAACAACAAGTGGTGATACAGTACTTGGCTGTGATGACAAGGGTGGAATAGCCGTTATTATGACTGTTCTTGAAGAAATTATTAAAGAGAATTTACCTCATGGTGAAATTCATGTAGCATTTACACCAGATGAGGAAATTGGTACAGGTATTCTTTCATTTGATACTGACCTTTTCCCTGTTGATTATGCCTACACAATTGATGGTGAAGAATATGAGGAGTTCTCTTATGAGAATTTTAATGCCTCATCAGCAACCGTAAAAATTAAAGGTTTTGAAATTCATCCTGGTGCAGCTAAAGGGAAAATGATTAACGCAGCTAAGGTCGCAATGGAATTTGCAAGCCTTCTTCCTCAGGCTGAATGCCCTGAATATACAGATGGCTATGATGGCTTTAATCATTTAACCGAAATTAAGGGTAATACCTCAGAGGCTACAATGCACTATATTTTAAGAAATCATGATAGCAGTAAGCTTAAAAAACAAAAGCAAGATTTTGTAAATGCTTATTCTTTCATCAATAAAAAGTATGGTGAAGGAACATGTATTCTTGACATTACTGATTCATATCGAAATATGCGTGAGATTATTGATAATGATATGAGATCCGTTAATAAAGCCTTAAAAGCTTACCATGAAGAAGGAATTGATGTTAAGGTTGTACCTACTCGAGGTGGAACTGATGGCGCTAGATTAACTTTTATGGGAATTTGTACTCCTAATATCGGAACTGGCGGTTATAACTGTCACGGCATCCATGAATATGCTGATATTACAGAAATGGCTAAGATTGTATCACTTGTAAAAAGAATTTTAACAACTAAATAATCAATGAATCAGAAGCACTTAGCTGCTTCTGATTTTTTATTTCAAAATAAAAAAGGAGCTGTAAAAAAATAAACAGCTTCTAAAAATAAA
>ULML01042241.1_pt1 | contig 23603 bp, 28 predicted proteins | sample 1951651 | NCBI WGS metagenome assembly ULML01 (sample SAMEA4835549, study PRJEB28245) | human gut metagenome | biome: gut microbiome; material: fecal sample | place: Denmark | collected 2008
ATTTAAAGATGGTGTTAAAACATATACTCCGTCATCATTACGCAATATAATTTGCTCATGATTATTCGTTTTGTTTTTTAATAAAACACGAAATTGATTATCTTTTTGATAAGAAACTGTTACATTATATGCATATTGATCTTCATTACTATATATATTTAAATCTCCTGTTATTTGATATGCATCCATTTTTTCTAATCTTTTTTCTAATTTATTTACAATACTTTTTGCACTTTCTTTGCCACATCCCGATAAGAGAAAACAACCGCATAGCAATATCATAAAAACAATTCTTTTTTTCATTTTATCACCCCAATATTTCATTCATTAAATTATATGGAATACAATTTTGTTTATGAATGAATATTTTTTAAAATTTCGGATATGATAAAAAAGAAAAGAAAGGAAGGTATTATGGAAACATTACAAAAAATCGCATTAGTATTTACAATTATTGGTGCCGTTGTATGGGGAATCTATGGATTATTTGATATCAACATTGTTGCTTCCTTATTCGGAGACCAATCTATGATTGCGAAAATTATATATATTCTAGTAGGAATATGTGGTCTTATTAATATTGGAATCTTTTTTACTGATTTGGATCGAAAATAAAAGAATACATATCATTTTTTTGATACGTATTCTTTTTTTGCTTATTTTTTTACAATTTTAATTTTTACCTTTTTCGTTTTTGGAATATATTGAATACGAACATCTTCTCCTTCTACTTCAACAGGAACTTCATGTTCTCCTTCTGTATATCCATCCAAATCTAAATATGCTGTAATGTCTTCTGTTTTAATTGTATCTAATACAGTATTCACACCTTTTAAAACAACCGAAACTTTCGTATCTGCTGCAGAAAGTCCTTGTACTGTATATTCATCACTTAAATTACGATACTCAATTGATACATCATTTACTTCCTTATCAACTGATTTTCCAAGCTTTACATTAATTGTAATATTATTGACACTCATAGAACGAACACCAACTGGACGTTTAATTTCTTGTTTATATTGTCTATCAGTATTCAGATCTTTTACATCAATATATACTGGAACATATCTTAACTTATCCAAAGCACTTTCGCTTCCGTATACCGTAACACGTGATTCATTTGTCGTAATTTCACTAATTGCGTATCCAAAACTAATTTCTCCATTTGGAATAACGCGAATTGGTAATTCCTTACTTGGTGAATCAATCGTTACTTCTGCTGAGACTTTACTTGGAACAATCTCTACATCAACAGCATCACCATTTTTATCATAAGCCTTTAAAGGAATATCATTTAATTCGACAGTTCCTTCTTCTTGTGATATCAGATTTTCAATATCAACCAAAGCCTTCACTGTTGAAACTTCTTTTAAACGATGTTCTGCACCTTTAATGACCACTTTATCTGTATCTAAATTTACATTTTTTAATACTAACTTACTATCTAATGAGTCTTGATTTAAAATGTCAGTATCAAGTGTTCTTGTTTCAGATACTTTAGGATAAATCATAACCGTTGCAACACTTGGGTTTACTTTATATTCAATAGAAGGCAAAATCTGATTATATTTGATATTTACCTTATGCATACCAGGTTTTAAATCGGATAAATCAACAGTAATATCTTGTGATGGACTTTGTTTTGCAAAATATAAATCTGCTTTACGGCCAATTAAAGTAACATCTACTTTTTTTGGTAATCCTTCAACAACATATGCCTCTTCGTTATATGTAGCATGAACAGGTTGTTCTTTTAATACTTCTGCTGAATTCTCAGAAAATAATAGAATTTTTTGATCAATTACAACAAACACAATAATAGCCATAAATAATGATAAAAATAATAGTGTATTTGTTTTTGATAACCAACGTTCTATTTTCTTACTGGAAGCTTTAAAGGAATCACTAATCCACAACACAATTTTCGTAATTGGAACGACAATGCGACGATCGATAATCTTCCAAATATTACGAAAAAAGATTCTGAATGGTTTAAATATTTTCATTCTCATCATCCTCCTCTTCTTCCGTTGTTACAAATGCTTTCTTTGGACGCAATTCATCTAAAAGCATTAATTTAAATTCATCTAATGTTAAATTATAATTTAACACACCACCGATAGCAATTGAAATTCTTCCTGTTTCTTCAGAAACGACTAAAGCAATACAATCTGTCTCCTCACTAATTCCAAGTGCCGCACGGTGTCTTGTACCTAAGCGTTTACTGATTTTCATACTATCACTTGTTGGAAAAACAGCTCCTGCACATGTAATTTTATCACCTTGAATAATAACACCACCATCATGCATTGGATTGTTTGGAAAAAATAGAGAAATCAATAAATCACTTGAGATATCAGCATAAATTTTCTTTGCTTTTTCAATATACTCAGTTAAACTATTATCACGTTCTAAAACAATTAACGCACCAATATGAGCCTTCTTTAAATAATCAACCGCTTGAATGATTTCATATACCATTTTTTCACGTTCATCAACTGTTAAAACTTTATGACGACCTAATAATTGGCTACGTCCTAATTGTTCTAACACATTGCGAATTTCTGGTTGAAAAATAATAATTAAAGCCAAAGGACCCCACATAATTGCATAATCCAACAAATATCCAATTGTTACAAGATCTAATAAATCACTTACAATTTTTAAGATCACAATAAATAAAATTCCTTTAAATAAAAGAACCATTTTTACATTTTTTCTTAAACTTTTTAAAATATAATAAAAAACAAGCCATACCAGTAATACATCTAGTAATCGTTTTCCAAACAGAATCATACTATCAAATGTCATATATTACCTCCATCTACACTATAACCAATTATACCATAAGTTGTTACACTTTAAAACAAAAAAAGAGACAAAGTCTCTTTAAATTTTCCATTCATCCATATCATCAGTAGTTTCTTCATTTAGTTTTGGAGCAGCAACTTGATCTTCTTCTGAAGCGTTTGCTACTTCTTGTGATGGATTAGAAGCTCCATATATATCACTATCATTAATTTCTTCTACTACTGGTGGTGTATCTGTTTTTTCTGCTACCGGTTTAGTCTCTTCAGCTGTCTTTGATACATCCTCTAAACTTTCAAGTGGTTCTAATGGTTCCAATGGTTCTGCTTGATTATTTTCTTTATCTACTTGGTTTTCTTGTGGTTCTTCCTTTTTTTCATGATGAATATAATCTTCTGGAACTGAGAATTCTTCTCCAAACTTTGGTTTTTCTACTGGTGCAAATAAAGACTCGTCAATCTTCGTATTCTCTGAAACATTAGATACAGGTTCCGGATTGATCTTTGTATTGGCATTATCTTCTGCCTTTGGTTCTTCAATCTTTTCAGCAGAAACTGTATCACTTGTCATAGCGAACGGATCTTCAAAACCTAAACTATCCGTTGTACTATTTACTTCTGCTACTGGACTTACCAATGGAGTAACAGGAATTTCACTTTTTGGAGTTTCTACTTTTTCTAATTTACTTTCTTCCTCTATTGCTTTTTTATGTTCTTTCTTCTTTTGTTTATTTTCATGGATAAAATCAGTTTTTTCAGCTAAGTATCCGATTAATGCCATTACTAAAATAATAGAAATAACAATAATCCAAATATAGTTATTGATGATAAAATCCATAGTTCCCCTCCTATTCTTCTGCTACTTTCAGTTTATCACATTTATCTTTTGATAACAAGCATTATTTATTTTTCTAAATAATCAGCACCTTTAAACGGTTCTTCTTTCAATAAATTCGGATAGTTTTGTTGACGTAAAGCTTCATAAACCATGATTGCTACTGTATTTGATACATTTAATGCACGTACTCCATCTGTCATTGGGATACGCATACAATGCTCTAAATCATCTTTTAGAATTTCTTTTGGAATACCAGTACTCTCTTTTCCAAAAATAAAATATATGTTCTCATTACAATCATGATAATCAAATGTTGTATGTGGCTTTCTTCCATATCTTGTTAGATAATAATAAGTACCGGGATTCTTACTTTTAAATTCATCGTAATTTTCATATACCGTATAATGACACTTAGAAATATAATTCACACCACTACGTTTAATACTCTGTTCATCTAAACGAAAGCCAAGTGGCTTAATTAAATGTAAATGCGTATTTGTGGCAACACAAGTACGCATAATATTTCCTGTATTTTGTGGAATTTCTGGTTGATACAATACGACATGAATCATCTTAATAAACTCCGTTCTTCTCTAAAAAATATTCTACATCTTGAATACTAGATGCACGAGATACAGTATTCATAACATCCATGATCTTACCATCGTGAAAATACCACAAATTAGGTGTAACGGATAAGTCAATTGATTGATTTTTTAATGTATCTGATAGATATTTCTCTTCATAATCATCGTAAATACTAGTATCAGTAATCAAACTACTATCTAAATAAATAAATTCACTTGTTAACTCTTTACGAATAATTAAGTCATGTAACTTGTCTTCTAAATTTCTATTTTCATGACTATCACTTGGTGCCAAATAAACAATCACATTTGGATTATCTAATAAATAACTAGATAATTCATCACTCTTTAATTCTGATACTAATCCATCCATTACATTAGATTTATCCACACTTTGTGACATTTGGTACCATCTCATACAATATATAACAATCCCTAAACTAATGATAATGACAAGTGCAAAAATAATATAGTTCTTTTTTGGAATTTCTCTCATATCCATCCTCCTATTCCACATCTTCTTTCACTTCTACATCTTGAATAGTTACTACTGGCAATGTAATATGTTCTTCTGCTGCTAATTCTTTAAAATTCTCTCTAAACTTTGCTAATTCTTTTACAATACTATCTGGATAAATACGTTTACTAGTTTTGATTGCTGTATAAACATCTTCCAATGTAACTTTGTCTTTATTTTGAAATAAAGCATTTGAAAAAGCTTGAGTTAAAACAGATAAAGCGACATCTGGATACATTGCTGACAATCCATAAACACGCTTAAATTCTGAGGTTGCATCAACAATTGCTTCCATTAACATCTGTACAACATATCCATTATAGGCAAATTTTACACCCGTTTGCTTTTCCAATTTAGGAAGCGTCCCCATTAATATTTTAACAGTTGTATCACGATCTGGTTCCAATACATCAATACGTTCAAAACGTCTTAAAAAAGCTCGGTCACGAACAACATAAGTATCATATTCAATTGTTGTAGTCGCACCTACTACTTTAATCTCACCGCGGTCCAATCCAGCTTTTAACATATTTGCTAAGTCCATAGATTCTCCCTTACCAATTAAGGTATGAATTTCATCGATAAATAAAATAATTTTGCTTTTATGTTTTAACTCTTCCACTAGTAAATGCATAATCATTTCTTCTTGATTTCCAACTTGGACTTTTCCTACTAAAGAACTAGAAACTAATTTAATAATATGATAATTCTTTAAAGCATTAGGAACATTTCCTCGTTGAATTAAATAAGCAAGACCCTCAACAATTGCCGTTTTACCAATACCTGGCTTTCCTACTAATAGTCCTGATTTTTCTGGAGTCAATAAAACTATCATAAGTCGTTTCAATTCCTCTTCACGAGCAATTGCCGGATTTGTAACATAATTCTTTAAAGTAAGATCTTCACCATAAGTATCTAAAACACTAAAGGATACTTCTTCATCTTCGGTATCTGTTGGAATCGGAGCAATAGGTTGTACTGGTGACTCCACAACCGGTGTATCATTTTCCAATACTTCTTGATGAGGTTCCGCACTCGCTTCTTCATTTAAAGAACCAACACGCATACTATCTACTTCATTTGTAGTTTCAGAGCCATCAATAAATTCTACTTTCTCCATGTGATTCCCTCCTATTCTTCAATATAACCATTTTTTTGAAACATTGATACAATAACATCTCGATCTTGATCTCCACGAATACGATTATAAGAACTTTCTTCTTTTCCATTTTTAATAAACACCGTCATTGGAGTAGCATTTCCATAACTAATCTTTGCATTTAATTTAGAATTTTCAGCTTCACTTAATTTACTAACATCTATAAAATAAACTTTTACCTGATATTCTTTAATTACACTATTTAACTTAGGTTCATACGTTGCACAATGAGAACAACTACTAGAACCAATAAATAATATAAAACTTTGTTTGTTATCTAACATTTTCATCACTGTATCAAAAGATACCTCTTCATAAGTTGTATATTTTGAACAAGCTGTTATAAATGTAATAGATAATATCGTACAAAGTAGGCATAACCATTTTTTCATTTCCATCATCCTTCACTTTACAATTATATACTATAATTTTAAAAATGAAAAGAGCTAAGCCTAGTTATAAAACAAAAATAGTCATAAAAATTTATGACTATTTCACAACCCCATAAATAATGGTATCATTAAATTCAAATTCCTTATTTTCAATTATTTTTTTAGTTCCTACTGTATCAGAAACATACCAAACACTATTCTCATTTTGAAAAACAACACCATCTTCACAATAAATAGTATGATTACTTGTCGTTTCAAAAAGATATGTCATTTGTTCTAACGTATTATCCATACTACGATATACTTGATAATGATTATCTTCTTTTTTCCATAAGTAATAATAATTAGAACTTTCATCAAACACTAATATTTCATCATCTGATTCTCTTACAGTACTACTTTCAACAAAATATAGATCAGAATTTAAAGCATCATAAACATTACGATTTTCAAATTCTTTTCCATTATAATACTGAATCATGCCATCTTCATTATTACATTTATGAACCAATTGATCACGCATATCAAAATAATATTGAATGCGATTACTTCGATCCATAATATAAACACGATCTCCAACAATACCTTGAATATACGAATCAAAAGAAATAGTTACAGGCATTTTAATCTGATCTACTTTTCCAGTATTCACATTTACCAAATACCATTGTTGAAAATCATATGATTCATCATAATCAGCAACTAAATAATAACCTTGAATAAAAACATGTAATGGTTGGTCATAATGATCAGAAGAAAACAAAGTAATCTGTTCTACCTGTCCCTTCATATCGACAATTGATAATCCACGATAAGTACTAATTCCTAATTTTTTAATTGCTGAAGGCAGTGTATTTTCAATTTCCATCTGTGCTTCTTCTTTGCTTCCATCTGTTTGTGGCATAAATTTCTTCAACTGTTTAAAATACTTTTTATCTACTTTGGCATCTAATTTTGTATCATTTAAACGAATTTCATGATATAGATATAATATCTTAGTACGCTTATCTTTACAAATCATATCTGTCAATATTTTTTCATTCTGAAAAATTGGTAAATAACAACTGTATTTATTTGTTTCAATGGTCTTGATATCTTGAATAAATTGTTGATGTCCTTCTAAATCTTTTTCCCATACGCGAAATTGATAGTCGGTTTTATCTATATATATATCAAAATCATAATATTCACTTGTCTTCTTTGTCTTCGTATGCCTTTTTTCTTCCACTGTAATTGCATTTCCATTATTCATAATCTCATAACGATATACAGTATTACCACGAAATAAAAAGAAAATACCCTTTAATAAAAAGTAAAGTAAAAATAGTCCAACCATGGATACAAATAATTTCTTCATACAACGACCTTCTTTCTATGATAAAGGGGCAAAAAGACGTAATATCTTTTGCAATGCTCTTATAAAAATGCTACGTTTTTTCATATCTTGTAAATAAAGTTCTCGACTATGTTTCATATCTTCAAGGAAAACTTCTTTATTTTTTAAAGCAAACTCTCTTTGATAAATAAGTGCATTTAATTCATAGTCTAATACAAAAGAGCGAATATCAATATTACAACTTCCAATATTTGTAACAAAGTCATCAACAACAATACTTTTCGCATGTAAAAAACCTTCTCGTAAATATATTTTAGCACCTGCTTTTAATAACTCTTCGGCATAAGATAAAGTTATTCCATATACATAAGGTTTATCTGGCTTTTGTGGCAACATAATTCGCACATCAATTCCTGATAAGCATGCCATTCTAAGTACTGTTAAAAATGTATCATCTGGAACAAAATATGGTGTTTCTATATAAATATACTTTTTCGCACTCATAATCATTTTAATATATGATTCTTTAATATATGAGGTTTCACTATCCGGACCACTAGATAAAATTTGAATTCCCATGTCATTTTCTACAGTTGAAGATGTCATGGACTTATCAAAGATATCCTCTATAAAAAATGGTTGTTGATTTGTTTTATCTTGTTTATAAAGAAAGTACCAATCACATAAAAAACGCAATTGCATAATTGCTACGCTTTCTCCAACCAAACGAATCGCACTATCTCTCCAAGGCCGTATATGCGGATACTTTGATAAATAATCATCACCAACATTAATACCACCTGTATAAGCAATCTTACCATCAATTACGACAATCTTACGATGATATCGATAATTAAAATGAAACCATGTACGAAATAAACTAGGTAAAAATGGAAGTACCTGTCCACCTGCCTCTTTTAATGGTTTAAAATCCTTTATTCTTGTCTTTAAACATCCTAAACGGTCATATATTAATTTTACCTGTACTCCTTCTTTTGCCTTTTCTGTTAATAATTGTAATAATTCCTGTCCCACTTGATCTTTTGTTTTATAGATAAAATAAGCAATATGAATACTCTTTTTTGCATTTTTTATATCGGTAAATAAATCATCAAATTTTTGATGTGCATCTGTATATAATTTACAATCATTTTTAAGTGTCAAAAGACTACTAGAATTTTTCTCATTTAATAAAACCATATCTTGATAATATTGATATACTTTTGGAAGTAGTCCATTGTGATGTAATCTTAAAAATGCTTGATTATATTCTTCTTCTACTTTTTCTAAAGAATATTTTCGAGTCATCAATTTTAATTTATAAGTACTGCCTAACATGAAATATAAAATAAATCCAAATAATGGCATAAAGGTAAGTACCAATAACCATGATAAAGTTACTGTTGGTGTTTTCTTTTCAAAAAATAAAAGCAATACAACAGCAATTAAATTAATCATATAAATTGATAAAACAAATACTAAGCTAAAATCCATCATACCACCAATATTAGTATAACACAGAAAAACACGATTTTAAAAACCGTGTTCTAAGATATTTTACTATTCATCACATATTCTAAATAAGATGCAGCAATTTTCATCATTGGCAAAAAATGAAACTTCTTACCAATCTCTTCTCGATGGTCTTTTAATTGACACCAATGCTTTAACGCGATCCCCATATAATTATCTGTTTCACTTCGTTTTAAATCTTCTTTTATGGACTGAAGATCTAATAGTTTTGTCTTTTTAAATTTTTTCTTTAATAAATAATAAAACTTTCGTGCAGAATAAATTCTATCTTCAGGTAGTGAAAAACTTTTTCCTAAAAATTCCATTATTTCTAAGACAAAAATTTCTAAATTTTTAGATTTATGTTTTATATATTCTTGTTGTTTTAAATCTAATAATTGATAAAATGGTTCGAAATATTTATGCGTTAACTTCTCTATTTCACCACAATAAAAAGTATAAGAATTTCCCTCTAACTTATGAAAGATTTTTAACGTATCTAAATAGCCTAAACGCATAGCACGACGAGCCAATGTTTTATCAAATACAAGAAAAGAACCTAAATCACAACGAGGAGTAATATAAGTAATGGGAACAGAACGATCTTTTACTTTCTTTTTTAAGCCAATGGCTTTCAAATCAACCGCAATGATTTCATCAGCACCTAAATCAAGGGCTAAATGAATAGGAATATTGTCATAATAACCACCATCAATATATTTTTTTCCGTGGATTTCTTTGATTGGAAATGCCGGAAAACAAGAAGCAGATGCGATTAAATAATCTTTTAAATCCTGAGGATTAATATCTTTTTTACAAATTGAAACTGGTTTCATATCAGTTACATTAACAGTAATTAAACCAAAATCGATAGGTGAATGATAAAAGCGTTTTACATTTAAATACTTTTCTAACGTTTTTTCTAAACGACTGATATTCATACCACCATTTAATATTCCTTTTGCGTATGTAAGCAAAATATTCTTTTTACCCTCTAATGTATGATAATCTCCATCCATATGTTCAAAGACATGAGCAAAACTCATGTGGTACCACATATGAACTGCTTTTAAATAATCTTTTTGTACAAAGAAAGCACCATTTAAAGCACCAACACTTGTACCAGTAACAATCGAATAATCTATTTTTAACTTTTTTAATGCTTTCCATACTCCAATTTGATAAGCACCTTTGGCTCCTCCACCAGACAATACAATTGCTCGTTTCATTATACCACCATGTTTATTATATATGGTGACTATGATAAAGTAAAGCAGCTTCTACAAATGCTTCTAATATTTTTTGACTATTCACATCTGTATCTATATTTAATTCTGGATGAAACTGAACACCAATACAAAAATGACAGTCTGGATATTCTATTGCTTCAATCACTCCATCAGCACTAATAGCAGCAACTTTAAATTGAACATCTTTCTGTACTTCATAATGGTGAATACTATTGACTTCGATTTTTTCTTGTTTTAAAATTTCATACAGTTTTGACTTCGTATCGATAAATGTTTGATGAACATATTTTTTCTTACGATTAAAATGGCTATGTTCTTTTTCGATCTTTTTTAAATTAGGCTTCTTATTATAAAAAGACATAACTTGCATTCCCATACATATTCCAAGTAAAGGAATATCTTTTTCAATTGCTTTTGTTACAACATAGCGATCATATTCATAACTAATATCACCACCAGGTAATAAAATTCCATCGGCAATTTCTAATTGTCTATCTATCATCGCTTTTTCTTCTTCTGTTAGCTTTGGTAATTCTCGAGGTATACTACGTCGATATTCAACTGTTTGTGGAGGAAGAATTAAAAAAGGAATTCCTCCAGATTTAATCACTGCCATTCTCTCCTTTTCTTGTACTGAAATTAATGGCATCTCCGTTTTTGATTCTTCACTACGACCTAAAATTCCTATGAATGGTTTCATATTGTACCTCCACTTTACTATATGTATATTTCTTTTATTTGGTTCTATAAAACTAGGTAAATCACTCACACATCAAATATTTCATCGCATATGTTATATTGAAAACAAATAAAGGGGTGGATAATATGTGTAATAACAATGATGCTTCAAACAACAATGACTGCCGTTGCATTGCTGAAATACTTACAGTCATCTGTATTCTACAACAAAATGCAAATTGCAAAGCTGATAACTGCCTAGATACTTGTGACAGAGGTTTCTTAGGTTGCGGTGTTACAACACCATTAAGCTGTAATACAAGACCAGTTATCTTATATACTTGTTGTGGAAATGGAACACCTTGGAGTATGCCAACAACAAAAGAAGATGTCACTTGTGGAAATGTAGGTGTTACTTGTTCTAATGTATTTCGTGTAGAAAAAATAGACGGTTGTTGTGCAACATTCCGTGTCTTAGCACCTAATCCAGATACAGCTGATGTTGCAAATCCATATGTAGCAACAAATTCATTCTTTACAATGAATTTAAACTGTGTATGTGCATTACGTTGTTTAAACGATACATTTGTCTGTATCTAAAAAAGAACCAAATGGTTCTTTTTTTTATTCGTGAAAATAAATATCCTGTATCTGATTTATTGGAATTAATTCATTATCCATAGTAATTAAATGTCCTTGATGACTACCAATTACTTTACGCACCATATGTTCTCCATTATTCAATACAATTTCCACATCGGCTTTATATACATAGGTAGGAGAAGAAAACATATTTTGTATTTTCTCATAAACAGTATTACCACGTATCGAGCGATTACTTCGTTCTTCTTGAGGCGTTGCTTCTTTCACTTTAGAATAATAAATATCACGATTATTTTGTACAGGATGTGTTAAATGATTTTGAAACACTTTTGGTAATTTTTTATCCATAATAACCTCCACTATACTTATATGCCTATGAATCAAACTTATGTCCAAAAATATATCCAACAACAAGACACATTAATCCAGCCACAATATCAGTCACTGTATAATTTCGAGATAAAGTTTCTAAAAATAAATACAACAAAGAAGAAAGAGAAAAACCTAAAATACCACAATAAGTCATTTTATAATGGTTATTTAAAAGATAATCCATGAGCCATACCATAAATAAAACTCCAAATAATAAACCAATCCCATATGGAAAGAAAGTTCCCATAGAATGAAACACAAAAGAAAAATCTCCTATCTTTTGAATAAATGTCAAATACATAGGATATAAACCTAAAATCATAAAGACTGCTGTTCCACTAATACCAGGTATTACCATTGTAAAAGCATCAATGAGTCCAATTAACAGCATCAACAGAAACATCATAGTTGGCGATCCCGTTTGTAACTGTGCATCTGTCATTTGAAATTTACTCAAAAAAAATACAAAAAAGAAAGAAAAAGCAAAAACAAGTAAATAGGAAAAGTGAAAAACATCTTTTTTTATTTTGTGATAAATACTGGGAATTCCCCCTAAAATTAAACCAATAAATAATAACATAGTTGTTAAGTAATAATGTTCTAAGAAAAAAGATACAACATGACTACAACATACTATAGCAAAAATAATACCAAGTGCTAAACTTCCCAAAAACAAAGTATTTTTAATCATATCTTTTCGATAATGACGCAAAGCATGAATGGCTTGATCATAGACTCCGAAACTCATGGCTATCATCGCTCCACTTACACCAGGTAAAATTTTACCAATCCCAATCAAACAACCTTTTATAATATCAATGAAATATGCCATGAATTTCACCTCAATTCAGTATATGCATAAAAAAAAGAGCTATGCTCTCTTTTTGTAAAGTATAACTAATAAGCAATCAAATAACATTCCTATAATGGGAATTAAATAAATTGGTAGTTTTCCAATACATAGTAAAAATAATAAACAGAATTGAATAAATAGAAATAAAATAACACCTATCCATGAACGTCTACGTAAGCGATTTGCGGTTCTTTTCACAATCTCTAAATCTTTTCCATCACAAATTAATATCTCAGCATCATGGCAAAAATCATCTTCTATATTTTTTATCATAATATTTAAATCTGCATGATGATCTGCCAACAATTTTTGATTGTTCGATACAAAAGCAAAGCTTTTTTTCTCTTCAAAGCGATAACGTTCTAAAGCACGATTTTTATCTGCTAATGATAAACGACTTAAATATTCGGGAATGCCTAGTTGCTGAGAGACCATATCTACAAAGTTTTCTGATTCACCACTGATTACTCTCATGTGCTGTAAACCACATTTACGACATCTGTGTAGCCAATTTAATACCTCTGGTTTTACTTCATCTCTGACAACAATATAGCCAGCATATTCTTGATCAATTGCAATATGTAATACTGTTCCTATTTCTTTTGATGGTTTCTCTACCCAAACACCATACTTCGTCAGTAATCCTTCATTACCTACCAAAACCGTTTGTTTTTCAACATCCACTTTCACGCCTAAACCAGATAATTCTTGATAGTTACTTAAAACACTAGTATTAATGCGTTTTCCATAACTATGTTTAATGGCTAAAGCAACAGAATTAATAGAATACTCTTCAGCACAAGCAACATAGTATAATAATTCTTCATCGCTATAACGAGTATGGTTTACTAATTTAGCCACTATATCACGACCATATGTCAATGTATGTTCTAAATCAAATATAATATGTTTTATATGACTTAATAAATCCAATGGTTCTATACCTCGTACTAAAATTCCATTTTGTTTTAAACAGTTCCATTCGATATTCCAATACAATAAAATTAACTCACCAATAAACCCAAGACGCGATAACAATAACAAAGAACATATAAAAAGATAAGAAATATTTTCCTGTGGATAAAAGAAAGGAACACTTATAACAAATAAAATCAATAACCATATTACAATCTTATAAGTAAAAAAACAATTTTTCATATGTTGTAATGTTTTAATATTGGAAAATTGATAATCTCTTACAAATTCTTCCATTTGAATCCTTTTAGAATGTAAAAAATCTTTAGTCACTTGAATAGCAAGTACTCCATCTATATTTAACATTCCCCCATATACTTCCATATGTATATGAGTTGTAACTTGTTCAGCATGTGGATTTAAAACATCATACATAACATGGCTTTTACCATCGATAATAATACCATCAACTGGTATTCTCTCACCTGGTTTCACATAAATAATATCATCAATTTGTACTTCTGTCACTGGAATACGTACAATATGATTCTCATTTTTTATATTGGTAAATTGAAAAGAATCATTCATAGAAAAATGTTTTTTATGTAAAAAATGATATAGTATATTTTCAAACAAATTAATGCCATTCGATAAGATTAAAATAACAATAGATAATAAGGGAAGATGTAATATCAATAAAATAATAGTAACTATGAAAGTGAATATACGTTCTTGCCAAAAATAGAATTTTGAAAAAAGATTTTCCTGTGGATAAAATAGTAAAATACTACCAATTACAATACTAGTTATAAAAAATACTGTGGATAAAAATACTTGTGGTTGAAAAAAATACGAAAAAGTGAATAATACTAATGAAATAACAAACAATACTGTGGATAAAAGAAATCTTTTTTGCTTTTTCCTGTGGATAAATATATGTTTATCAATCATTTTTACAATTGCTTTTATTTTAATAAGTAAAGATTTTGATACCCGCTTATTGGATATACTTAAAGTAGCGTTCATATAATCTACTCGAACTTGTTCTAACTGTGTTACTTTTTTTAACTCCTCTTCAATTTTAATAGCATCTTCCATGGTTTTTAAACCAATTAATTGATATTGTTTCACTGTATCACCCACTTCTACTTATATCATAGTCGATGATAAATTAGAAAGTCAACAAAAAAAGCAGAAAACTGCTTTTAATGATGGTTTGCACTATCGATCATATTCTTTACTTGATAATATGCTTCTTCTACATTTTTTACATCGTGAATATAAATTCCATAATCTTCTCGATTAGAAGTATAAAGTGCTAACGTACCACGATGAAACATAGAATCAATCCATGATTGATGAATTGCTACATCACTGATGGTATCATATCGAACACTATGCATAATTCTTCTACCGAATTGTTCATGGTACTCTAAATGATCTTTATAAAAACAATATTCAATCTTTTGAAAACGTAATTTTTTTATAATTGCTTTCATATCGTACCATAAAAACACAACAATATATAAAATCCAAATATAGTTTGGACTATAATATTCATTGAGTAGTAAGAAATCTTGGAAATAGAAATTAATAAATGTTAAAAGTGCTAAAATTAAAATTGTTTTTAAATCAGGTATTAATTCTGTCCATACACTACATACAGGATAAATTTTATATTCAACATCATTTTCCATATATTGACTTTTATCTAAGAAGTCACCACAATACGGACAATATTCAAACTTCTCATTCACATACTCTCCACAATTTTTACAAACCATATAAATCCCCCTTTTGTTTAACGGGGCATATTATAACATAAGTAACAAAAAAAGGCAAATTAACTTGCCTTTATTTGTTCGATATAACGGTTTACAGCTACATGCCAATTTGGGTTTTCCGCATATTTACTATTCATTGTTTCTGCAGTTGTTAAACCATATCGTACATAATTTCTACTCAAATTATCGATAAAAGCTTTGATTCCTTCATCGATTGTCGCAAAGTATAAGTATCCATTACTTCCTCTCATACCTCCAACGTTATGATTTACTTGTGTTAATGTACTACAACTCCAAGCACATCCAGTTTCATGTAACATGATAGCAAGTGCTAAATATGGATCTACTCCTTGTTGTAAAGAATAACTAGCAATCAAATAACCTTTACCGGTTAGCGTTGAATTTAAATTACGTTCTATCTTTTCTGCTAATTGTTCTAAAGTCATATCATCGTATACAGTACTAACACCAGCTCCTAATTTTACTTGCTGACCTGATACGATCATCTCTTCGCTTTTCTCAATCAAACTTTTATGAGTTGTCTTGATTGAAGATGTAAATGTATTATCTTTGTCTGATTCTTTTAAAGAATTAACCTTTGGGGTTGTCCCAATTGTAGAAGCACCTAATAAGAAAATAGAAACTCCTAATCCGATAATGGCATTTACATACCGTTTTTCTTTCACAATTTTCACCTCATCAAAAATTTTTTCGGAAAACATGTTCGATTTTAGCAAAAAAGTCGAAATATGTCAAATTGAGGTATAATAAGGATAAATTAAAATCACTAAAAAGCATTGAAAAAGAAGGGATAAACCCTTCTTTGTTACTTTCTATGTGAATATTCATAAATAATGATAAAAAGAGCAAGTCCAATTAGAATTGTAGCAAGTCCAATTAATAAAAAACTAATATCATTCATGAGAAATATGCCAAGTGCAATGAGTATCATTGCTACTACAAAAAATGTTGTAATTAGGATTTTACTTCTTTTGTTCATACTAACTGCTCCTTTTATGATAGCTAACTATATTATACATCAAAAACGACATAATTAAAACATTTCCCTATTTTCATAGAATAATTTATTCATAATTTTCCGGAAAATAAGTATCGAGCCATTCATTCGCCTTATCTTTAATTGCTTTTCCTTCATTATCTTTAAAACGTTCCCATCCGTTTTTACCACGCTCTAATATTTTTTGTGTTCCACTTTTTACTTTTTCTTTTAATTCATCATAAGAACTAATATGTTCACTAAAATACCCATCTATACTGTGATATAACTCTTTCGCTTTCTTTTGGGCTTCATCTGACAATTCACTCAATGTATATCCACCATATGTCGCATTAGGATCATTTTGTAAAAAACGTTTAAAATAATCAATTTTTAATGCCCAGTCTTCTTTAAATTCTTCTAAAGAAGAGGTATCAAAAGCTCCTTCAAAACTATCCCTCATATCCTCAAAAGCGGCTCTATCATGGTCGTTATAAATTGGTAAATTCATATATTTATCCATTAATGTTTGTTCTTCTTCCGTATTTTGTTCCGACTTTACTTCAGGTTCTACTTCTTCTGTGACATCCGTTGCTACTTGTTCTTCCTGTTGATTTCCACATCCTACTAAAACAGATGAAAGAATAACCATAGATGCACAAGAAAAAATACGTAATTTTTTAATTTTATTTGTCATAATAATCCCCCTATTCTTGTTTCCATGATTGATACCAATCATTCCATTTATCTTTTAACTTTCCTGCTGTTTCTTTTCCCTGTTGGTATATATCTTTTGATTTATCTACAACTTTATCTTTGACAGAATTTGCTTTTTCTTTAACTTCATCATAAATATCTCCGGCTTGTTCATAGTTTTCTTCACCAATAACTGTCTTTACATCTTCAAAATATTGATTTTTATACTCACTTAATTTATCTGAAATCGTTTGATAAGTTCTTTTACCTTGAGAAACTAGTCTCTCTTTATAATTTGGTGAATATGTTTCAATCATTCCATCAATATTTGTTGCAATTTGTATTACTTTTTGTTTTCCAGAATCACTTAGTTGTTGAAATGTATAATCACCAATTTTTCCACCATAAAAGATAAAATCTGTAACAGTAATAAATAATTTTTTGGCTTTTATTTTCCAGTCAGAAGTATCTTTTTCAGTAGAATTTACAACAGATGCTTCCATATTTTCCATATATTGAATCACGTCTTGTTCACTTTGAATTCCATTCGTTGGTGTTGGTACAATATCTGCAACTGTAACTTCATCAATTTGTTTATTTTCATTATCTGTATCTTCTTGTGTTATGTTTTTGTGATCATCTGTCTTCTTTGCCTTTTTGGATTCAGCTATACGATTTTCTTCTTTCTTTGTTTTATTTGTAGAAGTAGCATTTAAACTTTGAACATAAATAAAACCACCTAAGAAAAATAAAATTAAAAATACCACAAGAATCATCATGATATAATCATTGTTTTTTTCTTTCATTCTGATCCCCTCTTATGCTGGTATTGTAGCTTCTTTTCATAGTTTTGTCAAATTGTGTAATATCATACATATAATATCTAGAGGAGGGATTTATGGGAATCATTAAAGCAACATCAAAAGAGCGAGATTTACTTGCTAGATTAATGCGTGCAGAAGCAACAGGAGAAGGAAATTTAGGACAACTTATGGTTGGTAATGTCGTGGTAAACCGTGGAATTGCAAATTGTTTAACCTTTAGTAATGTTAATACTATCAGTGATGTAATCTATCAATCTCCAGGTGGCTTTACAGGGGTCAATAGTCCATTATTTTATAGTAATCCCACAACAACAGAACGTAACCTTGCAGATCGTGTTATACGTGGAGAATATTTTCATCCTGCTACCAATGCATTATGGTTTTATGCTCCAGGAACAGGGAATTCATGTCAAACAACTTGGTGGGGACAATATAATACAGGAAAATATAAAAATCATTGTTTTTATGCTCCTGATCCAGGAGAATGTAAAGAAATTCACTAAAGCCGGGATATACCCGGCTTTATTTATATTTGTAAAATTTGACCAATCGTCAAATTATTATTCACTAAATTGTTTTTTTCTTTTAATGCATTTACTGTTGTTCCAAAACGTTGTGCGATATTCCATAAACTATCGCCAGCTTTTACTATATATGTTTGATTAGAATTTGTATTACTTGGTAATGTTAATACTTGGCCAACACTTAAAAGATTACTACTTAATCCGTTTAAACGTATTAATTCATCTACTGTTGTTCCAAAACGATTAGCAATACTCCACAAACTATCTCCACTCTTTACAATATAAGTATTTGTAGCGTTATTTCCATTATTAGAATTGTTTTGTGGTACTTTTAACACTTGGCCTACCTGTAAAGTAGTAGAAGTTAGATTATTTAAATTTTGTAATTCACTAACACTTGTATCATATTTGCGAGCTATACTCCATAAACTGTCTCCGCTTTTCACAGTATAAGTATTCCCTTGATAATTGTTTGTATCCTCATTTTCTGTTGGTAATTTTAATATTTGCCCTATTTGTAAAGTATTAGTATTTAAATTATTTAATGCTTTTAATTCTGCAACTGTTGTATTAAAACGATTGGCAATACTCCATAAACTGTCACCACTTTTCACGGTATAAGTATTTCCTTGATTATTATTCGTATTTCCATTTCCTGTTGGTAATTTCAGTACTTGACCTACTTGTAATGCATTCATATTTAAATTATTAAGTCGTTTTATTTCTGCAACTGTTGTGTTGAAACGATTGGCAATACTCCACAAGCTATCACCACTTTTTACTGTATAAGTACCTTCTATTTCTCCTCCAGAATATGGTCTACCTATATATTTCATCACACCACGCACAACAGCTTCTGCTAAAATATCGTAATCATCTTTTAATTGTTGTGGATCATCACCAGTACTATCTAAAAAACCATATTCCACGATTACTGGTTCAGTATTATTTCCTGTATCTCGGTGAATGAAATAATAGTCTTTCGCCGTATTACTTGGTAATCTTCTTTGAAAAGCCTCTCTCACATTTTGCCCACTTTTTTCTAATTCTGTTAAAATATCATTTGCTAAAGTTGCATCATTACGGAGAGCATAAATTACTTCTGCACCATCTCCACCTGGTGAATTTATTTACCATTGTTAAAAAAAATAACAGATGACTAAATGTCACCTGTCTTTAATTACATACTCTTAATTTTACTAATTTTTTTTCAAGCTTAGGTTTAACAAATTGTTCTTCTGATACTAATACACTACTTTTATATCTATTATATGCAAATTCATAATCACCTGTTTTGATTGCATTTACACATACCATTACAACATTGTCATAAATATAATTATATAACTCATCATTATTTTCTTTTTCATTTATAGCTTCTACTACAAGTGGAGCAGTTTTATAATAATGGGCTATATCCTCTTTTGAGACATAATTATCTCTAAACCATCTAAGTACCATTAATTCTTCACAATTATCATCAAATTGTTCCAATTTGTGTCTCATACATGCTGTCGTTAAATAGCAACTACAATCTGTTGAAGTCTTTTCTCCATTCGATTTTTCATTAATTGTAAAAGTTCCTTTATCATAATCAATATTAATATGTATAGATTCATCATGAGGTTCTCTTGGATCACTCCCATAAATATTTACATGTCCCTTTTCATCATTACCATTTACATTTATCCATGTTCCGCCTTCTGTTTCTTTGGCCATTTTATCTTTCTCCCTTATTAACCGTTATTTCCATAAGTTCTTTTAATCCATATTCCACATCTTCTGCATAATCAAAAACATCTTTATCGTTATAACATTCATTGCAAAAATTTATAATTTCTTCAAAATAATTTAATGAGTAAATTCCTTTATTGTTGTATAATTCGTACTGTTCTAAAAAATGATTTAAGTATTCAGATGATTTATTTTTCAAATTATAATTTTTTGTATTCTTATTTATACATAATAACGAACATATGATTTTCCTATATAAATTAAGAATATTGATGTCCTTCCCCATAATAACTCCTTTCTTAATAAAGATTATATACTTTTCCCATACAAAAAATCAAATTTTAATTATTATTCTTCTCTTTTCTTTCATTCGAACTTCTTACTTTATTTTTTCTATATGTAAATTTTATTTGAGATATAACATCATATTTAAAACATATAGTAATATTCCTATCTTTATCTATTACTATTTTATCTATTAAAGTATCTATTAATTTCTTTTTAGATTTATTAAAATCTAATAATTTTTTTATTTGTTTTGTATAATCTGGTATGACATGCACTTTATTTTTTTTATGTTTTTCTTCTTCTATTGCATCATTAATTTCTTTCAATTTAGTTTCAAACTCTTTAGCAAGCTTTTTATAAGTTTCTATAGATATTACCCCATCGCATCTATCATTATATAAAGTAGTAATTTTTTTATTTGTTTTTTCTTTTTCTATTTCTAAATTTTTAATAGCTTTATCTATATTATCTGTTTCCTTATAAACACTTTTAATAACCTCGTCATTTAATTTTTTTATATCTAATTCTTTCATTAATCTCGAAACAGATTTATTTATTTGTTCTAGTAATTGCTCTTCTAAACAGTTATATGGATAAAAATGTGAATAACATCTACCCATGTTCGGATTTCTAGAATATCTATTACAATTGATAGACCAATAATCGTTCTTTTTCCTATAAAGTACTGTCAATCTATTTCCACATTCCTTACAAAAAAGTTTTCCTTCTAGTATCCTTTTTTTCCTTTTTGTTTTAATCTTATAATTTCTGGTTTTTCTTTTTCTTAAAATATTAACATAATTAAATGTTTCTTTATCAACTAATGCTTCATGTGTATTTTCTACTATAGTCCATAATTTTTCATCAAGAGTTATTTTTTTCTTCGATTTATAATTTACCTTAGTTTGAACATGTTGAACCATATCTCCCGTATAAATTCTATTTGATAATATCTTTTTTACTGTTGTTATATTCCAAGTGTTTTTATCAATAAGCCGTGATGAGTAAGCGATTTTTTTATAACCACTTGGAGTTGGTACTTTCATATCATTTAATTTTCTTGCAATTTCTGTAAGCCCAACTCCATTTGCTCTGAGTTTAAAGATCTCTTTCACTATCCATTCTGTTTCTGGATTTGGTATTAAATGCCCCTTATCTTTTGGATCTCTCATATATCCAAAACTAGGCAAGCTTCCAACAAACTTTCCATTGATTCTTTTTTGATTTAATACTGCTCTAATTTTTACTGAATTTTGTTTACTATAATAATCATTGCAAGCAATTATAAATGTAGAGGAGTCATTACTTGCTTGTTCTTTAAATGTATCAACAGATTCTGATACAGAAATAAATCTTATATTATTTTCAGGAAAATACGTTTCAGTATAATACCCCGTCATAACATGATCTCTGCCAAACCGTGATAAATCTTTAACAACTACGCAATTTATCTTTTTATCTTTGATATCTGCTAACATTTTTTTAAATGCTGGCCTATCAAAATTTGTTCCAGAATATCCATCATCAACATATTCCTTAACTAAATTAAAATTGTGGTTTTTAACATAACTTCTCAATAATTCTTTTTGATTTATTACACTTTCACTATCAGATTCATATTTTTTATCTTTATCCTCTTGAGATAATCTTATATAAATTCCCGTATTAAAGTTCATGTTGTTTAAGTTTATATTATACATCATTTTCCTCTTTTAACTTACTTGACCAGATATTACAAATAAATGATAATATTATTAAAAGAGATATACAAACCATTATTTTGATACTCCATTCTCTTCTTTTTCTATTTCTTCGATTAAGTACTGTAAAATAAGATCTTCAAATGAAATTTTATTTAAATAGAATTCCTCCATAAAACCACCTATTTAAATTTATGATTAATTTGATTTTTTATCATCCTTATATCAATTTTTTCTTCTGTAAAGCACTTAATTATTTTAGATGTCCAATTAAATTATATAATGGTAACTAAACTCTCCACCTCCGGCATTGATGTGATTTGAAATAATAATAACTCCTTTATCATCACCATAAGCATCCATAATACGATTGACACGTTCTGTAGGCGATAATGTTTCATCCGTTGTTCTTGTCATTGTAACAGGAATTCCAAGTTCACGAAAACGATTATACATATATTTAGAGATATCCAATGTTAAATCTTTTTCTATAATTCCATTCCCTGATGCTCCACCATCAGTACCTCCATGTCCAGCATCGATTACAATTCTTGGATTATTCATGTTTTCACCCCTATATTAAAATATGTAATCTGTTATACTTTGTCACAAAAAAATCTCTAGAAAGCTAGAGATTTTTTATATTTCCTGTTTTACTAATTTCTTTTGTTTTGAATAACCTACAAAGCCTAATATAATTAGTGGAATACAGAAAAGTGCATATACTAAGAATAAAACAGTACCTACACAATATAAGATAGCTCCGACTAGTGCTGCCCAAGATTTTTGTAAAGCAAATCCTAGCCATGAGAAAATTGCTGAAATTATTCAAGCTGACTTAAAACAATATTTGTATACAACTAGAGATGCTAAACAAAAAAATGATATGTATCTATTCCACCGCTTAGAAAAACCTGGTGTATTGGTGGAAATAGGCTATATTACAAATCCTAACGACCGTTATTTGCTGATGCATTAGAAATTGATATTCGCCAATTATTTGATGATATTCTAATAGAAAAAACTGACAAGTAATGTCAGTTTTTTTATGCTTCTTGATTTAAATGAAGTTTAACATCTTCTGTATTACCATTACGAATATATTTTATCGTCACAGTATCTCCGACTTTATGTTTATATAATAAATATCTAAAATGACTTGTATTTTCTACTGCTGTGCCATCCATTTCAGTAATAACATCTCCGGCTTGTAGTCCAGCATCACTGGCAGGTG
>ULML01031965.1_pt1 | contig 23410 bp, 20 predicted proteins | sample 1951651 | NCBI WGS metagenome assembly ULML01 (sample SAMEA4835549, study PRJEB28245) | human gut metagenome | biome: gut microbiome; material: fecal sample | place: Denmark | collected 2008
TGGATGGTATAGAAGAAGCAGTATGGATGTAGTCAACTATGTGTTAAGTCCTAAGGTGATTGAAATAGCCAACAAGAAAAAGGGAAGACCTGGACTAGTCAACCCTTTGAATTACTACCTTAGTAGTTTGTAATCAATATAGATGTAGCGCCGTATACGAGACCCGTACGTACGGTGCAACGGGAGGGGCAAAGAATTCTTTCCTCTACCCTATTTCAAATATTATAGTATAATAGTAATGAAGGAATGTTTATATTAATTATTAGGGCACTTAGTGACCATGCTAAAATCTTTACAGCTAGACTGTTATTAAGATCATTCCTTCACTATAGAAATAAGTTAGCTGAGAGAATCTTTGACTCTCAGCTTTTTCTTTTTTGTAGGCATATAATTAAGAAAAAGTTTTTGAAATTATGGACGTTCAAACCTTGGAGAATACCAATATATCTCGTACAAAAAAATGTCTAAATTTCAATTTAATATTTTAATCTGCTTAAATCTAATTGAGAGCATATGCATCTCGTATAAAGCAAACGAAAATAGGTATAGGTACTAAATTGAAATTAAAACCAACTTTCAAAGAAATAAATAATATTGGAGGTAAAGAACATGAAAGGATTTTGTATATCCCTAGATGTATCTAAGGGATCAAGCTTCTATCAATGGTTTAAAGGTTTTGATGAACCAATTACTAAATCAAAAAAGATAGAGCACAACTTGGAAGGCTTTAAATAGTTATTAAAGTTAAAGGAAACAATAAGAAAGGAATATAATGAAGATTATGTAGTGGTATTTGAATCTACTGGTATTTATCATAGATCACTTCAAACTTATCTTGATGAGCATAATTTTAAGTATACTATAATTAACCAATTACTATCTGCAAAAGTAAGTAAAAGTGATATTAGAGGTACTAAGACAGACGCTAAGGATTGTGCATCTATAGCTAAAGTATTTTTTCTTAAAGAATTAAGAATTTATTCCAAAATAGATGAAATATACGATGATTTAAAAGAAAAAAGTCGTTATTATGACTTTTTGATGGATGAAATGAAACGTTGGAAGATAGAATTCAGAAGATTATTTGATATTATTTATCCTGGATTTGATAGAGTGTATGATGACTTATATGGTGATTTTATACAAACTTTTTTACTTGAATATTCACATCCAGAAATTATTAGAAAGCGTAGATTAGATACAATAGCGAAGTTTTTAGAAAAACATACATGTCACAAGGAAGCCTATTGCATCAGACAAGCTCAAACACTAAAAGAATACATTGAAAACTGTGCATCAGGTTGTAGTTCCAAATCATATTTAGTTAGACAATTTGATACTGTTATTCACAATTTAAATGCTCAAATTAAACATTTAGAAATAGTACTAGAAGAGATTGTTGAACTAGCTAAAACATTACCAAATTATGATTCTATAAGAAGTATACCTGGTATTGGTAATAATTTAGCTGGAAGAATATTGGCTGAGATTGGTGATGTCAATCGATTTAATAATGCAAGTCAGTTAGTAGCATACGCTGGTATAGATCCTCAAATCTATCAATCTGGTCAAATATCTGGATTACACTTAAAGATTTCTAAGAAGGGTAACAAAAAGCTTAGATGCCTATTATATTTAGCTGTTACATGTATGATTAAAACATCAAGAAATACTGTAATTGTAGATTTTTATAAAAAAGAAAAAGGCAGATGGATTAGCGTCTAAATCTGCCTTAGTAGCATCAATGAATAAGCTAGTTAGAATAATTTATTCATTGTGTAAAAATGGTTGTTTATTTAAATAACCGTTTCTATTATACACAATATTTTTAAAAAAAACCTTATTTTGAGGTTTTTTCGTCGTGGTTTTAATTATATACGTTAATTTATTAAAAAATCATTAAATTAATACTTGATTTTCCTTATCTAATTTTATGAAAATTTGCATCTTAAGCCATAAATCCAGCATCTTAGGTCAAATTTATTGAAAAAGATTGACAAATAAAATAGAATATGATTCGCGAAGTTAAAGGCTTAGTTTATATTAAGAATATTGACTAAGTATAATGAAAGTAAGGTTTGATATCATTATGAATAAACAAGATATGAAAAGTAGTATTGATTATAAAAAAATAAATATGCCCCTTAAATGCTATTTGATTTTACTAGTAGTATTAATGTGTTTTGATATTTTTTTATTGATATTTATAATTTATAAAATACCCCATAAATATTTATTTGAAGTAATTCTAACTATAATACTTGCCCAGTCTTGGCTTTATTTAATTCTTATAATAGCTAATGTAAGATTAAATTTAAAAAGAAGAGAATTAATATTAAATTGTGAAGGATATAATACTTATGAAATTATATTACCAGATCCTATATATATTGAAACAAATAAAGTAAAATATTTAATGAAAATTGAAGATAAACAAAACAATATTAATGTAAAAAGAGAGTCAAATACATATAATATAGCTCTAATAACTAGTAAAAATATGCTTATTGGCTATAATAAAGAAATTGATAGTATTATATTTATTAAAAATTTATAATAAAATATCTAATATTAAAAAATAGGCGAAATAATTAAATCTAAAATTAAAAACAATTTTTTAAATCCCCTTCATATAATATAAATGGAGGGGATTATTTTGTCTAATGTAAGAGAGATTGTAACAAAAGCGATTGTTGCAAAGGGTAAGAAAAGTATTAGTATGTCCCATACTATTGATACAACCTTACAGCCATATTCAATTTTGGGCTGTTGGATAATTAACCATAAATATGAAGCCTATAAGGAATCAGATGTTGTATATGTTACAGGAACCTTCGATATTAATATTTGGTATAGTCTTGCAAATAATACTAAAACAGATGTTTTAAGGGAAACGGTAAGCTATAAAAAGGATATTAAAACCAAACAAATAGTAGATGATTATCTTGAGCATTCTGATGATGTTTTAATTAAGATCTTAAAGAGTCCGCAAGCAACTAATGCTAAAATTTATGATGGACATATTGATATAGATTTATCCTTTGATATTCTAGCAGAGGTTTTAGGTGAAACGAAAATGCAGGTAACTGTATTTAATAGTGAGCCAGAGGATGATAGTGATATTGAGGATTTAGATATTGAAGTAAATGAAGATTTCTTAAAGAAAGTGTAAGTGTTTAACTTACCTTTTTAAATTTTACAAAAATAGTTGACAAGTCAATTATTAGTACTAAAATGTAGTTGACAAGTCAACTAAAGGAGTGATAATGTGGATGTAAGAGAAATTACGAAGGTTGTTAGAAATATGAACCTTTATAAAAATTCTGTTAATAAAAAAAGTATGGAGTTAAATGAAACTGAATATGAGATGCTAAGATTTATTACTAAGCGTGAAAGTAGATCATTTGCTGAGGTTTCAAATTATCTTAACGTTGATAAGGGCTTAGTTACAAGAATGAGTAAAAAGCTAAGTGAGCTTGAATATGTTAGGATTGAATCAGATCCTACCGATTCAAGAAGGAAGATGCTAATTGCGACTGATAAAGCCTTAAAGCTTAAGGATGAAGTTGTAAATGAAGAGGTTTTCTTTTATGATAAATGCTTAGAGGTTTTAACTGATAAAGAAAAGAAAGAATTTCTAAATCTTGTTGAAAAGGTATATTTAGAATCTAAAAAGTATAGAAAGAATGGCTGGAATTTTAATGAAAAGTAAAAATGATAATTTACGCTATGATCGAGTTAGAACTTATTTTAAGCTAAATAAAAAATCATTTATTTTAGCTTCCATAACCGGTGTTATTTATAATAGTTTAATGGCTTTAGTACCAATTGTCCAAGGAAAATTAATTGATGCATTTAATGCTCAAGATGATGTTAAATATATTATTAAATTTGCACTTACCTTTTTGACATTTGTTATTTTTATTCAGGTAAATCGATATTTCAAGCGTTATTATGTAAGAGATTTTTCAAATAAAATGGTTTTACAAATGCGTAGGGTAAGCTTTAAAAATTTAATTACTGATGATATATCAACCTTTATAACAGAGTCAAAGGGCGATATTATGAACAAAAATCTATCTGATATTAAGGATAGTGCTGAAGGTGTAAGAAAGATATTAACGGAAGTATATGATAGTATTATTCTTATGCTTGGTTATCTTATAAGCTTAATGATTATGGATTGGGAAACAACTTTAGTTATTACCATTTTTTTAGTGCTATCAATGGTTTTTGCTAATTTGATGAAGAAGATTATATATAAATCAACCTCTGAATATAAAAAGACATTTTCAAAATCAAAGGATGTTACCTTAAATTCTTTAAAGAATGAACTATATTATCGTGGCTTTGGTGTGTGTCATAAGTATGATGCAATCTATCAGAATACACAAAATGAGCTTGAAAAAAAGTCAATTAAGTCAATGGTATTTAAAGGCTCACTTGAACCAACCTATCAGGCAATTGCTTTAATTGGTTTATTCTTTGTTATTTACTTTTGTGGTATAAAGGTTACAAGTGGTACTTGGCTTGTAGGTACATTTTCAGCTTATCTTTCAACCTATGTTTTAGTAGCTAATAAGGCCTCAAAGGTTGGTAAGGTATTTAATGCGGCTACTAACTTTAAGGTTTCTTGGAAAAGATGCTCGCCTTATCTTGAAAGGAAGGAAATGGCAAGGCATGGAGATTATAACTTAAAAGGTAATCGTCTTGTAGTATCTAATTTAACATTTGGTTATGATAAGAGCTTTATGCTTCATAACATTTCCTTTGATGCTAAATGCGGTGAGGCTATTGGTATTTGTGGAATGATTCATAGTGGAAAATCAACCCTTGGTGGTGCTCTTTCTGGTCTTTATGATTATGAAGGAAGTATTAAGCTATTAGGCCTTGAGCTTAAGGAAAATAAAAATAGCTTAATTGATCACTATATTTCCTATGCACCTGCAGAGGTTGAAATTTTTAATGATACAATTAAATATAATATTGCTTTTGAAAATAAAGATGTAGAGCATGAACTTAAAATGGCAGATTTATATGATGATGTGAAGGAATTTCCTCTTAAGGAAAATGAGGTCTTATCAAACTTGGCTGAAAACCTATCTGGAGGTCAAAAGAAGCGTCTTCAAATTGCAAGATGCTTATATGGAAGTCCTAAGCTAATTGTATTAGATGATCCTTTTAATGCTATTGATATAAAAATGAGTGTGGATATTTTAAATAATATTCAAAATAATTATCAAGAATCAATTTTGGTAATTATTAATAATCAAAAAGAAATATTAAGTCAAATGGATAAAATAATATTCTTATTTAATGATTCATATATTGTTGGTACCTATGATGAGCTGCTTCAAAACGAGGATTTTTTAAGTATCCTAGGAGGTAAAAGATGAGTGTTTTAAATTGCATTTTTAATTATTTTAAGAAGCATAGTCATGTCTTTATATTAACGCTATTTGTAATTGCAGCTGCTACTGCTTTATCACTTGCTCCACCTCAGCTTTTAAAGATTATTGTTGATGATTTAAATAGTGGTGTTAAAGAACGACTTTTAGATTATGCTATCTTTTATATGCTACTTTTTATTGCAATAGGTCTTATTAATTTCTTAAAAGAGGTTTTACTTGTAATTTTATCTCAGGGTGTTGGAAAAACAATTAGGATAGAAATGCTAAATAAGATTCATAAGCTATCATATATTACATTTTCACATCTAGATACAGGTAATCTTGAGGCATATTTTTCAAATGATGTTGAAGAAATTAATACTTTAATTACCTCAGGTGTTATTTCAATGGCGATTGATGCCTTCAAAATGATTGGTATTGTAGTTTCTATCTTTATATTCTCCCCAATTTTTGGTGGTATTACCTTACTTGTAATTCCTATTATTGTTTTATTTACAATGTGGATAAGAAAAAGAATGTATAAAGCTCAGGCTGCCAATCGTGCTTTAGAGGGTAATGTTAACAATCTTGTTCTTGAAAATCTTGATAATGTTGTTACGATTAAATCATTTAGAATTTATGAAAATGTTGAGGAAAAATATAATGAGGTATTAAAAAATCATTTTAAGACAAATCAAAAGGCTAATACCTATGATGCAGTATTTTCACCTATAATGCAAATTTTAAAAATGATTTTAATTGTTTTAATTATATGTCTTTCAAGTGCAGATATAAGCTTATTTGGTATGAGCGTTGGTATGCTTGTAAGTTCAATTGATTTAATTACAAATTTATTCAATCCGATTGAAAGCCTTGGTATGGAGCTTCAAACAATTCAAAAGTCGATGGCAGCGATTTTTCGTATTAATGAATACTTTAATCTACCTGAGGATGAAAAAAAGAAGCATTATGATGTTAATTTAGATAGTATTAAGCTGGAATTTAAGGATGTGTCATTTTCATATGATGGCCAAAATAACGTTATTGAAAACTTTAATTTAGTTCTTAATGGTAGTGATCGTCTTGTTTTAAAGGGCAAGAGTGGAAGTGGAAAAACAACCTTGTTTAAGCTTGCTTATGGTTTAATTAAACCAACCAAGGGTACTGTTACAATTAATGGAATTCCTACATATTTGATGTCTGATGAGCTTAAACGTCAAGTATTTGGTATTGTATATCAGGATTATTTCTTTTCTGGTGGTTCAATTAAGGATGAAATTACCTTATGTAATGATATTAGTGATGATGCTGTTTATAAGGTCCTACATCAGGTTGGACTTGACCACATAAATGATATTCATGCACCTCTTGTAGTTACTGATTATTCAACCGGTGAGTTATCACTATTTAATATTGCACGAGCAATTATTCTTGACAGTAAGGTTTTATTTCTTGATGAAATGAATGCTAAAATTGATTCTTTAAGTGCTAAAAGAATTATTGAGGTTATTGATGAGGTATCTAAGAATAAGCTTGTTATGTCAATTAATCATTATGGTGATTTATTAAGTGGAAGTAAAATTATTAATCTTGAAAAATAATTAAATTTAACAATTTTATTTACTAAAAAATATATTCATGGCCTTTTTTGTTATTTCATATTATAATTTATCCAGTATGAATATATATTATGGTACATTATTTTACAAAAATTATATAACAGGTGCACTTTTTGTAAGTATGCTTTATTAATAAATCTTATAATTTGCCAAATATTATTGTTAAAATAGATGAAGTATTAATTTAAGAGGTATATTATGCGTATTGGCATTTTTACTGACCAATATTTTCCGACTGTTAGTGGTGTTGTTACATCAATTGAAACACTTGCTGATGGACTAAGAGCTAGAGGTCATATAGTATATATAATTACAAGTTTAGATCTTCGTAATATAAAAAAAGAAGAATTAGAAATATTAAAAGCTAAAGGTGAATATTTTATTAATGTTCCTGGCTTTCATTATCCTTTTAAAAAGCTTAGAGGTTATCGTTTTATTAATATTAAAAAAGAATATATAAAAAGAATAGCTTTGCTTAAGCTTGATGTAATTCATGTTCCAACGGAATTTTCGATGGCAAGGCTTGCAATTAAATGCTCAAAAGAACTTAATATTCCTATGGTACATACTTTATTTGATGAATATTTAAGTTATGTTTCAGGATTTTTTACGCGTCTATTTCCAAAAATGATGCATAATATTTTAGTTAATCGTTTTTTACGCCCGGTAAGTAGGCAATCATTAATCGAAATAGTACCGACTAAAAAGGTATATGATCAAAGGTATCATTATAAGCTAGGAATTAATGAAGATGTAAGAATTATTCCTATTGGAATTAATTTAGATGCTTTTTTAGAATCTAAAAGACAAGCCTCTTTGGTTAGTAAATACCAGCTTCAGGATAAATTTGTTTATCTTTTTGTAGGAAGAATTTCGGAAGAAAAGCGAATTTCAAATATTATTACAGCGTATAAGAAGGTCGCAAATGCTAATAATCGCTTGCTAATTGTTGGTGATGGACCAGAGCTTTCAAAGCTTAGGAAGCTTACTTTAGAATTAGAACTTAAAGAAAATGTTATCTTTACAGGTTTTATTGAATGGAAAAATATAAGTAGCTATTATGCACTTGGAGATGTTTTTTTGTGTGATTCCGTATCGGAAACACAAGGTTTAACTTATCTTGAAGCTTTAGCATCAGGCCTTCCACTTTTAGTTAGAAAGGATGATTGTCTTTTAAATTTGCTTATTAATGACTATAATGGTATTGCGTATGAAAAGGAGAATGAATTAATTGCTTATATGAAAAATTTAGAAACTGATAAGAATAAGCTTTTAAGTCTTAAGAGAAATACGAAGAAGAGTACCATCCAATATACTGATAATATATTTGTAGAAAATATTATTAAGGTATATGAGGACGTAATAAAAAAATAATGATTTACCATTGATAATAATGGTAATTTTTTACTTGACACTAAAGCTAACTTAAGCGTTATAATAGTAGTAAAATATTTGCTAAAACAAGTATTAAATGATATTATTGAGGTAAGGTAGTGATTTTATGAACAGGATAAATAATCAAGCATTAACTGGAGAAAGAGCTTTATTTAAAAGTGAAGATTTAGAGGTATCTGATTGTTACTTTTATGATGGTGAATCTCCATTAAAGGAATCATTAAATATTAAGGTTATTAATTCTAAATTTGGTTGGAAATATCCTTTATGGTATTGTAATAATGTTAAGGTTTTAAATTCATATTTTGAAGAAACGGCTCGTTCAGGTATTTGGTATACAAATAATATTACAATCAATGATTCAATTATTGATGCTCCTAAGCAATTTAGAAGAAGCTCATATATAAATCTTTTTAATGTTAAGCTAAATAATGCTTTAGAAACAATGTGGAATTGTCATGATATTACCCTTCATGATTGTTATATTAAAGGCGATTATTTTGCGATGAACTCTCATAATATTGAGTGTAATAATATTAAAATTGATGGAAATTATTGTTTCGATGGTGGGAAAAATATTGTAATTAAAAATGCCATTTTAAATTCTAAGGATTCGTTTTGGAATTGTGAAAATGTAACAGTTTATGATTCAACAATTATAGGTGAATATTTAGGATGGAATAGTAAAAATATAACATTTATCAATTGTAATATGGAATCATTACAGGGCTTTTGTTATATGGAAAATCTTAAGCTTGTTAATTGTAAGCTTAATGTAACACTTGCATTTGAATATTCAACTGTTGATGCTGATATTAATTCTAAAATTGATTCAGTTAAGAATCCAAATGGAGGTATAATTCGTTCTTTAGGAATTGGAAAGTTAATACTAGATGATAATATTAAAACATCTAAGAATGCATGTAAATATGAGGTGAAAGAATGTATAGCTTCGACAAAATAATTGATAGAAGAAAAACGGCATCGCTTAAATGGGATATAAAGAAAGATGAGCTTCCTATGTGGGTTGCTGATATGGATTTTGAGGTATTACCAGAAATCAAGGAAGCAATTTTAAAAAGAGCCGAAAATGGTATTTATGGCTATAATATAATACCTAATGAGTTTTATGAGGCTTATATTAATTGGTGGAAAAAGGAACATAATTTTATAATAGATCCTAGTTGGCTTATTTTCTCAACGGGTGTTGTGCCATCTATTTCAAGTATTGTAAGAAGATTAACTAGACCAGCTGAAAAGGTCTTGATTCAAACACCTGTTTATAATATTTTCTTTAATTCGATTTATAATAATGGGCGTTATATTTTAGAGTCACCTTTAAAGTATGAAAATCATAGCTATCATATTGATTTTAATGATTTAGAAGAAAAATTAAGTGATCCGCAAACAACATTAATGATATTATGTAATCCTCATAATCCTATTGGTAAAATTTGGTCTTGTGATGAACTTACTAAAATAGTTGATTTATGCTTTAAATATAATGTAAAGCTTATTAGTGATGAAATTCATTGTGATATAACCTCACCTAAAAAAAGCTATATTCCTTTACTTAGTGTATCACCAAAAGCAAAAGAAATTGGCATTGCCCTTGTCGCTCCTACTAAAGCCTTTAACATTGCAGGTATTCAAACCTCGGCTTTAATAATACCAAATGATACTCTAAGGCATTATGTTAATCGTGGTCTTAACAATGATGAAATTGCTGAGCCTAATACATTTGCTATTGGTGCTGCGTGTGCAGCTTTTAATTATGGTCATAATTGGAATTTAGAATTAAGAGAGTATATTGAAAAGAATAAGGAATATGTTATATCAAAGCTTAAAGCTACTAAGGCTTACCCTATTAAGCAAGATGCTACCTATTTAATGTGGATTGATATTAGGCAAATTTGTGATGATTCTTTAGTTTTAAGGGATTATATTAGAAAGCATACGGGTCTTTATTTATCTGATGGCGCTTCATACGGTAATGCTGGGCGTACTTTTTTAAGAATGAATGTTGCAACGCCTTATGCAAATGTTGTTGACGGTACTGCTAGATTAATTAAAGGTATTAAGCTGTATTTAGACGAGAATAAAGGAAAGAATTAAGAAGGTTGCTAAGACGACCTTTTTAATATAAAATGCATAAAAATGTAACATATCTGCTTGCTTTATAGAATTTGATTAGTATTAAAACTTGTTTTATTAAGAGATTATTAGTTTTTTAATTTTACAAAATTAAATTTAATTTAATATAAAAAAACTATTGTTTAAAAAAAATATTATAATAGTGAACCAAAATATTTTGTAAGAAATATAAATTTATAATTAGAGTAATGTTTTAAAAAAAAGATGCTATGTTATAATTTCATAATAAATGGTGGTGAAAATATGATTATAAGAAAAGCTAAAGGTAGCGATGCAAAAGCAATTTTAGAATATTGTAAAATTATTGGTGGTGAAACAGATAATTTAACATTTGGTAATCAAGGTGTAGGATTAACTTTAGAGCAAGAGAAAGATTATTTAGATAAAATGAATTCATCAAATAATAGTATATATTTAGTAGCAGACGATGAAGGAGAAATAGTTGGTTGTCTTAATCTAAATTCATTTTCAAAGGAAAGACTTAAGCATAATGCTGAATTAGGTATATCAGTAAAAAAAGATTATTGGCATAAAGGTATTGGTTCAATGTTAATAAAGGAGGCAATTGAATTTGCTAAAAAAATTAATATTGATAGCATACATTTAACTGTAAGAAGCGACAATGAACGTGCTAAGTCTCTTTATACAAAATTTGGCTTTAAAAAAACTGGTACATTTTATCGCTATATAAAAATTGGCAAGACTTTTTATGATTGCGATTTGATGCATTTATTCCTTAATGAATCACCAGTATAATAGTACGTAGTTATTTGTAGATTTTTATAGAAGACAAAAAAGATTGGTAGACGAAGCGTATAAAGAATTTGAGTATATCGATTTCTAAGCAATGCATTTATTGTTTCATATGACCTATAGAAGAAAACAATAAATGCGTTTGAAAGTACAATGAAAGTTAATTTTTATGCTCTGATGATGCTTTATATAGATGGTGAAGTTAGTTGTGATGATGGTGGATTTAAAAACATTTGATTATTTATAACTAAATGATAAGTGCGATATGACTTGCACCTAATGAAGAGTGGTATAAAAAACTACTCTTTTATTTTTCGCTTTTTATCAAAAAAAACATTTTTTTTGAGGTTTAATCATTTATTCAAAATGAAAATCGTGTTATAATTGTAGAGATTAAAAAAGAAATGGGTGTTTTAAATGAATTTGAAAGATGTCGATAAAAGTGAATTTACACCGATGATGCAACAGTACATCGAATGCAAGGAAAACTATCCTGATGCGATAGTATTTTTCCGTATTGGTGACTTTTATGAAATGTTTTTTGAAGATGCGTATATAGCCTCACGAGAACTTGAAATTGCTTTAACAGGAAAGGATGCTGGCTATAAGGAAAGAGTACCGATGTGCGGTATTCCCTTTCATGCTTATTCAGGCTATGCTGAAAAGCTAATTTCAAAGGGCTACAAGGTGGCGATTGTTGAACAGGTTGAAGATCCTAGTCAGGCTAAAGGACTTGTTAAACGTGATGTTGTTAAAATTATTACACCTGGTACAATTACCGAAGCCGGCTTAAATGAAAAAGAAAATAATTTCTTAGCTGCGATATATGAGACAGATGCAAGATATACTTTAGCTTATGCGGATGTTTCAACAGGACAAATGTATTTGACTACTATTGAAGATGAAGAAGCTTTAGCAAATGAAATTTTATCTCTTCATGCGAAAGAGGTTATTTGTCTTTCAAGTTTAAAGCTTAAAATATTAAATACACTTCACGATAATTATCAAATTGTTATTTCAAGATGTGATGATACAAGCCTTATTGATGATTATAAATATTTGATAGAAGGCCTAAATTTAGAGAAATTTAAGGATGATATTCCTTGTATCAGTATTTTAATTAATTATATTTCTAAAACACAAAGACATAATTTATATCATCTTCAACCAATTAAGTTTTATTCATCAAATCAGGTTCTTCACCTAGATCCTTTTTCTAAGCGTAATCTTGAACTTACCGAAACGCTACGTCAAAATCAAAAAAGTGGATCGCTTTTATGGTTACTTGATAAGTGCCAAACAGCAATGGGAAGTCGAAAGCTTCATACTTGGATTGATAGGCCTTTAATTGACCGAAATGAAATTATTAAGCGTCATAATTATGTTGAGGCTTTAATAAATAATTATGTTGCTAAAGAAGAAATTAAAGAATCATTAAAAACGGTTTATGATCTTGAACGTATTATTGGCCGCATTTCGGTTGGAAATGCGAATGCTAAAGATTTAGTCCAGTTAAGAAGAAGTTTAGCTAATATTCCTAATTTTAAGAAGAATGTTATGGCTCTAGGTACTGATGATGCTATATCATTTGCAAATGGCATTGATACCCACGAAAAACTATATGATCTTTTAGATAAGGCACTTGTTGATGACCCACCTCTTCAAATTAAAGAAGGCGGTATGATTAAGCCTTTGTATAATAAAGATTTAGATGAACTTAAAGAAATTTCAGGATCTTCAAAGGATTGGATTTTAAAATTTGAGGCTCAAGAAAGAGAAAGAACCGGTATTAAAACTATGCACGTAGGATATAATCGTGTATTTGGATATTATATTGAGGTATCTAAGGGTGCTCTTCAAAATTTAACTGACAGTGATCATTATGAGCGTAAACAAACCTTAGCTAATGCTGAGCGTTTTATTACACCTGAACTTAAAAAATATGAACAAATTGTGGTAGGCTCAACTGAAAAAATTCAAAAGCTTGAATATGATTTATTTATTGAAATAAGAGATGTATGTCAAGGCTTTACTAAATCATTACAACAACTTGCGGATAAAATTTCAACAATTGATTGTCTTCTTGCTTTCGCTGAGGTTTCGGTTAAATATAATTATGTTAGACCAGAAATGTCTTTAAAGCGTGAGGTTAATATTGTTGAGGGACGTCATCCGGTTATTGAAACCTTCTTAAAGGATGAGTATGTTAAAAATGATGTAATTATTAATTCTTATAATACAATTTTAATTACGGGTCCTAATATGAGTGGTAAGTCAACCTATATGCGTATGCTAGCACTTATTGTAATAATGGCTCAGATAGGCTGTTTTGTACCAGCTAAAAGTGCAACGCTTATGATTTTTGATGCTATATTTACACGTATTGGTGCATCTGATGATTTAATTAGTGGTCAATCTACGTTTATGGTTGAAATGCTAGAGGCTAATTTTGCCATTAAGAATGCAACTAAGGATTCCTTAATTTTATTTGATGAGCTTGGAAGAGGTACATCTACCTATGATGGTATGGCTCTTGCTCAAGCTATTATTGAGTATGTTCATGAAAAAATAGGCTGTGTAATGCTATTTTCAACTCATTATCATGAGCTTGTTTTACTTGATAAGACATTAAAGCATTTAAAGAATGTTCATGTTGATGCTAAAGAATCAAAGGGTGGCGTAGTTTTCCTTCATAAGGTTTTAGACGGTGGTGCTGATAAATCTTATGGTATTAATGTTGCATCCTTAGCGGGTCTTCCTAGAAGCTTAATTGAAAGATCTAAAAAGATTCTTGAAACACTTGAGGAAAATAATTCTACATCAGGCGTTAACCTTGATTTATTTAATTTTGATGCCTATGAGGAAGAACCTCAAAATCAAGAGGAAGAAAAAGCTTATAATTTGAAGCATGCTCTTGAAATTTTAGATATTGATTCATTAACACCAAGAGAAGCGCTTGATTGGCTATATAAAGAAAAAAACAAATTAGATTAGAGGTGAAATAATGGGAAGAATCGTTCAACTTGATGAAAGATTATCAAATATGATTGCAGCTGGAGAGGTCGTTGAAAGACCTTCCTCAGTTGTAAAGGAGCTTGTTGAAAATGCGATTGATGCAGGTGCCAAAAATATATCTATTACCTTAATTGATAGTGGTGTAAAGGAAATAATTATTGAAGATGATGGCTGTGGAATGTCACGTGATGATGCAAAACTTTGCTTTTCACGCCATGCTACATCTAAAATTAAAAATGAATATGACCTTTTTAGAATCCAAACCTTAGGCTTTAGAGGCGAGGCGATTCCTTCCATTGCCTCTGTTTCAACATTCACCCTTTTAACATCTGATGGTGCTGAAGCTACAAAGGTTATTTATAAGGGCGGTCACTTAGAGGATATAGCCCCTGCATCTCGGTCAAAGGGAACAACAATAAAGGTAGAAGGTCTTTTTTATAATGTGCCTGCTAGACTTAAATATTTAAAAAGTCTTCCTTCCGAGCTTGGAAGTATTACCTATTTAGTATCTAAATATATTTTGGCTAATCCTAATATAAGCTTTACTTTAAAAAATAATGAGCGTTTAATTTATAAAACCTTAGGTAATGGTGATTTGGTTCGAATTTTTGGTGAATTGTATGGGCTTGAGGTCGCAAAGGGTTTGTTAAGAAAAAACTACGAAGGAAATGGCTATAAGATTGATTTATCAATTTGTAAATCAGTTGTTTCAAGAGCTAATAAGCTTGAAATTACAACCATTGTTAATGATAGATATGTTAAATCAAATCCAATTATTGAAGCTATTATTAAAGGATATCATACTTATATTCCTGAAGGAAGATATCCGATTGCTTTATGTAATATTACTATTGACCCAACCTTGATTGATGTTAATGTACATCCTACTAAAATGCAGATTAAGATATCGAATGAAGAAGAAATGGCCTCAGTAGTTGAAAAATTAACAAATGAGCTTTTAAAGTCAGCATCAATGATTCCCGATATTAAGCCTATAGAAGATGCTCCTAAAAGCTATGCTAAGCAAAATATATTTAATGATGTGATTTTTAAAGAAGAGGTTTCAAGGCCTCAAATTAATAATTCTAGTTATCAAGATGATATTACTAAAGAAAATGATTATTTAAAAGAGGCTTCCTCAAAGCTTGATGAGCTTTTAAATAGTGCCAATACCTATAAAGATGAAATCAAGCCTGAAGAGAAAACTGAGGCTAAAGAAGAAACAAAAAAAGATGATAATATTATTCCTTATTTAGAGTATTGTGGTTCAGTTCATGGAACATATTTGATTTTTCAAAATGAAGAAGGAATGTATTTAATGGATCAGCATGCAGCGGCTGAAAGGATTAATTATGAGTATTATCTTGAGGTATTAAAAAATCCAACAAATGCCTCATCACTTATGCTAATCCCTCTTCATCTTGAATTTACAGCCTCAGAAATGATTTCAATTAAGGAAAATCTAATTACTTTTGAAGAACTTGGTTTTAAACTTGAGCAAGCAAGTCCAACGTCTTTCTTTGTAAGGGAATATCCAATGTGGCTTCATGTTGATGATTGTGAGGATTTCCTTCGTAATATTTTATATAATGCCTATCGTGATAAGCAATTTACAATTGAAAAATATCGTGATAGATTAGCAGCCGAGATTGCTTGTAAGGCCTCAATTAAAGCTAATCATGCGATAAAAAAGGAAGAAATAGATACTTTACTTGAAAATTTAAGAAAATGTAAGAATCCATATACCTGCCCACATGGTAGACCAACTATTATCAAGATTACAACTCTTGAATTAGAAAAAATGTTTAAGAGGGTGATGTAATGAAACGTGTAATAGCAATTGTAGGACCTACGGCGGTAGGGAAAACAAAAATATCAATTGAGCTTGCTAAAAGGTTAAATGCTGAAATTATTTCTGGTGATAGTGTAGCTGTATATAAAAAGCTTGATATTGGTAGTGCTAAGCCAACAGCAAAAGAAATGCAAGGTATTAAGCATTATTTAATTGATGAATTACAACCTTGTGAGCAATACGATGTAATGACCTTCCAACATAGAGCACGCCAAATTATTGATAATAGCAAAAAGCCTATGATAATTTGTGGTGGAACAGGCTTATATATAAAAAGTGTTCTTTATAATTACGAGTTTGAGGCTCCTAAACGTGATGATACTCTTGAAGAAAGATTTAAGGATTTTTCTAATGAAGAGCTTTTTAATTATTTATTAAAGATTGATCCTGAATTTGACACAGCAAGAATACATATGAACAACCGTAAACGCGTTTTACGGGCAATTGAAATTAAAGAATCATCAAATGAATCAATTGAGCATTTTAATAAAAAAAATGAACCTTATTATGAACCTTATATTGTATATCTTAATATATCAGATAGAGATTTATTATATAAAAGAATTAATGATAGAGTTGATGAAATGTTTGCTAATGGGCTTTTATATGAGGTATTTAGCCTGTATAAAGAGGGAATTACGCCTAATGCGATTGGTTATAAGGAGCTTATTCCCTTCTTTAATAAAGAAATAACACTTGAAACAGCAACTGATAATATTAAACAAAATTCAAGACATCTTGCTAAAAGACAAATGACTTGGTTTAGAACACAAATGGATACCCATTTTTATGAGGTTAATTTAGATAATATTAATGAAACAATTGATACTATTTATAAAGATCTAAAGGAGTTTTTATCGTGAAATATTATTTAATTGGTCTTCCTGGAAGTGGAAAGTCAACTATTGGTCGTGAGCTTGCACATGAGCTTAAATATAAGTTCATTGATACTGACAAGCTGATTGAAGGAAAATATGGAAATATTTCTAATATTTTTAAAGAGCATGGTGAAGCTTATTTTAGGGATGTTGAATCAGAAATTTTAAAGAGTTTAATGTGTCTTGATAATGTTGTTATTTCCTGTGGTGGAGGAATTGTTGAAAGAGAAATTAATAAAAGCTATATGAATGGGATTGTTGTATATCTTGATGCATCCTTAAAAGAAATAAATAATCGTTTAGCTAATGATACCTCAAGACCACTTATGGCAACTAATTCAGTGATGGATTTATACAAAAGACGTCATCAAAAATATGATAGCTTTAAAACCTTTAGAGTTAAAAATCAAATAATTTCTAAAGCAATTAAGGATATTAAAAAGGAGACTTCAAGGCTATGCAAAAAAAACAAATTTTAGTTATAAATGGTCCCAATCTAAATATGTTAGGAAGAAGAAATAAAGATCATTATGGGACTAAAACCTTAAATGATATTTATAATATGATGAAAGAGTATAATATGTTTGAGTATTCTTTCTTTCAATCAAATCATGAAGGTGCGATAATTGATCGTATTCAAGAACTTAATTATGATGCGATTATTATAAATGCGGGGGCGTATACTCATACATCAATTGCTATCCATGATGCACTTGAAATCTTTTCAGGACCTAAGGTTGAGGTCCATCTTTCAGATGTTGATAATAGAGAAGACTTTAGAAAAGTAAATTTTATTAGAAGTGTATGCTCATATACAATTACTAATATGAAGGAACAAGGGTATATTGAGGCTATCAAATATTTACAAAATTACTTTAATATGCTATAATTAAAATAATGATATTTTTTTAGGTAATTTGGAGGAAAATATGGTTAACGTAAATGACTTAAAAAATGGTACAGTCATTGAATATGATGGTAAGCTATGCCAAATCATTGAATTCATGCATGTACTTCAAAATAAAGTTGCGTATGTACGTGTTAAAATGAAGGATCTTCGTACAGGTGCTCGTATTGAAACCGCATTAAAGGGATCTGATCAAAAGTTTAAGCTTTGTTTAATTGACAGACGTAATATGCAATACATTTTTAATTCTGGTGATACATATACATTTATGGATAATGAAACATATGAACAAATTGAAATTCCTACCTCACATCTTGAGTGGGAAAAAAATTTCTTGCAGGAAGGAATGAATTGCGATGTAATGCTTTATGAAAATGAAGTTTTAACTATTGAACTACCAGATAAGGTAGAATGCATAGTTACTCAATGTGATCCTGCTGTGAGAGGTGATACTAAGACTAATGCTTTAAAGGATGCTTTCCTTGAAAGTGGCTTTTTAGTTAAGGTTCCTATGTTTATTGAACAGGATGAAAAAATTATTGTATCAACTAAAACTGGTGAATATGCCGGTCGTGCATAGTAGAAAAATTAAGGTCAAAAAATATAATATATAAGGAGATGAATTAACTATTTTAAGCTAAAATACTTTTCTGGTGTTGACAACCATAAGAAAAGCATTGCTTAAATAGCAAATATTTTGGACATACAATCGTCAGTACAATCACTTTCAGTTCCGTCGGTGAGTATTTTAACTATTAATGGCGGATTACTTGCGTTATTAATTATTTTAGTATTATTCTCAGCTTTTTTCTCAATGACAGAAACGGTTTTTGCATCTGTTTCAGAAGCGAAAATTAAAAATTATGTTGAGGAAAGAAAAACGGGTGCCAAAAAGGCTCTATTTTGTGTTGAGCATTTTGATCGTACCCTTACAACATTACTTGTGGGTAATAACATTGTAAATACGGCTCTATCTACATTCGCTCTTACCTTCTTTATGGGCTTTATTAGAACTGGTAATTTGGAGCTTATTTCAACGGCTATTATTACAATTGTTCTTTTAATTTTTGGTGAAATTACTCCTAAAACTATAGGAAAGAAATATAATGATAAGCTAGTATTATTTTTAGCGCCAATTATTTATGTAATAAGCTATATCCTACTTCCTATTTCTATTATCTTTATGGGAATTCAAAAGATTTTCACTGGTAAAAAGAATAACGATTCTCAGGTTAATGAATCTGAACTTGAAACTATTCTTGATACAATGGTTGAGGATGGCGAAATTGAAGATGATGAGCATGAATATATTAAAAATGTATTTGATTTAAATGATCGTACTGTTGAGGAAATAATGGTCCCTCGTGTAGATATGGTAGCGATTGAAGATACAACTTCAATTGATGAAGTTAAGAATATTTTTATCCGTGAGCAATATTCTCGTATTCCTGTTTATCATGAGGATAAGGATCATATTATTGGTATTATTTATGAGCGTGATTTCTTTGAAGCAATGGCTAAAAATATTGAACTTAAGGATGTTAAGCAGTTGATGCGTAATGTTTTATTTGTTAATAAAAAAATGACTGTAGATGCTTTAATTAAAACATTACAGGAATCTAAAACTCATATGGCTATTGTATCAGGAGAATATAATGATACCTTAGGTCTTGTAACAATGGAAGATGCCCTTGAGGAAATCGTTGGTGAAATCTATGACGAACATGATGAGGGGTCTGTTAAGCAAAAATTAATAACAAAAATAAATGATAACACATATATGGTTGATGGTGATATGTTTGTCAGCGATATGTTTGAAGAAATTGGTCTTGGTGAAGCTCCCGAAGGTGCATCAAAGCTTTCCACTTGGATGTTTGAATCACAAGAGGATTTACCTAAGATTGGCGATAAGATGACTTATATTTCTTGTTTTACAGATCAAAATGAAAACGGAGAGTATGAGGATTATGCTAAAAAGATTGTTCTTGAAATCGTTGAGGTTGATGATAGACGTATTGAAACTGTAAAGGTTACAGTTGATGATGCAACTGAAGAAGAGGTTGAACAATTTGAAGAAAGTAAAGAGGATGAATAAATCCTCTTTTTTAAGCTTAAAAAATAAAGTTTTTGGAATCTAATCTTAAAACTATTGGAAAACAGGAAGATTTATGTGAAGATTAAAATTTAAAGAGTAGAGTATAATGGCAGTAAAATCAAAGTAAAAAAACTTAAAATGTTTTCAAGATACAACGAAATTAATTCATTTTCTTTAAACTATACTATGCTTTATTGTTTGATAACAATCATTATAAATTTTATTATATTATTGTATATAAAATTTGAAAATTATATCATTTATCAATGAAAAAAATAAACTTAATATAAAAAAACAGATATTTATCTTAAAAAAATATTTAGTTTTGATATCATATGATGTTAGTATAGATATATAGACACATAAAGATAACTTGGTAAAATTTTAATTTATTATATAAGATGTAAATTTAGAGCTTTTTATAATATACCTTAATTTTATTGCATATTGTTACTGGTGATATTTTGAAAAAATGCTTATTTTTATTAAATTCATTAGTTTTATTATTAACATTACCAATGATTTCATATGCTAAAAATGAAAGTTCATATGTTGTCTATGATGTGAAAAATGAAGTAGTAATTGATGGTAAAAACTATAATGAGCCATCACTTATTGCGTCTACAACAAAAATACTTACAGCTATTATTACAATAGAAAATAGAGAACTATATGAGCTTGTAAAAATAAATGAGGAAGATACTAAAATAGAAGGATCTAAGGTTTATTTAACATTAAATGAGCATTTTACAGTTATAGAATTATTATATGGCTTAATGCTTAGAAGTGGTAATGACTGTGCTAATGCACTTGCAAGAAGCTATAAAGATGGTTACCAAGCATTCATTGAACTTATGAATGATAAATGTAAAGAACTAGGTTTAATAAACAGTGTTTTTGAAAATCCTTCAGGCTTAGATTCGAAAAATGAAAATTATTCGACTGCCTATGATATGGCTCGTCTTATGGCCTATGCGATGAAAAATGAATATTTTTATAATATAGCAAGTACGCATGAAATAAGAATTAAGTCACAAGAAGGAACTACTTTTTATTTAAAGAATAAAGATAAATCAATGTTGACAGATGAAAGATTTATAGCTGGTAAAACAGGTTATACTAAAGCTTCAAAAAGAGTTTTAGTTAACTTTGCATCTAAAGATGGCTTAGATGTTGTAATAGTAACGATAAATGATTCTAATGATTGGCAAAATCATAAGTGTTATTTAGATAATGCTTTATCCTTAAAGCTTAAGCTGGTTTTGGGGAAAGGAACATATTATATAGAAGAATCTGAATATAAGATGGAAATAGAAAAAGATATATATGTATATGCAAATAACATATCTTATGTAATTGACTTTAAAAGAAAAATATTACATTTATATGATGATACTTTAAAAATAAAGTCAATTAAGATTGAATTATCAAAATAAATGAAATGATTCCTAGAAAAAAAGGTTTTATTATGCTAATATAATATCAAGGTGTGATAATAATGAAATATGCAAATATAAAAAAATATGATATTGCTAATGGGCCAGGTGTAAGAGTTTCTCTTTTTGTTTCCGGATGCAAGCATCATTGCAAAGGATGCTTCAATGAAATTGCTTGGGATTTTAATTATGGTAAAGAATTTTCAAGTGATGTTCAAGATGAAATAATTGCTGCTTTAAAACCTGATTACATAGAAGGTCTTACTATTTTAGGTGGTGAACCCTTTGAGCCTGAAAATCAAAGAGGATTACTCTCTTTTTTAAAAAGAGTAAGAGAAGAACTTCCCAAAAAAACAATATGGGCTTTTTCAGGCTTTATTTTAGATAAAGAAATATTAGGTACTTCAAGGGCTAATTGTGAAGTTACGAATGAGCTTCTTAGTTTAATTGATGTTTTAGTTGATGGGCGTTTTGAGGAAGATAAGAAAGATATTGCATTAATATTTAAAGGCTCTTCTAATCAAAGAATAATTGATTTAAGAAAAACACTAAAGGAAGGACATATAGTACTTAGTCCTTTAAATGATAAAAAGAGCTATTAATATTTATTATAATTAGCATATGATAAGAAACTAGTTTCAATTAATAATTGACTAGTTTTTTTTATAATGCAAAAAAATGCATTATTAATTAAAAAAAATAATTTACCTTAAAAAAGCTTATTTTTATGCAAAATAGGCTTTTTTTGAGAAAAAAGCAGCTTTAAAGCTTTAATTTATTGCTAATATATAAAAGAACATCTGCTTTTTGAGAAAACACCTTACCTAAGCCATTATTGACATAAAAACTAATAAATGTTACATTATATTTTAGGTGATATAATGAATAAATATGATGTATTAAAAGAATATTATGGCTATGATGATTTTAGAGGAATTCAAGAGGAATGTATTGATTCAATCTTAGAAGGTAATGATACAATTTGTGTTATGGCAACAGGAGGCGGTAAATCCGTGACATTTCAAATTCCTGGGCTGATGCTTGATGGTTTAACTCTTGTTATTTCTCCTTTAATATCGCTTATGAATGATCAGGTATTAAATTTAAAAAAAATTAAAGTATGTGCAGGTACTATAAACTCTAATACGGATGAATATGAAGAATCAAATGTTATTAAAGATATAAAAGCAGAAAAACTTAAGTTTTTGTATCTTTCACCGGAAAGACTTTTAAATCCAAAATATGAAAAATTATTATTAGAATGTAATATTTCGCAACTTGTTCTTGATGAATCACATTGTCTAAGCCAGTGGGGTCATGATTTTAGACCTAGCTATTTTAAAATTATTGATTTTATAAAAAAAATTGCAAAAAAGCCCATTATTTCATGCTTTACAGCCACAGCTGATGATTTAGTTATAAAGGATATTAAAGAGGCATTAAATATTAATCCTAAAATCTTTAAATCAAGCTTTGATAGGCCTATGCTTTATTATGAAACAATAAGATGTAAGGATAAAAAAATGTTTATATTTGATTTTATTGCTAAACATAATGATGTTGCAGGAATTATTTATACTTTAACAAGAAAAAACACTGAGCATTTATATCAGTTTATTAAGGAAAAGGGATTTAAAGTATCGATGTATCATGGTGGTCTTGAAGACGATGTAAAAAGAAAAAATCAAAATGAGTTTTTAGAGGGTAAAACAATGATAATGGTAGCTACAAACTCATTTGGTTTAGGAATTGACCATAAAACAATTCGTTATGTAATCAATTATGATCTCCCTGAATCAGTCGAGGATTTAGCGCAACAACAAGGAAGGTGCTCTCGTGATGGTAAAAGAGGTGTATGTATTTTGCTTTATAATGAAAGTGATTTATATATTAATGAATATTTTATTAATCAACTT
>ULML01046859.1_pt1 | contig 22502 bp, 20 predicted proteins | sample 1951651 | NCBI WGS metagenome assembly ULML01 (sample SAMEA4835549, study PRJEB28245) | human gut metagenome | biome: gut microbiome; material: fecal sample | place: Denmark | collected 2008
GTCATTTTCTAATTGCCAATAAAACGGTTTGCTAATTCCTAATAGAGAAGCCATTTGTTGATAACTAAGTTGATGTTTTAAACGTACTAATTTTAATTTTTCCATCTTTATCACCCATAACAACATTATATATTAACTAACCGTTAATTTCAAGCTATTGTTATCCAAAAGTTAATTTTAATCACAAATGTAGTTGCTTTGTTATAATGTTATTAACATATAGATAACGGGGGTAAAAGTCATGTTTTTAGGCTACAGATTAAGAGAATTACGAGAAAAAAAAGGGTTATCACAAGAAAAATTAGGACAATTAACAGGAGTAACAAAAGTATCTGTTTGTGGATATGAATTAGGAAAAAAAACACCTTCAGTGAATCAATTAGATCGAATTGCTAGTGCTTTAGATGTTACAACAGATTATTTACTAGGTAGAGATACAATGCAAACATATATTGGAGAAGACGGAGAAGCATACCATGTTTCTTTCTCTAAAGACGAAATGCGAACTTTATTAGAAATGCGCAGACGTAAAGATTTATATTATCGTTTATTAAAAGATCCTAGAAGAACATTAGATTTAATTGAAATCAAATTAAATAAATAGTACAATCTATGAAAAGATTGTACTTTTTTCACCATTTTATTATATAATAGAGATGGTGATACATATGAACATGATTGCAATCATTGAAAAAAAGAAAAATGGACAAGTCCTTTCCAAAGAAGAAATTGCGTATGCGGTAATGGAGTATGTTAATGGGAATATTCCCGATTATCAAATGAGTGCTTTATTAATGGCAATTGTGATTCAAGGAATGGAAGAACACGAAATTGTCGATTTAACAGATGTTATGATTCACAGTGGCGATATTTTAGATTTAAGTGCCATTCAAGGAATGAAAGTCGATAAACATTCAACGGGTGGCATTGGTGATAAAACAACATTAGCAGTATTACCACTTGTTGCAAGTTGTGGCGTTAAATGTGCTAAAATGAGCGGTCGTGGATTAGGAATTACAGGAGGAACAATCGATAAATTAGAATCGATTCCTGGATTTCAAACGAAACTTACATTTTCTGATTTTATGCAAGAGGTAAATCAAATTGGTATGGCTTTAACAAGTCAGACAGGAAATTTATGCCCCGCTGATAAAAAAATATATGCCCTTCGTGATGTTACGGGGACAACAGAGAGTATTCCACTCATCGCTTCTAGTATTATGAGTAAAAAAATCGCATCGGGAGCTGATAAAATCGTCATCGATGTGAAAGTTGGTAATGGAGCTCTCATGAAAACATTAGAAGATGCTAGAAAATTAGCTCATACAATGATTCATATTGGGAAAAACTATCAAAAGGATACCATATGTATTTTATCGAATATGGAACAACCATTGGGCTTTGCCATTGGAAATCGACTAGAAGTAGAAGAAGCAATCTCTTTTCTAAAAGGAGAATCATCTGCTTCTGATTTTCAAGAACTAGTACTCGCTTTAGCAACCTATATGGTTCATTTAGGACTTAATATTAGTATTCCTGAAGCAGAACAAAAAGTACGAGAAAATTTACAAAATGGCCAAGGCTATCAAAAGTTCTTAGAATTTATAACAGCCCAACATGGTACATTACCTCAAACAGAACATTTACCAGAAAGAAAAATATATGCAACTACCTCAGGCTACATTCAACAAGTTCACGCTGACCAATTAGGAAGCATTGTAAAAGAGTTGGGTGGAGGTAGAGAAAGAGTAGAGGATCAAATTGATTATGAAGTGGGAATTGTTTTAAATAAGAAAATAGGAGATTTTGTACGTGAGGGAGAATTATTGATGACAGTGTATGAAAATCAAAAGAAATTAGAAGAACAAACATATTTAAATTGCTTTGAAATTTCATCCCAAGAAGTATCACCAAAGCCAATTATTTACGAAATGATTATATAAGTAATATGACGATCGAATTATTACAAGAACAAGATAAACAGGCTGTTTGTTCACTTTTACAACGATGTTTTCCCAATACCAAAGTACAAGATGATTTTGATTTTCAAAAAATTGATTCTACGCATAATATAGTGATAGTCGCTAAAATCGAAAACCGTGTGATCGGACATATATGGATTCAAAAACAATATGATTTTTATAAACAAGTATTTTATTTCTATCTCATGTATATCTGTGTCGAGGAAAGATATCGCCATCAAGGAGTAGCGAGTGCTATGTTAAAATGGGTCGAAGTATTAAAAGAAAGGCAAAATATAGCTTATATTACTTTTACCAGTGGCAATAAAAGAGTTGCTGCACAAACTCTCTATCGTAAACTCGGTTATGAGAAAAAAGATAGTTCTGTATTTATAAAGTTGTAAATAAATGTAAAAAAAACACAAATTACTTGAAAGAATAGTAATTAGTTGCTAAAATCAAGTTAGGAGGGGTAATATGATATATCCGTCAATCGATAAATTGTTAAATCAAGTTGGTTCAAAATATTTACTTGTAAATATTGTTGCAAAAAGAGCCAAAGAGATGGATGAAACAAGTTTTTATCAAATGAAAGAAAATGAATATGTATCAAAGAAAAATATTGGTAGAGCCCTTGAAGAAGTTGCCAAAAACTTAATTCATATTGATGGATTCGAGACACCAATTGACGATGATACAAAGACAGAAAAATAGTACATGTTATGTACTTTTTTTGTTGTTTTACAAACGTTTGTTTGCTATAATGAAATAGAGGTGATAACATGAAAATAGAACGTATTAAAAAAGTAGGTGCTAGTAAATATCAATTAATTTTACAAAATAAAGATGTTATCACAACCTATGAAGACGTGATTATTAAATATAACTTGTTATATCGAAAAGAAATCGATAATCAATTATTAGAAGCATTGTTAGAAGAAACAAGAAGTTCAGATATCTATTATAAAAGTGTTAAGAAGATTACAACAAAATTAATGAGTGTACATGATTATAAAAAGTGGTTAGAGAAATATAAAATGAAAAAAGACGAGGAAGAACAATTAATCACTCGCTTAAAAAGTGTTGGTCTATTGAACGATTGTATATATGCAAGTGCTTATGTAAGAGATAAAGTTCATCTTTCTAAATATGGAAAGGAGAAAATAGAACAAGGCTTAAAAGAACATGGAATTTGTTTAGAGGATAGAAAAAAAGCGTTACAAGAAATCAATGAGACTGAGATGTACGAAAAATTAGAAAGAGCAATCTTAAAAAGGATCTGTCAAAATCATCGCCATTCGAATCAACAATTAAAACAAAAAATTATATCAGAGTTTGTTTCTCTTGGATATTTAAAAGAAGATATTTTAGAGGTACTTTCTCATATAGAATGGAAAGAAGAAAGTGAATTATTGGAAAAAGAATTCGAGAAAACATTGGCACGTGGCAGGCGGAAATATCAGGGAAATGAATTATTAAGGTATGTAAAAAATAAACTATATCAAAAAGGCTTTTCACTAGAACAAATACAAGCTTATTGTGATAAAAAAAATAACGACTATTAATGTCGTTATTTTAATTTTTCATAAATTTCTTCAATTGGTTTCAATTCTTGTTTTTCTTTGTAATATGGTTTTAGATGTAAATGAAAATGTTTTACTTCTTGAACATCACCATTATTTTGAATTAATGTTAAACCATCGATATTTAAGCGTTCTTCTAATCTTTTTTTCAATTCTTTTGTAACGTGGTAAATGTGAGTAATAGTTTTCTCATCAATGGTAGATAAATCCAATGTATGTTGTTTTGGAATGATTAATACATGGCCATTACAATCTGGATTTACATCTAAAAAACATTTTACAATTTCATCTTCATAAATGGTATAAGAAGGAACTTCTCCTTGTACAATTTTACAAAAAATACAATCCATATGAAACACCTCCATTCTTATTATAACAGTTTTTCATTTTCTTTTTCCAAAGAAACTTCTTTTTTGCGAAGTGTACCTAAACGTCCATTTTCGATTGGATCAATATCATTCATATCGTGAGCTTCTAAAATCTGTTGGTAGGCTTGTTGTTGATTTTGTGTAATATGGTCTGTTGTTGTGTTCATAAAGTAAGCGTTCATATCGTAAGGATTGATCCATGTTTGGATGACAATATCCCCTTGGTTTTGAAAATATTTTCCTAGTTTTGTAGTAACGAGAACACCTGCTTTTGGATTTTTAGAAAAATCCATATCTAAGAGATAAGACATATTTTTATGTTTATCCGGTTCTTGTTTTATTAAATATTTTAAATAATTTAAATATCCTAAGTAATGGTGTTGATCAATCGGAAGTGTTTGGTGAAATACATTTCCGGAAGTATCAATTATATAAACATTTGGACAATGTTCAAAAAATAAATGAGATAGTTCTTCATCTGTCATTTCTTGATATGGTTCTTTTTGTTTTGCGAGTCTGATTAGTTCAGTTAATTTTTGTTGTTCTTCTTGATTCATAAATGCCCTCCGTTTTTATTATAACACGAGTCTAGAAAAAAAAGAACCGTAGTTCTTAGTTGTGAATATCTGCGAATATCCTTTGTTATCATGTGAAAATAAAAAGAAATTATACGGAAACATGGTCAAATTCATATATTTTTGTTAAAATAAGAGTGGAGTTGGTGGCCATGAGACAAAAAATAAAGAGAAGCGGTGCGAGTATCATGAAAGAACTGAATGTTTGTGAATAAAATAGAAGTAGTAAATGATGTTATTACAAAAAAGAAGTTAGATGGTGCACTGAAACTAGTTGTCGATGAGGGGACAGAATTTATGGCTGTGAATCAATTGAAAATGACAGTCTTAAAAAGTACAACGTTAAAAATCATTTATCAGGGAACAAAGCCTAGTAAATTGAATATTGTAATTGATGTAGAACCGAATCAGACTTTACGTTTGGAGGAAATTCATATCCACGATAAAATCAAAGTTCAATATCAGTATCGTATTAGTGAAAATGCAAAAGTAAGAGTGAATCGTATGGCAAAATGTCATCAAGTAAGAAAGTGGGATATTGCGTATTTAAATGGTCAAAAAGCGCAGTTTTCTCTTTGTGAAAGTGCGATTGCATATCAGGAACAACAAAATCATGTATTGGTTTATCACAATGCCAGTGATACAAACAGTCTCTTTTGCTTTCGTGGCCTGACTTTAGAACAGGGTAAAATTCAACTTTCTATGGCAGGCATCGTAGAAGAGCAAATGAAGCAATGTAACTTGAAACAAGATGGAGAAATCACGTCAGTAAATAATCAAGAATCAGATATTCAAACGAATTATGTAACAGAAGAAGAAAAAACAGTAAAAGTAAACTCTCATACGGCACTAAACAAAGCAAAGTTACAAAAAAATGAAATAAGACAATTCTTAACGGATAACATCAAATTTACAAAAGAATATCAACAGATGATTGAAAAAGAGATAGAAGAATTGGAGGTGTCATATGAATCGTGAGGATTTCCCAATATTACAAAGTGATTTGATTTACTTTGATAATGGAGCAACGACTTTAAAACCAAGTTGTGTGATTGATGCAATCGTAGATTATTATAAAAACTATACAGCTAATACTCATCGTGGAGATTATAAGAATAGTTTATTAGTAGATGAGAATATCGATCGTACGAGAAAAGCAGTGCAACGTTTTATTCATGCAAAGTCAGAACGTGAAATTATTTTTACCGAAAATGCAACGGATTCTTTAAATCAAATTATTTTTGGTTTTTTCAAATATAAATTAAAGAAGGGAGATCATGTTGTTTTAACAAAATCAGAACATGCTTCTAATGTATTACCTTGGTTTGAATTAGAAGAAGAGATTGGAATTAAGATTGATTATATTCCTTTAGATGAACATTTACATGTGACATTAGATCGTTTAAAAGAAGTGATAACTAAAGATACGAAAGTAATTAGTATTGCGGAAGTAACGAATGTGATTGGCGATGTAAGGCCTATGAAGGAAATCATTCAATATGCTCATGAACATGGTATTTATGTATTAGTTGATGGAGCACAAAGTGCGCCTCATAAGAAAACAGATGTTCAAGAGTTAGATGCTGATTTCTTTGTATTCTCATTACATAAGATGTGTGGACCAACAGGAGTAGGTATTCTATACGGGAAATTAGAATTATTAAATGAAATGAAACCTTTAAAATATGGTGGAGGTATGAATGTTTCATTTACGAGTGATGGATCTAAAGTATATCAGAGTGTTCCGACCTTATTTGAAGCAGGTACAATTCAGATTGCAGGAATTATCGCATCTCGTTTTGCAATTGAATATTTAGAGAAGATTGGTATGGATCAGATTCATGATTATGAAATGAAGTTAAAGGAATATGCTTTAAAACGCCTACAAGAAGTACCTGGTATTCAAATTTATAATCCTGATACAGATAGTGCGATTATTTCATTTAATATCGATGGTATTTTTGCCCAAGATTTAGCAGTCTATCTTGATCACTATCATATTTGTGTGAGAGCAGGTAGTCATTGTGCGAAAATATTAATTGATGAAATTGGAATTAAAAATACTTGTCGCATGAGTCTATATTTTTATAATACGAAAGAAGAAATTGATAGAATGGTAGAAGTATTAAAGAATCCAAATATATTAGAAGAAAGTCTCGATTTTATAAGTGTCAACTAAGACACTTTTTTTCTTTCGAGATAGTGAAATTTATGGTACAATGAAAGTATCATAAGAGGGTGTTAAGATGAGAGAGTATGCTCCTAAAATAGGAATATTTCTTCTATTTGTAATTGTTTTCATTGTTTTTCCTATGTATTGGTTTTCAAAGGGAGAAAAATATGATTATACATTTCAAAAAGATGAAATGAGTGTAAATTTGTTAGACAGTGGAATGTTAGAAGTAAATGAAAATATTGTCGTACAACCACATACGATGATTTCTTCTATTGAAAAAGATTTCTTTCCTATTAGTCTAGAAGAAAATCGAAGATATAATTGTTATGATTGTCTTCGTGATGTAAAAGTATATGTTGATGGAGTAGAAAGTTCTGTTGAAACACTTGGCAATTCTCGTGAAGATAAAAACGCACGAACAATTTTATTTGATCCAACCACGAGAAAATTTACGATGAAATTATCTTATACGATCGATAGTAGAGCCGTAAAACGTTATACGACTTTAGCTGCTTTTGGATTAAATATCCAACCACGACACACAAATATTCAGCAATTAAAAATCCAGGTCAAAATACCACAGTCTGGAACGGATAAATACTATATAAAAGATAATACAACAGGTAATTCGATTGCTCTTAAGAAATTGGATGATAGAACTTATCAAATGGAACAGAGTAATTTGAAAAGTAGTACCCAGACTAATTTTATAGTTGCAACTGATACAAAAGTATTAGATAATACAAATATTTTAAAAGAAAAAGCTGATAATGATATATTAAGTTTTAATTATGATCAAAAAACAAGAGATAAGATTGAATTTGAAAGTAAAAATAAAAACAATTTACCACTTGTTTATTTCATTATCTTTAGTACTATGATTTATATCTTTTTGAAAATAGTTCGTCATAAACGTAACTATGTGAAGAAGATGAAAGAAAGTTTAATTGTTCCATATAGCCAAGCAGATATTAAAATATTACCACCATTAGCTTCTAAAATGATTAGTGGTAAAAGTAAAGATTTTGCACTTTCTTTAATCTTAACATTACAGGAAAGAGGAAATATAGGACTACGTTCTGATGGAACAATTATCTATTTAAATGATCAACATTTAAGTGGTTATGAATATCAGTTCTTAAAAGTATTATTTCAAAAAGAACAAATTCAAAGTGGAGATGCGATGACGATTCCGGAATTATCTCGTAAAGTACATCAAAATTTAGATACAGAAACATGTTTTAAACAAGATTTTGGAATTGTTCGTGATTTAGCAACCGATGCACTTTATAAAAATCGTATTTATGATAAAAGTTTAGGTAATTTTATGAATGCCTTTGAAAAGTATGCATTTGTAAATATGATTGCAGCAATTTTCTTAATGGTTGGATACTTAGTAGGATGGATACAACCAGAAAAAGAAAGTATTACGGGAATTGTTATGGTAATATTCGCAATTTCGATGATCTTCTTACTGATTCCATTTGATTTGCATACTATTTGGAAATATATTGATCGTCGTTTAAAGAAAGGGTTGCGTTTTGCTTATCTCATATTACAAGTGATTTTACTTGTTCCCGTGATTGGGTATGTAATGACTACAAAAGAATGTTATTTATTGCTTGTTATTATATTCGCATTTATTCATTTCTTATTGTTTAAGTTTTACGATGAAGAATTATTAACGAAATATGGAAGAATGGAATATTTAAGATTGTCGGGATTAAGACATTTCTGTAGACATTATTATGATTATGAAGCACAGTCATTTGAAAGTCATCCATACTTTAAATATTATTTAAAATATGTTGTTGCTTTTGGTGATTTAGATACAGTTTTACCGGATCAAAATGGAGTTTTAAAGCTCTTAGAAAAACAATTAGAAGAATTGTTTTAAAGAAAAGCCAACTGGCTTTTTTTGGTGTAAAGTAACTTGTTTCGAGAGGAAATTGTATGCTATAATGAAGAGGATAAAGGAAGTGTAAGAATGGCAAAACGTAAGAAAAGAAAAGACGATAAGAAAAAGACAACTGGTTACCATGTCGAGTTAATTGGAATATTACTCATTTTAATTGCCATTTTAGGAGCAGGTAGTAAAGGGGGCTTTGGTCCTGTTGGAAGATTGATTGGAGCATTTGCTGCTTTCTTAGTAGGTGCTTGGTATAATCTTTTATTAGTGGCAGTATTTGTAGTTGGTGTATATATGATGGTGAAAAGAGAAAGACCGAATTATTTTACATCTAAACTTGTGGGATTATATGTATTCTGTATTGGTATTTTAGTATTTTCACATTTGAGTTATATTACCAAAAATGACTTACAAGGGTTTGATATTTTAAAAGAAACAGTATTAAACTTTATGGCTTCTACGAAGAGTATGATGAATATTCAAGGAGGAGGATTAATAGGAGCACTTGTTTCTATTTTATTTGTAACACTTTTTGATATTGCGGGAACGAAGATTGTCGCATGGGCTTTAATTATATGTGGCATTGTGTTATTTACAGGTGTTAGTATTGCTGATATGATTAAGGCTGTAAAAACAAAATTAGAAGAGACAAATGAAGCACGATTAGAACGTAAAAAAGAACGTGCGATAGAACGTGAAAAAGAAAGAAAAGAAGCTTTAGAAAAACAGGAAGAAGAGCCAGAGCCATCTGTTACAGTGGCAGATGAGTCTAATCTTCGTATTGATGAAGAAACAGGCGAAATATTGGGAGAAAATTTACACCCTTTAAATGGGGATCAACCAATTGTACAAGAAGTAAAAGAAGAGCCAAAACAAAAACCATATGTATTTCCACCACTTAGTTTACTAGCAAAACCTAAACCAGTGAACCAAAAGGGAAATGAAGTGGCAGTAGAGGATAATAAGAAGATATTAAATCAAGTATTAACGGATTTTGGAATCGAGGGACATATTGTGAATGCCAATATTGGGCCGACTGTAACACAGTATGAATTAGATGTAAAAGCAGGTACTAAGGTCAGTAAGATACTTGGAATCCATCGTGAACTTGCTTTAGCACTTGCAGTAAAAGATGTAAAAATAGAAGCACCAATTCCAGGAAAACGTACAATTGGTATTGAAGTACCAAATAAAGTAACAACGATGGTAACCGTAAGAGAAATTTTAGAGAAAGTACCACCGAAGTTAAAAGATAGTAAGTTGCTTGTAACACTTGGTAAAAATGTTATGGGAGCTCCTGTCTTTTGTGAAATTAATAAAACACCACACTTATTAGTAGCAGGAGCAACTGGTAGTGGTAAATCTGTTTGTATCAATAGTATTTTAATTTCGATTTTAATGCGTACGAAACCAGATGAAGTAAAATTAGTGTTAGTGGATCCAAAAAAAGTAGAACTTTCTATGTATAATGGAGTACCACATTTACTTGCTCCAGTTGTAACTGATCCAAAGAAAGCAAATATTGCACTTAAGAAAATTGTTGTGGAAATGGAACGTCGTTATGAAGTGTTTAGTGAAAGTGGAACGAAAAATATTACAAGTTATAATAATTACATTGATAAATATAACGAAGGTAGACCAAAAGAAGAACAAAAAAATAAATTACCATTTATCGTAGTTATTATCGATGAGTTAGCGGATTTAATGTTAGTTGCAGCCAAAGAAGTAGAAGATTCGATTATGCGTATTACACAAATGGCACGTGCTGCAGGAATCCATTTAATTGTCGCGACACAAAGACCATCTACGGATGTTATTACGGGCGTTGTAAAGGCGAATATTCCATCCCGTATTAGTTTCGCAGTATCTAGTCAAATTGATTCTCGTACTATTCTAGATCAAGGAGGAGCAGAGAAACTACTTGGAAAAGGAGATATGTTGTTCTTACCACAGGGAGAATCTAGTCCAATTCGTGTTCAAGGAACATTTATCGATGAAGATGAAATTAAACGTGTTGTCGATCATGTTATTAAACAACAGATTGCGAAATACGATAATAGTTTAACCATGGATGATGAAGAATTACATGCGACAACGATGGTAGAAGAAAAAGATGACTATGATGAACCACTTTATAATGACATTGTAGACTTTGTGATTCAAGGTGGGAAAGCAAGCGCATCACTTCTACAAAGAAGATTCCGTCTAGGATATAACCGTGCTGCAAGAGCTATGGATTTACTAGAAGAAAGAGGAATTGTAGGACCTCCAAATGGATCGAAACCTAGAGAAGTACTTGTAAAAAAAGATGCAAACGAAGAAGAATAGACTTGATTTTTCTTCTTTTTTTGTTTATTGTATTCATGAATAGACATGTTTCTATCAGAAAGCAAATACAGATTGTTTCATATCGAAGATGTGTTAGGAGGTGGATAGATATGAATCAAGAATATGAATACAGTTTTCAAGTAAAAGATGTGAATGAATTTATTCAATACTGTATTGATCATAATTATGAGAAAGTAGAATCATACCATCAGATAAGAACACTATTTAAAAATGGTGGTAAAATTATGGCAAGAATTACGAAAAATATATATGACAATCAAACAGTTGAACTATTAAACTTTAAAGATGACAATTTAAATGATGAGACATTAACAGTATGTCGAGAAACAGATGAATTAATGATTACTGATGATAATCGTAACTTTGTCACTTCATTAATTGATATATTAGATTTAAATACAAAAAAAGTATTAGAACGTAATCGTGTTGTTTATCAAAAGGATCATGTAAAATTTGAAATAGATGATTATATCTCTCCAGCTATGAAAGTAGTAGCAATCGAAGGAGAAAAAGAAAAAGTAGATTCCGTCTACCAAGAATTACAAGATATTATTGAAGCAAATAAAATAATCTAAATCATTCCAATGTATTTTGATAAAAAATAGTCATATGTTAGATATTCATACGATAAATATAAAAAAAACGATGTTTTTCTATGAATTCTATGTTATACTATTGTTAGTGATGCAAATCACAAAAAAAGGAATGCTAAGTAAGGCATCCTGTTCTGGATTACCTAACTACGGTTAGGTTTTTTTAAAAGATAAAATAAATATAGTGGAAGAGGTGTTGAGATAATGCCTGATATGCAAAGTGAAAAAGAAAATAATCGTTTTCAAGTTACAGATATTAGAGAACGTGAATGGAAAAAATTAGATGTTCCTGCAGCAAAATTATTACAATTGTTAATTGATGCAGAAAATTTATTTCTAGATTTAGATGATTATCAAATGAGTCACAATCAGTGTTATCCTGATATTGAAGATATGATGTTACAAATAGGAATTCTTAGAGAGAATTATACAAACTTTGTTGATTTTCATACTGAAGTATTGAATATAAAACAAGACGAAGATGCTTTCCTGACGACCCCTGAAAATGATACACAAAATGAATAATATTTCCTTTTGTGATACTTTATGTTATACTATTGTTAGTGATGAAAATCACAAAAAAAGGAATGCTAAGCAAGGCATCCCGTTATTATAGGGACACCTAACTACGGTTAGGTTTTTTTGTAATTATTTTTATAATCTGATATAAGATAATAGTTCGAAGGAGTTTCAAAATCGATGATGTAAAATCATGATCTTTCATAAATCACCTCCCGTCTATTTAACAAAAATCGGGATACCTAACCATTTCACATTCCTATTAATCACTTACGATAAAAATAGAGTGTGTTCCTGCATGATGAGGAAATGATTTCTCTTTTTTTTGAATTTACTTTATCTATTATGCAAGGTATTACTTGCTTTTTTTTTGATTTTCCTGTATCTTGAAATAGGAGAAAGTAAGGAAAATGTGTTATAATAGAAAGTATTAGGGTGATATTATGGCAAAATATGATGAACATTCAATTAAAGTTTTAGAAGGATTAGAAGCAGTAAGAAAACGTCCTGGTATGTATATTGGTTCTACTGATAAAAGAGGATTACATCATTTGGTATGGGAAATCGTTGATAATGGAATTGATGAAGTCATTAATGGATATGGAAATAGAATTTCTATTATCATGCATAAAGATCACTCCATTGAAGTAAGCGATAGTGGACGTGGTGTACCAGTAGGAATGCATGAAACAGGAAAATCAACACCAGAAGTAATTTATACGGTATTACATGCTGGTGGTAAATTTGAAGAGGGTGGATACAAAGTATCTGGAGGATTACATGGAGTAGGTGCTTCTGTTGTGAATGCCCTTAGTAAATGGATGGAAGTAACGATTTGTAGAGATGGTTATAAATACTTTATTCGTTTTAAAGATGGGGGTAAAGTAGATCAAAAATTAAAGAAAATAGAAAAGACAAGTAAAACAGGAACAACAGTCCGTTTTATGCCTGATGATACGATATTTTCTACTACTACTTTTTCCTTTACTACGATTTGTGAAAGAATGCAGGAATGTGCTTTTTTACTAAAAGGGTTAACAGTTACTGTAGAAGATGAAGAGGATAATAAAAAACGTGAATTCCACTATGCCAATGGTTTAGAAGCTTTTGTAGAATATTTAAACGAAGATAAAAATGTATTACATAAACCAGTTCACTTTATGGGTGAAAAAGACGGGATCCGTGTTGAGATTGCTTTTCAATATACAGAAGAATACAGTGAGAATTTAGTATCATTTGTAAATAATGTCAAAACAAATGATGGTGGAACGCATGAAGTTGGTTTTAAGACTGCTGTTACAAGAGTATTCAATGATTATGCAAGAACAAATGGCTTTTTAAAAGCGAAAGATAAAAACTTAGAGGGTAGTGATACGAGAGAGGGATTGACTGCTATTATCAGTTTACAAGTTCCAGAAGATAAATTGCAGTTTGAAGGACAAACGAAAGGTAAATTAGGAACACCAGAGGCTCGTCCAATTGTAGATAGTATCGTATCAGAAAAGCTACAATATTATTTGGAAGAGAATAAAGAGATTGCTACTAAAATACTAAATAAAATGGTAAAGAGTAAGTTAGTTCGTGAAGCGGCTCGAAAAGCACGTGATGAAGCTCGTAATGGAAAAAGTAAAAGTACGAAAGAACGTGCCCTTAGTGGAAAACTCGCTCCTGCTCAAGCGAAAAATCCAAAGAAAAATGAATTATTCTTAGTCGAGGGTGATTCTGCTGGTGGTAGTGCAAAACAAGGAAGAGATCGTAAATTTCAAGCCATTTTACCACTTCGTGGAAAAGTAATTAACTCTGAGAAAGCAACCATGGAAGATATTTTAAAAAATGAAGAAATTAATACCATTATCCATACTGTAGGAGCTGGTTGTGGAAGTGATTTTGAAGTAGAAGATTCTAATTATGATAAAGTAATTATTATGACCGATGCCGATGTCGATGGTTCCCATATTCAAATTCTATTATTAACGTTCTTCTATCGATATATGAAACCATTAATTGAAGCGGGAAAACTTTATATTGCTATGCCACCACTATATAAAATTACTTGTGGGAAAGACCTTTCTTATGCATGGACAGAAGATGATCGTAAACAAGTATTAGAAAAATATAAAGGCAAGAAAACAGAAACACAAAGATATAAAGGATTAGGGGAAATGAATGCCGATCAATTATGGGAAACTACTATGAATCCAGATACACGTAGTTTAATTAAAATTAATATTAGTGATGCTGCTTTAGCAGAAAAAAGAGTACGTGTTTTAATGGGAGATAAAGTAGAACCTAGAAAAGAATGGATTGAAGAAAATGTAGAATTTGGTCTACAAGATAATTACCAAATTAGTTAGAGGTGTAAAGATGAGATTTGATCCTTATGTTGAAATTCCTGAAAATTTCTATTTTTTACCAGAAGAAGTTTATATTATGCCTTGTGTAAGAGAGTATGTATATCGTTTTGGTAAGATGCGTGAATGTCTATTAGAAACGGAAATAACAGATATTATCATGCCTCTTTTTGATGAGGAAGATTATGATTTAAAAGGAAAATATTTAAATATAGGATCTGGAGAAATATACGATAGTCCGGAGATGGTTATTTATAATCCTATTTTAGAGAATAACTTAAATGGAAATTATGATATATATGTGAAAGAAGCAGAAAAGAAATGTGTCAAAGATATCATTCATAAGACAAAGCCAATGACTTATTTGGAAATGTATCAAGATTTAAGTAATTATCCAGAGGGAGTAATTAGTTCATTTGGAATTGGCCTTCGTAAAGAAAAATTAAGATGGCAATCACAACTATGTTATACAGATGAAGATGATCCACTCATTACTAGAAAACTATTAATTCATGAGTTAAAACAACATATTTTAAAATTAAAAGAATTAGAACAGCACCAAGCAGTACGTGTTATAGATTTATATCTTGGTTATCATAAACCAAAAGGGGAGTATGAAACGTCTTATGGATGGATGTTTTTAACGAGAACAAATCATTTTACGTATGTCAATGTAATTGATATGCAGGAGTATAGAGCAAGTGATTTTGAACAAATTATCTATTATCCAGATTATATGGAAGAACATAAAATAGAAAATATTTATCCCATTTACGATGCTAGAATGTGCTACGAGAAAGTGAAGACGCTATAAAAAGTAGGTGAAGTTATGCAAGAAGTAATCAAACGAATTTATGAATATTCACTAGAAGAAATATTAGGAGAACGATTTGGAGAGTATTCTAAAGAAATTATCCAATATCGTGCTTTACCAGATGTAAGAGATGGTTTAAAACCTGTACAAAGACGTATTTTATATGCAATGTATCGTGATCATAATACATATGATAAACCATATAAAAAATCAGCTAAAGCAGTAGGAAATATCATGGGAGCTTATCACCCACATGGTGATTCTTCTATCTATGATGCTATGGTACGTATGAGTCAATGGTGGAAACAAAATGCAGTATATATTGATATGCATGGAAATAATGGATCTATGGATGGGGATAGTCCAGCAGCTATGCGTTATACAGAAGCAAGACTATCTAAAATAAGTAATGAACTATTAACTGATATTGATAAAGATACTGTAGAATGGGTTCCAAACTATGATGATACTTTATTAGAACCAACAGTACTACCTGTGAAATTTCCATTATTACTTGTCAATGGAGCAATGGGAATTAGTGCGGGATATGCAACTAATATTCCAACTCATAACTTAGGAGAAGTTATAGATGCTACCATTAAACGTATTGATAGTCCAAATTGTCGTTTGGATACAATTATGGAAATTGTCAAAGGGCCAGATTTTCCAACTGGTGGGATTGTCGAAGGATTAAAAGGAATTCGTCAAGCATATGAAACAGGTCGAGGCAAAATCATTATTCGTAGTAAAATCCATTTTGAAAAACAAAAAGGGAAAGAACAAATTATCATTGATGAAATTCCATATGAAGTAAATAAAGCTAACATGGTACGTCGTATTGATGAGATTCGTATTGATAAGAAAATAGAAGGAATTCAAGAAGTTCGTGATGAGACATCGAGAGAAGGACTTAGAATTGCGATTGATCTTAAAAAAGATGCGAATAGAGAATTAGTTTTAAATTATTTATTAAAAAATACAGATATGCAGATTTCTTATACATTTAACATGGTAGCAATCATCAATCATCGTCCAATGACAGTGGGAATATTACCAATTTTAGATGCTTATATAGCCCATGAAAAAGAAGTAATTACAAGAAGAACAAACTTTGAATTACGTGTTGCTAGAAAAAGAATGCATATTTTGGAAGGTTTAATTAGAGCTTTATCTATTTTGGATGAAGTGATTAAAACGATCCGTGCTAGTAAAAATAAAAGTGATGCAAAATTAAACTTAGTAAAGAAATTTGAATTTACTGAAGAACAAGCAGAAGCAATTGTTACATTGCAACTTTACCGTTTGACTAATACTGATGTAACAGAATTAGAATCTGAATTAAAGCACTTACAAGAAGAAGTAGCTCGTTTAGATGAAATTATTTCCAATGAAGATAAACTAAAGAGTGTTATGAAAGAAGAATTACGTGCCGTGAAAAAAGGATATGCAACACCACGTTTAACAGAAATTAAAGAAGAGATTACAGAGATTAAAATTGATACATCAGTAATGATTCCAAAAGAAGATGTTATCGTTGTCATTACCAATGATGGGTATGTAAAACGTGTCTCTCTTCGTAGTTATCAAGCATCTACTGATTCAACTGCTGTTAAAGAAGGAGACTTTGTTACTTATACCATGAAATTAAACACTTTAGATACAGTTTTAATGTTTACAAACTTTGGTAATTATTTATATGTCCCTGTTCATATTATTCCTGATTTAAAATGGAAAGATTTAGGAAAACATATTAGCAACGTTATTAAATTAAAAGAAGGGGAACGTATTATTGGAGCAATTCCAGTGAAAGACTTTGAATCTGATATGGTAATTACGCAAGCAACCAAATTAGGAATGATCAAACGTACACATGTGAAAGATTTTAAAGTTCAACGTTATACAAAGTCTATGACAAGTATGAAGTTAAAAGAAAATGATGAATTAATCTTTGTATCAAGTGAAAATTATCAAGATATTTTTGTAACAACATATCGCGGTTATGGACTTTGGTATGAAGTATCTGAAATACCATTTACAGGACCAAAGGGTAGTGGAGTGAAATCTATTAATTTAAAAGAAGATTATGTTGTCGGAACAAGCTTGTTTGATGGTAAAAGTGAATATTTAACCGTCCTAACAAAGAAAAATACAGCAAAAAGAGTAAAATTAACAGAGTTTGATAAAATGTCACGTGCTCGTCGTGGAATACAAATTGTAAGAGATGTAAAAACAAATCCATATTATATTTTAAATACATTTGTACTTCCAAGTAAGAATGAAATTTATCTAAAAACAAAAGATGATGTTGTAATAAAAAAATTAACAGAATTTAAAGTAGCTGATCGATACTCAACTGGATCTACAGTAAAAGAAAAATTCTTAAGTGCTGGTGTTATTACAACGTTACTAGAAGATGAAAAAGAAGAAGTAGTTCCAATTACAACAAAAGAAAAAAAGATTTCATTAAAAGAAATAGATGAAAGAATTTTAACAATCGATGACTTTTTAAATGATTTTGAAAATAAAGAGGTGTAAAAACACCTTTTTTTATGTTACAATAATATCCTTGTGAGAGGTGAGAAAACTATGAACTTACAACAATATGTCAAAGAAAAAGAACAAATCATTATCGATGAATTTACTAGATTATATGGAGAAGAAAATCGTAGTATCTTTGAAAATAGGATGAAAGAAGTAACTTTGTTATTTCCTGACACACAAGAGAAAGATAAAGAAATGTGCATTGAATTATTATTGGGAAATTCTCATTCTTTAAATCCTTATCCAATTTCTATTGTGCAGGATTATATGCAAGATAGTGAACGTACAAGTTTCATTCCATTAATTGAAAAAAGAAACGATGATTTAAATATAAATAGATTAATTGTGATGCATCAACAACATGTTACAGATATTGCTTTACTACATGAATTAAAACACGCTTTATTGACACAAATAGAATCACGAGTAGAGATAGAACACTATTTTTATACAAGCCTAAAAGTAGGCCTTTCTTGTATGGAAAATGTATATGATGGAAGACAACATCAATACTTCACAATTCAAGATAGAAATGCTTTTATATTAAATGAATTATTTACAGAGTATGATAGCTGTGATATGGTAACTCATTTACATCAAACAACAGAGATTTTTCCAGGAGAAAAGAAAACAGAACCAAAGTATACTTGGCAGCATAATTTCTTTCCACTTGCCCAAGATTGTTCTATAGAAGTAAGAGAATACATTCGAACATTAGAATTAATGAACCCCATCAAATATAGTGATCATTACGCTGAATCAATCAATTTATTAAATCATTTCATATCTCAAGACAATTTAGAAGAACCAGTTACATTATCACAAAAACAATTATTTTTAACATATATGAATCAATTAACAAAAGGGACACGATAAGCTGTGACCTTTTTCTTTACACAAATTTTTGATTATGTTATAATAAAATTATAGAATACGAAGGAGTGTTTACTATGAATAAAAAGGATCAGAAAAAAACAAATCATGTAATTTCAGAAACAAAAAAGGATAAAACAAAGATAGAACGACCAATGAGTGCTTCAGAAAAAAAGAAAATGAAACGTTCTCATCGTTTCTATATGATTTTAACTTCAGTGATTATCATTGCTGTCATCGCTATTTGTATCTTTGTTTACAATCTACAAGGAGGACTTGTCAAAATTGATTTTGATGAATATTTAGAATTAAATCAAAGTGAATCACGTAAATTAATTTATGTTGGTGATAATGGCATTGTCTCACAAGAATTGACACCGGTATTAACAAATCTTTTAAGAAAGAGTCATAAACAAGCTTATTTTTATACACATAAGAATTTAGATAGTGATGAACAGATGAAATTTGTGGAATCTAATTCTATTACTAATAAAGAAGATGGATATATTTTACCATTCTTAATTGTCGTAGAAAATAAGAAAGTAGTCGCTTCTTATGAAGGATATTTAGATCAAGAGAGTTTAATTGATTTCTTAGAAGAACAAGGATATTATTAAGATGTCAACTAGACATCTTTTCTTTTGCAAAAGAAAAAATTATGATAAGATAAATAAGGAAAAGGTGAAGATATGAATCAAGAAATTATAGAAACAATGAGTCGAGAATTAAATATTCAACCAAAACAAGTAGAAACAGTATTAACATTATTAAGTGAAGGAAATACAGTTCCTTTTATTGCTCGTTATCGTAAAGAAATGACAGGTGCTTTAAATGAAGAAGAAATTAGAAAAATAGAAGAAATATATGAATATCAAAATAATTTATTAAAGAGAAAAGAAGATGTCATTCGTTTAATCGACGAAAAAGGAATGTTAACCGAAGAATTAAAGAAGAAAATTATGGACTGTACAAAATTAGTAGAAGTAGAAGATCTATATCGTCCATATAAAGAAAAAAAGAAAACAAAAGCAACAGAAGCCATTGCATTAGGTTTAGAACCACTTGCGAAAATGATGATGTCGTTTCCAACCAAAGGTTCTCTTGAGGATTTAGCAAGTAAATTTATCAAAGATAAAGTAAAAACAATGGACGAAGCAATTACAGGAGCGAAGTATATTATTGCAGAATGGATTAGTGATAATGCTTCTTATCGTAAATGGATTCGTAATTATTTTTATAAACATGGAACAATTACTTCTAAAATAAAGAAAAATGCCGAAGATGAGGGAAAAGTATACGAAATGTATTACGATTATCAAGAACCTGTTAAATGGGTTAAACCACACCGTATTTTAGCCTTAAATCGTGGTGAAAAAGAAAAAGTATTGAATGTTTCCATTGATATTGATAAACAAGAAATATTAAACTTCTTAGAAAAGAAAATTATAAAAAATAATCAATCATTTGTAGTACCAAGTATTCAAGAAGCAATTGAAGATTCTTATAAAAGATTAATTGCTCCATCTATCGAACGGGAAATTCGTTCTGAATTATCAGAAAAAGGAGAAGAAGCGGCAATCGATAACTTTGGTAAAAATTTAGAAGCCTTACTTCTAACACCACCAATGAAAGAACAAGTTGTTCTTGCCTTCGATCCTGGATTTGTTAATGGTTGTAAATTAGCTGTGATTGATAAAACTGGAAAATACTTAGATTCTACGGTGATTAAACCATTTTTAAATTCAAAAACAGAAGGAAGAATCAAAGAAGCAAAAGAAATAGTTGTAAAATTGATTCAAAAATATCATGTTGATATTATTGCAATTGGCAATGGTACTGCGTCTCGTGAATCAGAAAAATTTTGTGCTGATATGATTCGTGAATATCATTTAAATTGTAAATATGTAATTGTATCTGAAGCAGGCGCTTCTATCTATAGTGCTTCAAAAATAGCTGCCGAAGAGTTTCCTGATCTAGCAATTGAAAAAAGAAGTGCTGTTAGCATTGGTAGACGTTTACAAGATCCATTAGCAGAACTTGTAAAAATACCTCCAGAAGGAATTGGTGTAGGTCTATATCAACATGATGTAAGTCAAAAGAAATTATCTAATTCTCTAGACTTTGTTGTCGAAAAATGTGTCAATAGCGTTGGTGTAAACATCAATACAGCATCCCTTTCACTACTTAGTTATGTATCAGGACTGACTAAGAAAGCATGCCAAAAAATCATTGAATATCGTGAAAAGGTAGGTAAAATTGTATCAAGAGAAGAAATTAAAAAGAAAAAATTGCTTTCTGATAAAGCTTATGAACAAGCAATTGGTTTCTTAAGAATTCCAGATGGGGAAAACAAATTAGATAAAACAGCAATTCACCCTGAAAGTTATCCTGTTGCACTCACTTTATTAAGTGATTTAGGATTTACAAGTGATGATATTGGAACAAAACCGTTAATTGAAAAACTAAACCAATTAGATATAACAAAATACCAAGAAAAATTAAATACGGATCAATATACATTAGAAGATGTTATTGCATCTTTAAAGAAACCAAACTTAGATCCAAGAGATGAAATGCCACAACCACTTTTAAGAAGTGATATATTAGAGATTGATGACTTAAAAATAGGAATGAAATTACAAGGTACAGTGCGCAATGTTGTGGACTTTGGAGCTTTTATCGATATTGGATTACATAATGATGGCCTTGCACATATTTCTAAATTAACAGATAAATATATCAAACATCCAAGTGAAGTAGTCAGTGTAGGAGATATTGTTGATTGTTATGTAGAAGATATTTCTAAAGAAAAGGGAAAGGTAAGTCTTTCGCTATTACAACCACAAACAAGTAACAAATAGATGTCAAGCAGACATCTTTTTTATTTACAATCAGCAATTATTATCATATAATGAAAGAGGGATACTTACTAAGTGTCCATCTATAGGGTACACTTAGCATATGCTAGGTGTTTTTAATTATAATTAAGAATAGGAGTATGAGAAGAAACCACATAACATGTATTAATTGTTTAATAAGTTTTCTTTCATACCTCATAGACTTCACCTCCTTATCCATATTGGAAGTGAACACCTAACGATCCCTCTATCAATAACATACTGTAAAGAGATAACAAACTCCTTTTCATAGAAATGAAAATGTGTTAAAATGCAAACAGTAGGAGACTAGGTGATAGATATGAAGAAATTAGAGTTTATTTTAGTTCGAAAAAATGGACATAACAATGAAACATTGATTGATTCTTATGTAGAAACTTTGAAAAAATTATTTTTCGATCATAAGCCAGAAAAATTAAATCATGAATTAGAAAGCTTAATATTAAAAAATTTCAATAATGAATTGTATTTAGTCTTTTATGAAGGAGTACCAATTGGAATCACTGGATTATATTGGGGAAATGAAGAAGATGTTTGTTGGTATAATTGGTTTGGTGTATTAAAAGAATATAGAAAACATGGATTTGGAAAGGAAATATTTTCATTTACAATTAATTTAGCGAAACAATCTTTTAAAGGAATTCGCTTATATACCGATGATTCCTGTGATATCGCAATCTATTATCTATATGAAAAATTTTTCGATTTTAAAGAAAGAATTGGAGACACCATTATTTATTCCAAATCTTTTTCAAAAGAATTTCATATGAATTGCTATGGTAAGATTCCATTGGGATTATATGAAAACTGAATGAGTCACAATTTAAAAGGAAAAGAACTTGTTGCAGATTTTCCAAACGATAGTGATTATGAAAATATATTGCAAAAAATAAAAAACGATATGGAAGTTACATCAATCGAGGAATTGGATATTTCTATTTACAATATTCTATTATTATCATATAATGTAAGAGGGATACTTACTAAGTGTCC
>ULML01026258.1_pt1 | contig 22426 bp, 19 predicted proteins | sample 1951651 | NCBI WGS metagenome assembly ULML01 (sample SAMEA4835549, study PRJEB28245) | human gut metagenome | biome: gut microbiome; material: fecal sample | place: Denmark | collected 2008
GAAACAATTAACATCCGGGATTATACGTTAGACCGTCATAAAAAAGTAGATGATTATCCGTATGGTGGCGGAGCCGGGATGGTAATGCAGGCACAGCCGATTTATGATGCGTGGCAGGCAGTGGCGCAGAAGATTGGAAGAAAGCCAAGAACAGTATATCTTACACCTCAGGGCAATACGTTTCAGCAGGAAATGGCAAAGGATTATGCGAAGGAAGAAGACCTGGTATTGCTTTGTGGGCATTATGAGGGCATCGATGAACGTGTGTTAGAAGAAATTGTGACGGATTATGTGTCGATTGGAGATTATGTGCTGACAGGAGGAGAACTTCCGGCAATGGTCATGGTGGATGCGATATCCCGTATGGTGCCTGGTGTACTGGCAAATGATGAATCCGGAACCACAGAATCCTTTGAAGGAAATTTATTGGAATATCCGCAGTATAGCAGACCGGAAGACTGGATGGGAAAGAAAGTTCCAGCTATTTTACTTTCCGGAGACCATGCAAAGGTAGAAGCATGGAGGAGAGAACAATCCATTAAAAGAACCATGGAACGAAGACCGGATTTGCTGGCAGATGCAGATTTGACAGCAAAGGAGAAAGCAATAGTTGAGCATTTGCTGGACAAATCACAGGGTAAATGCTAGAATGTGTCTAGCAGTAATAGGAATGGAAGAGATTCCGCAGGAGGAAGACGGTAGTGAAAAGCTTTTTTGATGTGCTGAAAACGATGTTTTACCGTAAAAATGCGAAGAGTTATGGGACGCCGGACCGGAGCAGAAAAGAGCCGGTGACACAACAGAAGGTACAGATAAGAAATACAGAGACCAGAAAGGCAGCCCCTTCGTTAAAAGAAAACGAACAGCATAACAGGTCAGAGAGGACAAACAGTAAGGTGGATAAAGGAATGGATAAGGAAGATTTCTTATTAAAGCAGATTGATGAATTCCGTGAGAAAGCAAAACAGCTTCAGGCTTTGCTTGTTACAAAAGAAGACAAAGTGCAGGAATTACAGAATATCGTAGATGAAAGAGAAGAAAAAGCAAAAGAACTGCAGCATGTTTTAAATGCACGTAAATCAGAAGCAGATGTTCTTCTTACCGGAGTACACGGTCAGATGGAAGAAATGATTAACCGTGTAGAAGAAAAATTGAATGCACTGTCTGAAAAGATTGCAGCAGACGTAAGTGATTCCACCGGAAGAACCGCAGAACAGACTGCACAGATGCAGGCATCTTTACAGGAAATTTCCCAGCAGTTAGACAGCATGAAACTGGAACTGGCTGAGAAAATACATACCGAAGATGTAAAGTGCTACCGCAATATGCAGGACTTAATTAAAGAGCTTACCGTTAAGTTAGAGGAAAATGATACTTTAGAGAAGAGCTTGAATACCGTAAAAGGTTATGCAAAATGCTTAACCTGGTTTTCTGTTATCAATTTTGTAGTATTGGTGGCATTTATTCTTTATTCTCTTGGAGTATTTAATTTTTAAGCAGTAGTTAAAACGAGGAATTATATGACACAGGGAAAGAGAAAGACATGGGTAATTGGACATAAGAATCCGGACACAGATTCTATTTGTGCGGCGATTGCCTATGCAGATTTAAAAAATCAAACAGAGGACGGTATTTTTATACCGAAAAGAGCAGGACATATGAACGAAGAGACGAAGTATGTCCTAAAATTTTTTGATGTACCGGAACCGGAACTGGTAACAGATGTTGGTGCACAGATTAAGGATATTGAATATCGTAGAACGGAGGGTGTCAGCAGTCACATTTCCATTAAACGGGCATGGGAGCTGATGAAGAATTTAGATGTCGTGTCATTGCCGATTACTGACAATGAGAACAATCTGCAGGGGATGATTGTTACCAGTGATATTGCAAAATCCTATATGGATGTATTGGACAACCGGATTCTTGCAACTGCCCGAACGCAGTATAAGAATATTGTTGAAACTTTAAATGGAACTCTTGTAACAGGAAATGAGCATGGTTACTTCATAAAAGGTAAGGTTGTTGTTGCGGCTACCACACCGGATATGATGGAGCAGTATATTGAAGATGACGATATGGTTATCTTAGGAGACCGTTATGAATCACAGTTCTGTGCATTGGAAATGAATGCAAGCTGTGTGATTGTCTGTTCCGGAGCGAAGATTACAAAGACCATTGTGCAGCTTGCAGAAGAGAAAGACTGTATGCTTATCAGCACACCATATGACACATTTACCGTGGCGCGTTTGATTAATCAGAGTATGCCGATTAAATATATTATGAAAAAGGAGCATCTGATTACATTCGAATTAGAGGATTATGTGGATGATGTGAAAGAGACCATGTCTAAAGTGCGTCATCGTGATTTTCCGGTACTGGATGAGAATGGAAAATATGTCGGTATGTTTTCCAGACGAAATCTTTTAAATTTACAGAAAAAACAGGTGATCCTTGTTGACCATAATGAAAAATCCCAGGCAGTAGATGGAATCGAAGATGCAGAAATTTTAGAAATTATTGACCATCACCGACTGGGCAGCCTTGAGACGATTGCTCCGGTATTTTTCCGGAACCAGCCACTGGGCTGTACTTCAACGATTATTTATCAGATGTATCAGGAAAAGGGAGCAGCCATTGATAAAAAGACAGCCGGAATTCTTTTGGCAGCAATTATTTCAGATACCTTGATGTTCCGTTCACCGACCTGTACACAGATGGACCGGGCAGCAGCAGAAGCGCTGGCGAAGATTGCAGAAGTAGATATTGAAGAGCTGGCCAAGAAGATGTTTGAAGCCGGCAGTGATTTTAAGAAAAAGACAACAGAAGAACTGTTTTATCAGGATTTTAAAACCTTCCATACCGATGAATTTGATTTTGGTGTAGCACAGCTTAGTGCCATGAGTGACGTGCAGCTTGGCATGGCGAAGAAGAAGCTGCAGCCATATCTGGAAATTGCATTGGGAGAGCAGAAACTGGATGCCGTATTTGTGATGCTGACGGACATTCTGGATGAGAATTCGGAAGTAATCTATGCCGGAGCACAGGCAGGCAGCCTTTTAAAGGAGTGCTTTGGAGAGCCGGATGAATCAGGCAGCTTTTACTTAAAGGGAGTAGTATCCCGTAAGAAACAGATGATTCCGACATTAATGGCAGGATTGCAGCAAGCGTAAATGCTTACGGCAGGATGATGGCAGGTATAAATGCTCATATCAGAGACAGAAATAAGATAACAACTTATACAGGAGAATTGAAATGGCGAAAGAAACATGGAAGCCGGGTAATATGTTATATCCGGTTCCAGCAGTGATGGTAAGCTGCCAGAGACCGACAGAAAAACCGAATATTATTACGGTAGCGTGGGCAGGAACGGTATGTACGAATCCGCCAATGCTTTCCATATCTGTCCGTCCGGAACGATATTCCCATGGAATAATCGAGGAAACCGGCGAATTTGTTGTAAATCTTGTGACGAAGGATCTGGTCTGTGCCACAGATTATTGTGGCGTAAAATCCGGCCGTGACGTTGACAAGTTTGATGCCATGCATCTGACACCACTGAACCTTCCGCAGGTATCGGCACCGGGAATTGCAGAAAGTCCGGTAAACATTGCCTGCAAGGTAAGCCAGATATTACATCTTGGAAGCCATGATATGTTTCTGGCAGATGTAGTAGGCGTTACCGTTGATGATTCCTATATGAATGAAAAAGGTAAATTCGAACTGAATCAGAGCGGGCTGGTGACTTATTCCCATGGAGAATATTTTCTGCTGGGTAAGAAGCTTGGAAGCTTTGGTTACAGCGTAAAGAAGCAGAAGCCTTCAAAGAATGGCAGAAAGAAGAAAGCGAAGTAAAAGAGCAAAATAAAAAAGAATAAAATAAAAAGGACAAAATAACTGAAAATATAAGAAATTATAGAAAGCGGAACAGAGAGAAAAATCTTCTCGTTGTTCCGCTTTTTGAATAACATTTATTTTAGATATTTATTTTAAAAGTAAATCCATCAGACAGGCAAATACATCATCTGCCTGATTCTGCCAGTTGGTGCAGATGGCTTCCGCCTGTTCCTTTGTCTGGACAGTTAAAGTAAAATCAAGGCGGGTACGGCCTTTTTCCCGGAGCTGGCATCGCACACCGTATTCCTGTTCCGGTGTTTTGTAATAATCGGATAGATATGCATTTTCTGTTTTAATGGCAAGCTTATTTGCCTGAAAATAAGCAGCAATATCTTCTTCAATAGAAGGGGATATTTTGTCATGAAAAAAATGCAGCGTTTCTTTTCCGGCAGGAGTAATGATATACCGTGTACTGTTGTGGGTGTTTTCCGTACGGACAAGCCCGGAATCCATCAGGTCATGAATGACCTGCTGAATCGTAAAGTAGTCGGTATATTCCCTGTCTAAAAAGAAATCTGAAATCTGCGCATTGGACAATGGAAAATCAATATGTTCAAGCATGTGCAGAATAATTAATTTATATAAAGTAGCTGGTTCAGCCATAAAATCACCTCTTAGTTGCTAAACGTCCCTGGTAAGTATTCCGTTCTTTTAAGCGGCGGTGAATCTGATTTAAAACAGTCCGTTTTCCGGTGCTCCACATCGGCGCAATCAGTAAATCCTTCGGACCATCGCCGGTAATCCGGTGAATCACCATTTCCGGCGGCAGAAACTCCAGACAGTCAATAATCATTTCACAGTATTCATCCATGGAAAATACCGGAAAATGCGTCTTTTCATAATAAGCGGCTAAATCGGTGCCGGATAATACATGAAGCAGCTGTAGCTTGATTCCCCAGACCGGGAGATTTGCAATTGCCTGAACGGAAGCAGACATCATTTCTCTGGTTTCGTGGGGCAGTCCTAAAATCAGATGAACAATCACCTTGATAGAAAGGGCGTGAAGGGCGAAGAGACTTTTTTGAAAAGTCTCATAAGTAAAGCCGCTTCGTGTAAACACTCTGGTGTCATCATGGATTGTCTGTAAACCAAGTTCTACCCAGACGGTTTTCTTTTCGTTGATTTCGGCAAGCAGTGAAAGAATCTCAGGCTGCAGACAGTCAGGTCTTGTGGCAATGGAAATAATAACCACATCCGGGTCATTTACTGCCTGCATATAAAGATCCCGCAGGTGTTCCACAGAACCATAAGTATTCGTGAACGCCTGAAAATATGCAATGAATTTGTTGCAGTTTCTTTTTGCTCTCAGAATCTTTTTCTCAGTTTCTAACTGCTCTGTGATAGAAAGTGTGGGAGAGGCGGCAAAATCTCCGGAGCCACCGGCAGAGCAGAAAATACAGCCTCTGGTATCTAAGCGTCCGTCACGGTTGGGACAACTGAGTCCGGCATTTAATGCAATCCGGTATACCTTTTCGTGATAGGTATTTTTTAAATAGTAGTCCAGAGAGTGGTAGCGCTTCTCCCCCCACAGTGAAATCGTGTCGTTTTTCATTAGCGGATGTGTGATTTGACTGCCTGGCTTACCACTTCGGCAACACGCGGGTCAAATGCTTCCGTCATAATAAAGTCTTCATTTAATTCTTCATCAGATACTAACCCTGCAATTGCTTTTGCAGCAGCAAGCTTCATTTCTTCTGTAATCTGGGAAGCGTGTCCTTCTAAAGCACCTTTGAAGATTCCCGGGAAAGCAACGACGTTGTTTACCTGATTCGGGAAATCACTTCTTCCGGTCCCGACCACTTTAGCACCTGCAGTTTTGGCAAGGTCTGGCATGATTTCCGGAGTAGGATTTGCCATGGCAAAAAGAATGGCATCTTTATTCATGGATGCAACCATTTCCTGAGTCACGATATTCGGTGCGGAAACACCAACGAAGATATCAGCACCCTTTAATGCATCGGCAAGGGTACCGGATTCATTGGAAAGGTTGGTAACTTCGGTCATTTTCTTCTGCATCCAGTTTAAGTCAGGATAATTTTTGCCGATGATTCCCATGCGGTCACACATAATAACATTTTTAAAGCCGTAAGTCAGTAACAGTTTGGTGATGGCAACACCGGCAGAACCGGCACCATTTACAACAACGCGGCAGTTTTCTTTTTCTTTTCCGGTTACTTTTAATGCGTTGATGATTCCGGCAAGAACAACAATAGCAGTACCATGCTGGTCATCATGGAAGACCGGAATATCAAGCATTTCCTTTAAACGCTCTTCAATTTCAAAACAACGTGGAGCGGAAATATCCTCTAAGTTGATGCCGCCGAATCCCGGAGCAATATTTTTAACAGTTTTTATAATTTCTTCGGTATCCTGTGTGTCAAGGCAGATTGGAACAGCGTTGACATTTCCGAATTCTTTAAACAGTACACATTTTCCTTCCATAACCGGCATGGCTGCGTACGGTCCGATGTTTCCAAGACCAAGAACAGCACTTCCGTCTGATACAACGGCAACGGTGTTGGCCTTCATGGTATAAGTATAAGCTTCTTCTTTATTTTCTGCGATGATACGGCAAGGTGCCGCAACACCAGGTGTGTATGCGATAGATAAATCTTCCCGGGTCTTTACCGGTGTCTTGGAGATGGTTTCTAATTTTCCATTCCATTTTTTATGCATTTCAATTGCTTTTTCGTTGGTATCCATAGTTCGTCTCCTTTTCTTAGCCATTGATTACTTCCGTCTAGTATCATATCATTAAAAAATTTTTAAAGCAAGAAAAAGGACTTCCTATTTGAAAGAAACTGTTGTATAATACGAAAAGACGAATCTTACGTTCCAATTATTTTTATTTCAAAAAGAAATCCCAATTATTTAGCAGATAATCAAATAAGCAAGAGGTAAGGAGAATAGAATGAGAGAGAAGTATGAAAGTCTTTCTGCGGCAGTGCTGCGTGAACTGGCGAAAGCAAGGGGAATGAAAGGAATTTCTACCTTAAAGAAAGCTGAATTAGTAGAAGCTATGCTGGCGGAAGATGAAAAGGAAGCAAAGGTGCAGGAAGCAAAGAAAGAAGCAGAAGGTACAACAGAAACTACGGAGCAGGTAGCAGAAACCAGAACCTATCGCGCAGAACGTCCGCACCGGGAAAATGCAGCGAGGGGACATGAGGGCGAGATACGTCGAAGCACAGTAAGACATACACCGGATGAGCATATTTCGGAAAAAGATGAAACGGAGCGTGTGGCAGAAGAAAACAAGGACTTAGACAGCGGTGTGAAGGCACATGGAATTCTTGAAGTTATGCCGGATGGATTCGGATTTATCCGTTGTGAAAATTATCTGCCGGGAGAGCATGATGTCTATGTTTCTCCATCCCAGATTCGTAAGTTCAATCTGAAAACCGGAGATATTGTGACCGGAAATACCAGAATTAAGACACAGGCTGAGAAATTCTCTGCATTATTATACATTACTTCTATTAATGACCTGCATCCGTCAGAGGCTGTAAAGCGGAAGAATTTTGAAGATTTAACTCCGATTTTTCCGGATGAGAGAATCCGGCTTGAGACAAGCCATAGTGCAATGGCAATGCGAATTGTAGATTTAGTATCTCCGATTGGTAAGGGACAGCGTGGAATGATTGTTTCCCCACCAAAAGCAGGTAAGACTACATTATTAAAAGGTGTGGCACAGGCAGTAAAGCAGAATAACCCGGAGATGCATCTGATTATCTTATTAATTGATGAGCGGCCGGAGGAAGTTACCGATATTAAGGAAGCAATTGAAGGACCAAATGTAGAAGTTATTTATTCTACCTTTGACGAATTGCCGGAGCATCATAAGAGAGTATCCGAGATGGTAATTGAGAGGGCAAAACGTCTGGTAGAACATAAGAAGGATGTTATGATTCTCTTAGACAGTATTACAAGACTTGCAAGAGCATATAACCTTACAGTTCCGCCAAGTGGAAGAACCTTATCCGGTGGTCTTGACCCGGCAGCCCTCCATATGCCGAAGCGTTTCTTTGGTGCAGCACGTAATATGCGTGAGGGCGGAAGCCTTACGATTCTTGCAACAGCACTGGTAGATACCGGAAGCAAGATGGATGATGTTGTTTATGAGGAATTTAAGGGAACCGGTAACATGGAACTGGTGCTTGACCGTAAGTTATCTGAGAAACGTGTATTCCCTGCAATCGACATTGTAAAATCCGGTACAAGAAGAGAAGACCTCTTACTGACACAGGAAGAGCAGGAGGCTGTATTTATTATGCGTAAGGCAATCAATGGCATGCGTACCGATGAAGCGGTTGAGAGCATCTTGAATATGTTTGTCCGGACGAAAAACAACCGGGAATATATCCAGACTGTAAAAAAGACAAAATTTGTTTAAAAACACTTGCATAACAACTTTTCCTATGCTACAATAAATAAGCTGTTTATTCGGAAACTAAACAGTATCGCACTTAAATTAGACAAATGTCGTAATTGCGAAGCAATTCATATATGAGAGGTGAGAGACATGAGAGAAGGAATCCATCCAGATTATTATCAGGCAACAGTTACATGTAACTGTGGTAACACATTCGTAACTGGTTCAACCAAAGAGGATATTCACGTTGAAATTTGTTCCAAATGCCATCCATTCTATACTGGACAGCAGAAAGCTAACCAGGCTCGTGGACGTATTGAGCAGTTCAATAAGAAATACGGCATGAAATAGAAATTACACAATGTGACTGAAAGATAAGGTTGAGGTTTCTAATCTCAACCTTTTTTTAGAAACAGGAAGAGAGGTCACACATGAAATATTCGGGAATCGGTGGACAGGCAGTTTTAGAAGGCGTAATGATGAAAAATAAGGAAAAGTACGCCGTGGCAGTCCGGAAGCCGGATGGAGAGATTACCGTTGATACCAAAGAGTATTATGGACTGATTAAAAACAAGACATTGCGGAACATTCCAATTTTACGTGGAGTGTTAAGTTTTGTGGAGTCTTTGACACTTGGAATATCAACGCTTACATATTCCGCATCTTTCTTTGAAGAGGATGAGGAAGATACCAAAGCAAAAAAGAAAGAATTATCAAAAGAGGCAGCAGCAAAAAAAGAAAAAGCAGAAATGGGTATTACTGTTGCATTTTCCTTTGTACTTGCCATTGGAATCTTTATGATTCTGCCATATTATCTTTCTTTGATTTTTCAGAAATTTATTACATCCCATGTGGCACTGGCGCTGATTGAAGGTGTCATCCGAATGATGATTTTTTTGGCATATATTGCTTCAATTTCCTTAATGAAGGATATCCAGCGTGTATTCATGTATCATGGAGCAGAGCACAAATGCATTAACTGCATTGAACATGGAATGGAGCTGAATGTAGAAAACGTGAGAAAGAGTTCCAGACTGCATAAGCGGTGTGGTACAAGTTTTCTCCTGTTTGTAATGATTATCAGTATTATTTTCTTTGCATTTATTGATGTAAAGAGCCGGATTTTGAAGGTAGTGCTTCGTTTGCTGCTGATACCGGTGATTGCTGGTGTGTCATATGAATTTATCCGGCTTGCCGGAAAAAGTGATAATCCGGTAGTGAATTTCTTAAGTAAACCAGGATTATGGTTACAGAAGCTCACTACAAGAGAACCGGACGATTCTATGATTGAGGTTGGTATTGCTTCCGTGGAAGCAGTATTTGACTGGAAAAAATATTTGAGCGAAATGTAAAAGAAAAGGGCGTAATATATGACTTATAGAGAGGCAGTGGAATTTGGTACAAAGTGTCTTACAGATGCAGGAGTGCCGGATGCCGCACTGGATGCATGGTATCTTTTACAGATGGTATGCAAGATTGAGCGCAGTTACTACTACGTTCACGGGGAAGAAGATATTACACAGGATGCTCAGAAGGAATATGAGATTGCAGTACAAAAACGCGCCGAACATATTCCGTTACAGTATATTATTGGAGAACAGGAATTTATGGGGCTTCGATTCAAAGTAAATTCCAATGTTCTGATACCGCGGCAGGATACCGAGACTTTAGTGGAGCAGGTATTGAAGATTGTAAAGCCGGGGATGAAAGTATTAGACCTTTGTACAGGGTCTGGTTGTGTATTGATTAGTGTGTTGAAAAATGCACCGGAACTTACCGGTATGGGAAGTGACATTTCCAAAACAGCTTTATTAGTAGCGAAGGAAAACGCAAAGCTGCATGAAGTGGATGCCGAGTGGGTACGGAGTGATTTATTTGATAATATAACAGAGACCTTTGATGTTATTATGGCAAATCCACCATATATCCCGACAGGAGAGATTCTGTCACTGATGCCGGAGGTACGGGATTTTGAGCCGGAAAACGCATTAGATGGCGGAGCGGATGGCCTTGATTTTTATCGGAAGATTGCCGGACAGGTAAAGGATTATTTGAATCCTGGCGGATATGTTTACATGGAAATCGGATATGACCAGGGAGAAGCAGTCTCTGAGCTGATGCGTAACGCTGGATTTACAGAAGTTGAAGTAATCAAAGACCTTGCACGAAATGACCGTGTGGTAAAAGGGAAAGGAAATTAAAATGTTTGATCGTTTAGAGGATTTATTGATTCGTTATGAAGAGTTGATGAGTGAGTTAAGTGAACCGGATGTGGCAAATAATCCGGAGCGTTTTCGTAAGCTGATGAAGGAGCAGAGTGATTTAACTCCTATCGTGGAAGCTTATAAAGAATATAAACAGTGTAAGCAGAATATTGAAGATTCTCTTGCTATGCTGGACGAAGAAACAGATGAAGAAATGAAGGAGCTTGCAAAGGAAGAGTTAAATGATTCCAAAGCAAGAGTAGAAGAATTAGAGCAGAAACTAAAAATTCTTCTTCTCCCAAAAGACCCGAATGATGACAAGAACGTTATTGTGGAAATCCGTGCCGGTGCCGGCGGAGATGAAGCTGCTTTATTTGCAGCTGAGATTTATCGTATGTATGTCCATTATGCTGAAAGCAGACGCTGGAAAGTAGAGACAATGGAGTGCGAAGAAATCGGAATTGGTGGAATGAAGAGTGTTACTTTCATGATTACCGGACAGGGTGCTTACTCTGTTATGAAATATGAATCCGGTGTACATCGTGTACAACGTGTGCCTGAGACAGAGTCCGGTGGACGTATCCATACGTCTACCATTACAGTAGCAGTAATGCCGGAGGCAGAAGAAGTTGATGTCCAGATTGATGAAAAGGATATCCGAATCGACGTTATGCGTGCATCCGGAAACGGTGGACAGTGTGTCAATACTACAGACTCTGCAGTTCGTCTGACTCATTACCCAACCGGAATTGTAATCTACAGCCAGACAGAAAAATCACAGCTTCAGAATAAAGAGAAAGCATTTGCACTTTTACGTGCCAAATTATACGACATAGAATGCCAGAAGGCGCATGATGCAGAAGCAGAAGCCAGAAGAAGCCAGATTGGTACCGGTGACCGTTCTGAGAAGATTCGTACTTACAACTTCCCACAGGGACGTGTAACCGACCACAGAATCAATCTTACCCTTTATAAACTGGACAAGATTATGAATGGTGATATCCAGGAAATCTTAGATGCATTGATTGCAGCAGATCAGGCAGCAAAATTGGCAAAGATGAATGAGAATTAATAAGAATTAGTAAGAATTAAGAAAAGCGGTCTTTTGATTAGGTCAAAGGACCGCTTTTTTCTTGTGGTTAGGAGTATGGTTTGAATAATAATTAATGATTTAACGGAAATGTAAATCATTCTAATTATAAAATGGGCGAAGATTTTGAAAAACAAATATGAGGTCGTATAAAAAAGCAAGAAATGGAGAGATAATAACAGAGAATTGATTATAATTAAATTGAAAAAAGACATAATTATGGTATAATTAGACCATGAATAGGGAGGTGTATATTATGCCACAAATAATTCCAATTAAAGATTTGAAGAATACATCAGAGATATCGGATATGTGCCATAAGGCAGCGGAACCAATTTATGTTACGAAAAATGGATATGGAGATATGGTAATTATGAGCATGGAGACTTATGAGTCAACCATGAGACAGATTGCCATGTACAGAAATATTGAAATATCTGAAAAGCAAATAGAGGCAGGACAGGTAAAGGATGCCAGAACTGCGCTTAGAGAAATGAAGGCGAAGTATGGCATATAAAATAAATGTTACTGAACATGCGAATGAACTGCTTGATAATCTTGTGTATCATTTAATTTATTGCTTAAGGAATGAACAGGCAGCAAAGCATCTGTTGGATAGTATAGATACTATCTATGACAGGCTAGAGGTTAATCCATTTCAGTTCGCAGAGTGCAGAGATGCATATCTTGCTAAAAGAGGATATCGTGAGGCAGTTGTATCACAGATGAATTATATTATCGTTTTTGATGTGAGAGCAGATGTTGTAAATGTAGTTGGTATTTTTCATCAGTTAGAGAATTATCAAAGTAAATTATAAAAAATGTGTTGTATTCATCCTACAAATTAAATTTAGTATAATAGAAATACTGCAAAGTAAAATTTGGTAATGGAAGATATTGCAACTAATAAAAATGACAGGTCTGTTAGTTCCGTATAAATAAAATTCAATTGGAAATACTATTTGAAGAAGTAGAATATATAGATGAGGTGAGCACATATGGAACAGGAAACACAGGAGCAAACTAATAAGTTTAATAATAAAATCTATTATATTCTTCCAGAGTTTTCAGGTAAAGTTGTTGTGTGCCACCACCAAAAGTTAGGTTTCAAATCTAACGATTGGTGGTCGTTTTTTGCTAAATATAACTATAGAGTACATACTTCAATTAACTTTTGACGAACTCCTTGCACTTCCCCTTCATCTACGGTATAATCGTAAAGTCCGTGTGCGACCAATCGCATGCGGAGATAAGAACGAATATATTGTGTTATGGATAGAGTGAAGGAGCAGGAAATGAAGAAGAAAATATGGGCGGCAGCTTTGATTTGCATTGTCGTATTGGGAATGCTGGATGGATGCGGACCAAAGGAGAAAGATACAGACAAGGAAGCAGCAGGAAATACAGAAACAGAAGCAGTGGAAGGGCTCCATGCCACAGAGACGGAGACAGAGGCACAGGGAAATCTTAAGGAAGATACCTGGTATGTTTTATCCGGTATGTATCAGCACAAAATGGAAACCGAAGAGAATACCGCTGTGATAAAAAATGTCAATGTATACAATATGGCAGGAACCATGGATGGTGAGACCTTTGTGCAGGCATCTGATTTTACCAATCATTTAAATCAGGCGGAGTATGAGATAAGCTGGAATCGTACTGAGGCAGACGAAGAAGGAAATACAGTTTATACGGTTACTTTATCTGCAAAGATTCCGTGGAATGGCATACAGACGGATGCAGAAGCTTATATCGAATATGAAGACATCAGCCTCGTGGATGCAACTACCGGAATGGTGCTGCCGCAGCATGTAGCTGCAACAGACAGTTCCATGGCTATGATGGCAGAAGTGGCTTGTGCCGGCACAACATATCAGGTGGCAGCCACAGAAGATACAGAGACAACATTTGGTGACTGGACGGTAGAGGATGGCAGTGAGTATCCGATGGTGACTTACTATGAAATAAAAGAGACTTATAAAGTAACAGCACCGGCAGAATATAAGGGACTGCTGTTCATATTACAGACACAGCGTACCGCAGAAGAATATGAAAATGGAATTATAAAGGGTCTTGGAACAGATGAAGCACATACATTTGATGGCACAATCAATGATGGAAGTGTGGCAATTGAGTTAGACCGGGATTATGAGTATATCAATGCAGAATAGAAACTGAGCAAAGTGGGCAAAGCTTACTTTGTATCAGCATGAAACAGAATCGTCGAAAGGTGGTTCTGTTTTTCCACGTTTAAAGGAGCATACAATGGATTATAGCAGATTAGAAAAAGGAATTATGGATTTCATACAGGAAGAGCAGGTAAAACTTGGATACCGGAAAGAAAAAATCCGGTTATATTATCCTTTGAGTTCATTAAAGCATTTTCTGGGAGAAGAAGTGAGCGGAAAATCAACGGAAGAATTGGAAAAAGAATTTTATGAAGCAGCAGGAATACGGCTTGGCAGAGTAGAAATTAGCAGAAATAAGGACCGCTTTTGTTTTGTAGTGCCGGAAGAAGGTGCAGAATATGTGCATGAAAAAAGAAGTGGAAATTCTTTTATTAAAAAGCTGGTGGCTCTGCTGCAGACACATCCTTGCACCATAGAGGACATCCATAAGCTGTTCTTAGGAACCGGCGAGAAGATACATTTTGAGAAAATTGAAACAGAGGATTTTGACCATCTCATCTATTTTGAAAGCGGAGAGGATTCCTATTATTATTGCTTTAAGGACGAAGGCTGCCATATCATCTATCATCGTTTTATGCCGGAGGATTACCGGGATTTGTTTTCTGATAGTGTAGAGTAAGAACTATTTTATGATAAAAGAAAAGAGGAAGAGAAGTTGCAAAAGAAAATAAACAGAGGAATCGCTGTATACAATCATTTTTGGGGAAAATATCGTTACGAATCCTAAGCTTGTCCTAGCTATTCGAAGGGAAAAATGGTAAAATAGAACTAATGATGTAAGTTAAGAAAAGAAGAAAATTCACAGAAATAAAAGATAGTAAGAGGAAGAAGAATGGCAGCAAAGTTTTATGCAGTCCGAAAAGGAAAGAAACCGGGTATTTATATGAGCTGGGATATATGTAAGCAGCAGACCGATGGTTTTCCGGGAGCAGAGTTTAAAAGCTTTCCAACAAGAGAAGCGGCAGAAGAATATATCGGTCAGAAGCAGCAGACAGTAGAAAAAGAGCCGGAAAATTATGCCTTTGTGGATGGTTCCTATAATATTGCAACTAAGGTATACGGATATGGCGGCTTTCTGATGGCAGATGGGAAAAAAGAAGTACTGCAGGGTTCAGGCTCGGAAGAAGAAATGGCTTCCATGCGTAATGTGGCAGGAGAAGTATTAGGAAGTATGGCTGCCATTGAGAAGGCGGTGGAGCTTGGACTGGCAGAGCTTACGATATATTATGACTATATGGGCATTGAAATGTGGGCAACAGGAGCATGGAAACGGAATAAGACAGGAACCATTGCTTATTATGACTATATTCAGAGCATAAAGGATAAAATTACGCTTCATTTTGTAAAAGTAAAAGGGCACTCAGGGGTAGAAGGAAATGAAGAAGCAGATCGGCTGGCAAAAGAGGCAGTCGGAATTGAAATATAGTATCTGCAGATGAGTGGATACGGGGATAAAAAGGAGGAAAGAAATGGTTTCATTAAAGGACGTGGCGAAGCGTTGCGGTGTCTCAACGGCAACAGTAAGTAAAGCGTTGAATGGACATAGTGATATTGGGGAGAAGACCAGGATACGGATTAAAGAAGCAGCACAGGAGATGGGGTATTTTCCGAATGCGGCAGCAAGGGCATTAAAGACGAACCGTTCTTATAACTTAGGAGTACTTTTTAAAGAGGAGGCCGGAAGAGGGCTTACCCATGAATATTTCTCTGGCATCTTAAATGGATTTAAAGAAAAGGCGGAAGAATTAGGCTATGATATCACTTTTATTAATAATGAGCATGTGAATCATAAGATGTCATATCTTGAACACTGCAAATACCGGAATTTTGACGGAGTTGGAATTGTGTGTGCCAGGTTTGAGGAACCGGAGGTACAGGAACTTTTGCAGAGTAATATTCCGATTGTTACTGTAGATTATGTATATCACAACTGCACGGTTGTTTCTTCTAATAATGTAAAAGGGATGAATGAACTGGTACGTTATATTTATTCCAAGGGACACCGGAAAATTGCATACATTTATGGGGAAAAACATTCGGCTGTTACCAGAGATCGTCTGACCAGCTTTTTCCAGACAATGGAGAGCTTTAATCTGAATGTTCCGGATGACTACTTAAAGGAAGGAGAATATTTAGATACCAGGCTTGTGGCAAAGGCAACCAGGGAACTTTTAAATCTGCCTGACCCGCCGACCTGTATTCTCTACCCGGATGATACAGCATTAATCGGTGGGATTAATGTAATTGATGAAATGGGACTAAAAGTACCGGATGATATTTCTATTGCAGGTTTTGATGGAACAAAAGTATCCCAGATGATGAGCCCAAAGATTACAACCATACGGCAGAATACCAGAAAGATTGGGGAAGAGGCCGTAAAACGTCTGGTACAGAGAATCGAGCAGCCTAAGACAACGCTGGTGGAGCGTGTGATTATCAATGGAGAACTTTTGGTAGGAGAATCAGTAGGAGGAATCTGATATGGCACTGCAATTTGTGCTGGGCAGTGCTGGAAGCGGAAAGTCAGGCTATGTATTCCGCAAAACAGTCAAAGAAGCTCAGAAGAATTTAAAGAAAAATTATTATGTAGTAGTACCGGAACAGTTCACGATGCAGACGCAGCGTGAACTTGTTCGGTTACAGGAAAAAAACAGTATTATGAATATAGATGTGGTCAGCTTCCAGCGACTGGCATATCGTATTTTTGATGAATTAGGAAAGACGAATATGGCAGTTTTAGAAGAGACCGGGAAAAACCTTGTATTGCGTAAGGTTGCCGAAGAGCGGATGGATGATTTATGCGTCATGCAGGGAAATATGAAAAAGATGGGATATATCAGTGAAGTGAAGTCCCTGATATCAGAGCTGACACAGTATAATATCGATCCGGATACTTTGGAAACATTTATTGAAGAGCAGAATATGCCACCGGCATTTTCCTATAAACTGCAGGATATCCTGACCATGTACCGGGGCTTTCGAAGTGCAATTTCCGGGATGTATATTACTGCTGAAGAAGTTTTAGAAGCCTTCTGTGATATGGCAGAGGAATCAAAGCTTTTACAGGATGCCGTGCTGGTTTTCGATGGATTTACCGGATTTACACCGATTCAGAATAACGTGCTTTACCGCCTGATGGGAATTGTATCAGATATATATGTGACAGTAACCATTGACCCGGCAGAGGATATTTATTCCTATCATGATATGCAGGAGCTGTTTGCCATGAGTAAGAAGACTGTAACCAGCCTAATGAAAATGGCGGAAGAGAAGCATTTTGAAGTAACAGAGCCGGTGGTATTAAAGAATCCCAAAGCTGACCGGTTCCGGGAGGCACCGGTACTACGGTTCTTAGAGCAGAATCTGTTCCGTACCAGACATCATAGCTACGAAAAGAAGGATGAGAAAGAAATCAAAGAAGGCATAGAGATTTTATCCCTGCCAAATCCAAGAAGAGAACTGCAGTATGCAGCAGAAGAGATTGCAAGGCTGGTGCATACCGGAGCATACCGCTACCGGGATTTTGCCATTATTTCCGGTGCCATAGAAGAGTATGGAAGCTATGTGCTGCAGATTATGGAGGAGTTTGGCATTCCGTTTTTCTTAGATATAACGAAAAATATTTTACTGCATCCATTTTTGGAATTTGTCCGGTCTCTTTTGCAGGTAATCGAGGACAATTTTTCAGAGGAAGCAATGTTCCGTTATCTGCGCTGCGGATTATCACAAATCAGTGAGGATGAGATTGACCTGCTGGAAAATTATGTACTGGCAGCAGGCATCCGTGGAAAGAAAAAATGGGAGGCAAGATTTATTTATACCACCCATGAGGTTACGGAAGAAGATTTAGAAGCATTAAATGAACTCCGGATCCGTGTAATGGAGCCATTTTCGGAATTGACGGCTGTATTTCGTAAAAAAGGTGCTACCGTACGGGAATGCACGACAGCACTCTATCAGTTTATTGTGTCCTTACAGATAGAACAGCAGTTAAAATACCGGGAGAATCAGTATAAAGAGGCGAAGGACTTAGCCAAGGCAAAGGAATATGCGCAGATTTATCGCATCGTAATGGATATTTTGGATAAGATGGCAACGCTTCTGGGTGATGAAGTCATGGACATATCCGAATATGCCAAGGTCTTAGAGGCTGGCTTTGAAGCAGCCAAAGTAGGCGTGATTCCGGGTGGCTATGACTGCATGATGATTGGTGATATCGAAAGAACCCGTCTTGACGATATAAAAGTATTGTTTATCGTGGGAGTCAATGATGGTATTGTGCCAAAATCCGATAATCGTGGCGGCATCATTTCCCAGCTGGAAAGAGAAGAACTTGCGAAAAATCATATGGAACTGGCTCCTACAGCAAGGGAACGTGTTTTTATCCAGCGTTTTTACCTTTATCTTGCAGTGACAAAGCCATCGAAAAAACTTTATCTTACCTATGCAAGGGTAGGCAGTGATGGAAGTGCCAAGCGCCCGTCCTATTTTATTCATATGATTGAGGGACTGTTCCCGGGGTTAAAAGCAGAGCTGATAACGGGAGAACAGGTTGATGAAACACTGGTAACACCGGAGAGCAGCATGGCATTTCTGTTAGAGGGACTGTATCAGGAAGATGCCGGGTGGAATGATGAGAAGGAAGTACTCTGGCAGGCTTTGCTGCACTGGTATGAAAAGGAACCGGCATATCGGGAGCAGGTAAAAGCTATTCTTGATGCAGCAGAGCTTAAATATCATGCAGAGCCAATCAGCCGGGCTGTGGCAAAGGCTCTTTATGGAAATGAGTTAAAGAACAGTGTTACGCGGTTGGAACAGTATGCAGCCTGTGCCTGTGCCCATTTCCTGACTTATGGACTGCGTTTACAGGAACGGGAACTCTTTGAATTCCGTATGGCGGATATGGGAAATATCTATCATCAGGCATTGGAAAATTATAGCCGGTATCTGAAAGAATCATCCTATAGCTGGTTTGATATTACAGAAGAAGCACAAAAACAGCTTATGGAGCGGGCAATGGAAGAAGCAATTGCTTCCAGTGGAAATGCAGCCATGGCAGATACAGCGGCAAACCGTTATCAGGTAGCAAAGATGAAAAAGATTTTTGCACGGACCATCTGGGCACTGACCAGCCAGATCCGTCAGGGAAAATTTGAACCATCGCAGTTTGAAGTGGGATTTTCCTATACGGATGATTTAAATGCAGTGAATTTTAAACTCAGTGAAGAAGAGCATATGCGGCTCCAGGGAAGAATTGACCGTATTGATACTTATGAAGATAAAGATAAGTTATATGTAAAGATTATTGATTATAAATCCGGTAATACCGGTTTTGAACTACTATCTTTGTATCATGGACTGAAGCTTCAGCTTGTGGTTTATATGAATGCAGCAATGGAATTATTTGCAAAGCAAAATCCGGCAAAAGAGGTAGTGCCGGCAGGTATGTTCTACTATCATATTGATGATCCGATGGTGGAAGGAACCGGTAGTGAATCTGAAGAAGAGATTCGAAGAAAGATATTGGAAAATTTACGTCTGGATGGAGTGGTAAATACAGAGGATGATATTTACCGTGCCATGGATGTGGAACTTTCCGGTAAATCCAATGTCCTTCCGATTTCTGTAAATAAGGACGGAACGGTGCGAAAGAGCGATAAGGCTGTGGATAAGGAAGAATTTAGGCTGATTGCGGATTATGCCAACTATCGGATTGCAGAAGCCGGAAATGCTATTTTAAAGGGGAATACAGAGGTGAATCCGTATCTTTTAAAGAACCGGAGCAGTTGTGATTATTGTCCATATGCTGCGGTCTGTGGATTTGATAAAAAGATTCCGGGATATGAAGTAAGGCGGTTGGAAGAATTATCTTCCGAGGAAATCTATGAACGCATGAAGGAGGTTTTTTAAGAAATGGGAATGACATGGACAAAAGAACAGCAGCAGGTCATTGATTTAAGAAACCGTAATATCTTAGTGTCTGCGGCAGCAGGTTCCGGAAAGACAGCCGTACTGGTAGAGAGAATCAAAGAGCTGGTATTGGATAAGAAGCATCCGGTAGATATTGACCATCTTCTGGTGGTAACCTTCACCAATGCGGCGGCAGCCCAGATGAAAGAGCGTGTAGCAAAAGCCTTGGAAAAGGCATTGCAGGAGAATCCTTCCGATGTGAGATTACAGCAGCAGGCTGCACTGGTGCAGAATGCGCAGATTACTACCATAGACAGTTTCTGCCTTTATGTGCTTCGGAATCATTTTCATGAAATCGGTCTGGAGCCGAATTTCCGTATTGGAGATGAAGGCGAGTTAAAGCTTCTTCGGGAAGATGTAATGACCGGATTGTTTGAACAGTGTTATGAAGAAAAACATCCGGGTTTTTTGCATCTCATTTCCTGTTATGGAACCAGTAGAAGTGATGCACCGGTGCGGGATATGATTTTTAAACTTTATTCCTATGCACAGAGTTATCCATGGCCGAAGCAGTGGCTTCGGGAAGCGTTAAGCTGTTATGAGATAAAAACAGAGCAGGAATTAGAACAGGCGCCTTTTATTGAAATGACGGTAGAATATGGGAAGCAGATGGTAAAGGGCTATTTAGAGCAGGCAGAGCATTATCATGAACTTTGTCAGGATGTCGATGGCCCCTATATGTATGAGGAAGCCTGTGAGCAGGATGTAGAGCTGATGGAGGAATTGCTTTCCTGCAGTACTTATCAGGATTTTTATGAAGAATTAGGAAAATGTAAATTTGCAACATTAGGAAGAGCAAAGGATTATATCGGAAGTCCGGAAAAGCAGGAGCAGGTAAAGACAGAACGTAAGAAGCTTAAGGATGGAATCGGAAAGTTAAAAAGTGACTGCTTTGCCCTTACTTTTCAGGAAATCTTAGAACAGCTCATTCTGGTGCAGCCATCAGCAGAAGCGTTAGCTGAAGTGACGGAGCGTTTTATCGATGCTTTCACAGAAAGAAAGCAGGATAAGAATCTGGTGGATTTCTCAGACCTTGAGCATTTTGCATTAGAGATATTGGTAGAGGAAGAGACCGGGAAACCAACGGAGACTGCAAAGGAATTTCAAAATGCCTATGAAGAAATTATGATTGATGAGTATCAGGACAGCAACTATGTGCAGGAGACGATTCTCCGGGCAATTTCAAGAGAAGTGGTCGGACAGAATAATCTTTTTATGGTAGGAGATGTAAAACAGAGTATTTACCGTTTTCGTCTGGCGAGACCGGAGCTTTTTATGGAAAAGTTTGATACTTATGAGACAACAGATGCACCCTGCCAGCGGATTGATCTGCATAAGAACTTCCGAAGCAGAGATACGGTGCTTACTTTTACCAATGATATTTTCTATCAGATTATGAAACGGAATCTTGGCGGTGTGGATTATACCGATGAGGCGGCATTGTATTGTGGTGCAGATTATCCGGCGGGCGAGAAAGAGGATGCTTTTGACAGTGAGATTCTTCTTACAACTACACAGGAACTGGAAGAGGGAACAAAACAGCAGATTTCAAAACAGGAACTGGAAGCAAAATTAATTGCAGACCGGATTCGGAAGATGGTAGGCAAAGAAGAGGTGGTAGACGAAGAAACCGGAGAATTCCGGAAAGTCCGCTATGGCGATATTGTAATTTTACTGCGTAGTTTAAGTGAATGGGCGGACCTTTTTGCAGAGGTTTTAAATGCCAATGGAATTCCGGCACATACGGTTTCAAGAACCGGATATTTTTCCACATTAGAAATCAGGACGGTATTAAATTATCTTAGGATATTAGATAATCCAAGACAGGATATTCCACTGGCGGCAGTATTAAAATCCCCAATGGCAGGTCTTTCCGATGAGCAGCTTGCAAGACTCCGGTTACTGGCAGAGGACAAGCCGTATCATCAGTGCGTAAAGATGTTTTTGGAAGCGGAAGAAGAGCTGACAGAAAAAGAATCAACAGCGGATGAAGACATGCGGGCAAAATTAAAACGTTTTTCCGAAACATATAAAAAACTTCGTAGACAGACCATGGATATACCAATGCACGAACTGCTGCAGAAGGTATTGAAGGAAACGGGATATGCCAGATATGCATCGGCATTGCCGGCGGGCAGACAGAGACTTGCAAATCTTCATATGCTGTCAGAGAAAGCTATTGCCTATGAGAAAACCAGTTATCGCGGACTTTATCATTTTATAAGATACATTGATGAGCTGCAGAAGTATGATGTGGACTTTGGGGAAGCAGAACTTGTGGGTGAAAATGAAGATGCAGTAAATATAATGAGTATACACAAGAGTAAGGGACTGGAATTTCCGGTCTGCTTTGTCAGTGGAATGGGCAAATCCTTTAATAAGCAGGATAGCCGCAGCAAGATGATTCTGCATCCGAACCTTGGCGTTGGACTTGATATTATTGAGGAAGACCGGCGGATAAAAGTACCTGCATTTTTTAAGAAGGTAATTGCAAGGCAGACAGAATTAGAAAGTCTCGGTGAGGAGCTTCGTGTCTTATATGTGGCATTTACAAGAGCCAAAGAAAAATTGATTATAACGGGCTACATCAAGGATGAAGAAATGCTGCAGCAGATAAGAGAAATTTATTGCGGAAGTAACCGAAAAGCACTTAATTTTAAGGAGCGGGCAGAAGCAAAGACCTTCCTGGAGTGGATCCTTCCGGCGG
>ULML01000589.1_pt1 | contig 21722 bp, 38 predicted proteins | sample 1951651 | NCBI WGS metagenome assembly ULML01 (sample SAMEA4835549, study PRJEB28245) | human gut metagenome | biome: gut microbiome; material: fecal sample | place: Denmark | collected 2008
CGCCGGCAGCGCGGTTCATTTTCCTTACAATGGACTGCCACATCTTAACGTATGCAGAGTGTGTCATGTTGGATCCGTCTTTACAGGTGAAAAGGTATGTACCGGATAAGCGGGATATGTAACTTTTCAGATATGCGGCGGTTGTGTCCGGGATCGGCACAGTCCGGAATCCATTATCACTCTTTGGCATTTGTTTGATCTCCGAAGCGTTATTCGGGAAAATAAGCGTTTTTGTGATTGAAACGGAGTATTTGTCACCGTCCGATTTAAAATCGAATTTTGACAGTGCCAGGGCTTCTCCACGGCGTAGCCCGCATGAGTATATGATGTACACGAATGCTTTTTCCCTGTCTGTAAAGTCTGCTTTTGCAAGCGCGGTCTTTTCTTCTGGCGTGAGAGGGCGCTTTTCTTTCCTGGTGTACTTGGGGAGGTTTATATCGTCACAGATCTTATCGTACATTCCGGATCCGATATAGTTGTCAACAACCGCCATTTTCATAATCTGCTTAAAAGTGATCTCGATCTGCTGACAAGTGCGCGGTTTATCCAGTGCATTGTTGATCGCAAGCTGGAAGTGACTGTTGCGGATATCGGTCAGCCGGACACCTTCTAAAAATGACAGATGCGTATTTATTATGTTCTCATACATTTTCCTGGTATTCATTTCCCGCACGCCTTTTTTGACGCGCAGCCACTCTTTGGCGTAGTCAAGAAACATTACATCTGTGCTTTGGACGTATTGTCCGTTCTCAACCTCGTTTTTGAGCCGGTTCACCTGCTTCTCCAGATCGGCACTGGATTTCTTCGACACAAGACGTTTCCGGTGCTTGCTGCCGTCCGCATTGTAAGTTCCATCCCATATTTTGGTTTCCCACTCCCCGCGGGAGTTCATTGTGTACTTTGCTTTTGCCATTGTAGCATTCCTCCTTAAAAATGAGTATAAAAATAACAGCCAGCGTGGAACGGGTGTTCCGCTTGCATAGCTGCTCCGAGAATGATACAATATGCTTGCTTAGGGCTTTCGTATCATTCGAGAGCATGCCGCCTTGCTGAAAAGTGGGGCGGTTTTTTATTAAAAGAATTAGATGTTATCTTATTTTAATTTCTAAGGAATCTTTTCCTGCCTGGATCGTTAAAATAAGTTCATCTGCTGAATCAGCAACAGAATCCGGTATTTCAAAGGCAATACGTCCGCTTTTGGATGATAAAGGATTGACAGAGGTATCATGCATTTCCTGGGAATATCCCAATAAGTTTGTTGACGAATATTCATAAGATCCCTGATATACTACTTTGGCGGAAATGGCACTGCTTAAACCTACACTTGGAAGAAAGGTGTCAGCAGATGTGCCGTTGTTTGTTACAGTGAGGTCAATCATTAAATATTTGTTTCCATCATCGGCAGTAAATCCATAATAATCATTTTCTTCAACGGTATCTACAATTTCAGCATTTGTTGCGATCACAGCCCAGTCTCCAATAGCACATTCTTCGTTGAGTGCATGAATAGCGGTTGATGCGTCGGCTACAGACTGCTGATCGTCGGAGGTTGAACTTTCTGTGGTGGAAGGGGATTCAGTGGTCTGTTCAGGTGTAGTTTGATCTGTAGTGGTCGTGGTATTTGTTTGGGAGGAAGAAGCGTTTTCTCCACAGCCGGCTAATGTTAATGTAGTGAGTAGCAATAGAGTAATAATTTTCTTTTTCATAAGTATATCCCTCTCTTTTTTATTCTTAATGCCATAAAGGGCATCGCTTTTTCGTTTAAAGTCTCTTATTTTCCAAAGAACCTGCAACTTTGATTAAATAGTGCACCCGTTTTGAAGTTTAGTTGTTGTTTTTCTTTTTTATAAGGCAGATCAATGCTAAAATTGCGCAAATTAAGCACCATGCTGACCAGATAATCAAATCACCATAACTGCCTGCTAACGTGAAGCCGAAAAGAGCACCAAGTCCGTAGAGGATGATAAGAGCAATGTTACCACCCTTTCCGCCCTTTCGTGTTGCGATCGAAACAATTCCACCGGACAAAAGCATAATTGCAACAATAACACCAGCAGAGCCGCCGACTTCGCCATTTGCTTCTAATGTGTTTGATATTCCGGCTGCGCATGACTGCAAACCAACGATGAAAAATAAAACGATTGATAAAATCCCCGATACAAGTTTCCAAGTTTTCATAAATAAATCCTCCTGATTTTACTGCGAACCGGGTGCAAATTCGCAATGTTAATAGCATATTAATCATATCATATAATAAATAGAGGAAAAATCGTAAAAAATCGACTTTTTTCAACTGCTTTAGTTAAACACGTTTCAGTACCCCCAAAGGATTGAAATATATCAGGTATTTTTCATAAGTAGTGCAGAGACCATACTTTGATTCATAATGGGAAAGAGCATCAATTAAGAATTCTTCTGTGACGTCAAGATACTCTGCAATCTCATACCGGTTACGGCATCCAGCGTTGTATGCCTTGACGATGCCGGAAAGCCCGATCATTTTGTCGTAGGCGACGATACGCGCTTTCATTTCCTGCTTACGGTTTTCAGCGGAAGCCTGACTTAATATGCTGCCGGCAGTGGTATAGTGGTGTCCGAGTTCTTCTGCAAGTACACACGCTTTTTCTGTTGTAGTCAATTTGCGGTCGATGGCGATCCTGTGTCCTTTGATTCTCCCTTTGCTTACAGGGAGATTTTTTTCTTTCGTAACGAGTTTGTTATTGTCTGCTTCAAGCAGCAATTCTTCATATGTCAAATTTATCACCCGTTCTCATAATATCATATGTAGTGTCCAATAAGTGGGACATTGCTATGGTGTGTTTTCAAAGTTTTCATCATCCATAATATTTTCTTCAATTTCTTTTAAGTCGTCTGGAGCAGCGTCATAATTATCTGCATGAGCGGCATTGACTTCGTAATCAGAAGATTCATTAACCGTCATAGAAACAATGTTATCCGCTTTCTTCTTTTCTTCATCAGAGCGTTCATATTCCTTTTCCAGTGTGAAGTCTACCATTTCTTTGCCGTGCTCGTCGAGGGCATTATATCTTTTTAACAATTCCATTTCAGATGGCTTAATGTGAAAATTCTTACCTGGAACTTTTATTCCATATGCCTCTTCCATTAAAGAGACAAAATCTAACTCGTATAATTCACACAGTGCTAAAAAAGTGTCCATATCTGGCTCTGTCACACCGTTTTCATAATTACTTAATGTAGTATTTTTTATGCCAGTCTTTTTTGACACATCACTTTGCTTTAAGCCCTTGTCTAAACGTCCTTTTTTCAATTGAGATACTAGGTATTCATTCATGGCTTTTTCCTCCCTTATTGGATTGGTTTCATTATATTACGAAATTTTGGAATTGTAAAATAAAATTTCAAAAAAGTTAAAATTTGTTATTGACATTCCATGATAAATGGAATATAGTTTAATCATTCCAGAAAACATGAAATAGAGGTGAGAAAACAAAAATGGTTTTAGATTTTATGGAATTGAAAGACTTCATTGATAAGTCTGGATTAAAGCAAAAAGCAATCGCTGAAAAGTCCGGCGTGCCAGAAGTTCAGTTATGCTTAATCCTTCAAGGAAAAAGAAAATGTGAGGTGGGAGAGTATGCAAGTATCTGTGATGCTTTGGGCGTTAAAGTTGACAGATTTATCAGAAAAAAACCCCGTATGCCGGACAAAACAAAAGTATGAGAGGAGAGTGAGAATATGTGGATTTCAAAGAAAAAATGGAAATCACTTGAAGAAAGAACCGCTGACCTTGAAGTACGGGTTCAAAGTCAGCAGAAAAAAATAGATGCCTTTTGTGATTTTGGGTTAGAAAGACAAAAGATGCTTTCTAAATCGGGTCCGAAGCATCGTTGGAATTAGCAAAGCCTATTCTTCTTGCGGGTTTGGTTTTATCTTCACGTTCAACAGACGTGAGTAAGAAATTGAGTTGACTGGCATGTTGAATTAATTGGGATTTTTTCCCATTTATCAAACCGTAGAAATAGAGAATATCGGGGTTTTGGTAACCTATGTTTGTGACAATCATGGTGACTGATGTTCCAAATGAAGCTAGACGGAGTGCAATTTCATGGTCATTATCAAGGGATGCTTCAAAATCATGAATTTGCTCAAGAATTTTTTCGTATTTCCAATCAGCTAGGTCATAGTCACGAATGGTAATTGGTTCGATAAAATCATCCATATAAAAATCTCCTTTCCTATAGTCTCAGACGCGGTAATGCCCTGTAAGGAGATTGTACCACAGGTGACTAAGTGACGGAAGTTGTTAAGAAAGGTGATGAAAAATGAAATATCCAAAACAGGTAATGAAAAAATCAGAACTTGTAGCAATGGGATTCACCGATGAATATCTCATGTATGTGTACAGAAATAACCGGAATGCAATCGCATGGAAGATGAATCCCACGAAGGTAAACAGCACGATTTTGTTTGACACAGAAGAACTTGAGAAGTTCAGACAGAGACATGCGAAATGTATTCGGTAGAAAGGAGGCGAGGGAAAGTGAGCATAAGTGTAGAAGAATTGGAAAAGGTTTGCCAGCCGGTGGCGGAATGGTTGAGAAAAAATAGTGATCCGTACATTGGAGTACACATAACAGCCGATCACGCGGAGCTGGTTGCAGACGTGACGGGAGTGCCATTGAAAACGGCGGCTGATGAAAAGGAGATGGAAAAGTGATTAAGACAGGAAACATACTCATGGTGTGCGGATCCACGGCGGCGATCTTGTCAGCCTGCGGTTATGATGGACAACCTGTGATCGGCGGGATCGTGTTTCTGGCGGGGCTTGTGATGCTCGGGGCCGGAAACAAATTAAAGAAGATCCATTCGGAGCGTGAGAAAGTAAATCTCCGCTGCAGATTAAAAAGAAAAATAGCACCGTCAGATTCTTTGGCGAGAACCGGTGCTATTGATTGAAAAATACGTCTATGTATTTTTGTGTATTATAGCACAGTTTTCGGAGAAACGGAAGGGAAAATTATGAAATATCAAGTTTGCCGAGGATGCGGGGATCATCTGGACGCCGGTGAAGCAGTCAATGGTTACTGCCGCGATTGCCTGGAAGAAAAGGAAAAAAGAAAGGACATCGTGTACCGGATGCAGTGTATGGTGGCATCCAAGGATTTTAAACAGATGGAAATGGAGGAATTTATATGAGTTGCGATGAAACAATAACAATCCCGAAATCAGAGTACCGCGCACTGCTGTATGCTTCGGCAAGATCGCAGGCGCTGAACGATTATATCAGATCGCGCAAGGATGAGATTTATATTGACACGAAGTCATTAAAAGCAGTTGCCGGATTGGATGGCGAAAATGATGGGTGATCCGTATGATGATTTCCTACGGCGGGACGAAGAACAGGCGGAACAGTTGGACAGGCTTCCGATCTGCTGTAACTGTGGAAACCATACCCAGGGTGATTTTCGATATGTGTTCCCGAACGGGGATATATGGTGTGAAGATTGTATCGGAGATTTAAGGATTTCAAATGATTGTGAGGTGTGATTATGGCATTGAAAAGTTATAAGGAGATGCGGGGGATAGATGTTAAACCGTATTGTGAGGATAGAGACGGCATGCTGTACCTTAATTGGGCGAAATGTATTGATCTGCTTCATGAAAACGGAGCAGAGAAAGTATATTGGATGCCAATACCTGATGAAAAAACAGGAAGCAGTCTGCGAATGACAGATCAGACGTTTACTGATAAAAGCGGCAATACAAACCGGTGTTATGAAACAAGAATTAAGGTTGTGATTGACGCAGACGAATACGAAATGCAGTCCCCGGTAATGAACGGATCCAATCCGGTTAAGGATAATTCCATGAGTCAGCAAAGAGTCTGGAATAGCATGTGCCGCAGTTTTGTAAAGTGTGTTGCGATACATACAGGTCTTGGCTTTGATCTGTGGCTGAAAGAAGAAATGCAGCCTTTTGGAAATGCAATACCGGAGTGTGAGGAAAAGGCTTCGGCTGCGCAGATCATGACGATAAAGGATTTGTGCAACAAGCACAAAATCAACGCTGAGTATTGGCTGAAAACCAATAATAGCACATGGGATACGTTGAGTGCTGCCAACGCTGGAAATATGCTGCTGGCGATAAAATCGAAATACGGTGATGAATGATGCATGAGCTGGTAGTTTTGAAGCAATGCCGTGAGGATAAAGACGGCACGGAGATCCGGGCGGTAATACCGGAAAAACATATTGCAGAAATGCTGGTCCGTAAGAAGATCAGTAAAGCGGAAATCCGTTTTGATGATGGCAGACATATTTCTGCGGAGCAACGGAAAAAGGCATATGCGACCATCCGTGATATTGCTGATTATACCGGTTATCCACCGGAAGAAATGAAAGAGATCATGAAATATGAGCATATGATCCGGACAGGTGATGGGTATTTCAGTCTTTCCAACTGTTCTATGGATGTCGCAAGGGAATTTATCAATACCATATTGGAATTTGCCATACAGAACGGCATACAGCTTTCAGAGAATGCAATAGAGCGGACAGATGATATTGGGCGATATTTGTACTTTTGCCTGAAAAACAGAAAATGTGCCGTGTGCGGCCGGGATGGTGAGATACATCATGTTGATACGATCGGCATGGGAAATGATCGCAGGAAAGTGGATGACAGCAATTACCGGAAGATATGCCTGTGCCGTACACATCATACAATAGCGCATCAAAAAGGGATGGATGCATTCCAGAGAGATTATAAGGTTTATGGGATAGTCGTAAAAGACTAGGGTTGAGACACCCGCGTTAGCGAAAGAAACTGTTCATGCGAGAAAGGTATCACGAGCCATGACTATTGCCCGGTGCTTCGGTGCCGGGAGAAAGGGGGCAAATTGAAAGACATCAATGATATTCCATATGGTCACATGTTCCCGATGCAGAGATCTGGAAACCCGGTCGAGGACAGGCAGTTTCGGAGAAAAGTTGAGGAAGCCAACAGGAACGGTGACTGCATTATAAATGTGGGAAATGGTTATTACCGACCTGTTCCCGGAGATACAACGGACGAATCCGAGTTACGCGAATATCTGGCGAAAGAGTTACACCGTGCCAGAGCGATACAGATAAAGCGATTAAAAATGAAAATGACATTTGAAAGGTGGCGAGAGAGTGGAGTACTTACTGGTAATTCCGGGGAGACTGGATAATCTTAATGATTACATATCCGCAGAGCGGACGAACCGGTATAAGGGAGCACAGATGAAATCCCATAGTGAAGCAATAGTGATTAGTGCTATCAGACAGTGCATGAGCGGCGTAAAAATCAAGAAACCGGTATATATGGAGTATCGGTGGTATGAAAAGAATAAGCGCCGTGATCTGGACAATATATCATCTTTTGGGCGTAAGGTGATACAGGATTCATTGGTACATGCTCATGTATTGGAAAATGACGGTTGGAAAGAGATCGTCGGATTCTCGGATGATTTCTGCGTCGATGCTCAAAATCCACGGATAGAGGTACTGATCCGGGAGGTGGGATGATTGGATGGCAACTACATAAAGTTGAGCCGTGGGCTTCTTGAATGGGAGTGGTACACAGATATCAATACAACCCGGTTGTTTATCCACATGCTTCTGAAAGCTAACTGGAAGGATGGAAATTTCAAAGGGACAACAGTTCCACGCGGATCGTTCGTTTCATCCATCGGAAAGTTGTCGAGCGAAACAGGACTTACAGAGCGTGAAATCCGCACTGCAATTTCTCATTTGAAAACGACAGGCGAAGTGACAAGCAAAACGACAAACAGATTTACCGTATTTACTGTGGTTAAGTACGATTTGTACCAGACAAACGACAAGCAAAACGTCAGTCAAGAGCCAGTCAAGCGACAACCTAACGACATTCTAACGACAACAATAGAAGAAAAGAAAGAAGGAGAAGAAATAAATAATAATACGGGCGCGTGCATGGGATTTGATGATTTCTGGAGCCGCTATCCGAAACAAGCACACCGGATGTTGGCAGAACAGGCTTATTGTTCACTGGTTATTTCGGGGATTGCTGAGAGCAATCTGATTACTGCGGCTGCCAATTACGCCGAGTGCTGTAAGATCAAGCGTACACAGGCGGAGTTCATAAGCGCACCGGATAACTGGCTTGCTAAATCGAAATGGATTGACTATACGGCAGAGAATTACAAAAAGCCAGCGGTCAAAGAGGAAAAACCAAAAGGAACCACGAACAAATTCAACAATTTTGACCAACGCAACTATGATTTTGATGCGCTGGAACAGCAACTGACGGGAGGTATTCGAAATGGCTAAAAAGATATATAAGCGCCGCCGTAGCCGTTTTGATCCGTACCGCGGTGAGATCGAGCATCTGCTTGCCGCCGGTTGCACGACAAATCAGATCACGGATGCCATGCAGGCGCATTTCGGAGAGACTTACATCACGGAATCCTCGGTGTACTACTACATCCGGACAAACGGATTGAAAACGACTGTGACAAAGGGAGCCAGAGACGGGCGGGTATATATTCCGCAGTGCCGCGATTGCGAAAAGAGGTGTTGTGTAATCAATACAACCGGGCGGCGGGTGTGGGGATGCCGGGTATCTGATTCGGAGATCCGGGAAGTGCCAAGGAGCATACACACAAGCCCGATGTGGTGCGAAAAGAGATCAAAGGAGGGAATATGGAATCAGTACAGGAAAGGATGAAGCGAATAGGGGCATATGAGAAGATCGCTTCGTTTATGCAAAAAGAGAAACAGCCGTATGAGTTTAAGCGGAAATACGCCCAGATCAGGGCGGAAGAGTTTAAGTCAGAGTGTGATCGCCGCGGGCTGAACTGTCATGTATCGGTTGGTGGATTGGATAGCATCGTATTATTCCTGTTTTTGCGTGAAGTGTGTCAGATAGATGTTCCGGGAGTGTCAGCATCCACATTAGAGGATAAGAGCATCCAGAGGGTACATAAGGCGATCGGGATTATCAATGTGCCGCCACTGAAACGGGATGACGGGAAATTGTGGACTAAGGCGAGGGTAATACGGGAATTTGGATTCCCGGTTATTTCTAAGGAAATCGCGGGAAAGATAGAACTGCTCCAGAATCCTACTGAGAAGAACAAAACAGTTCGACATGCGATCATAACCGGAGAGACCGGAGAATACGGCGGGTGGCAGAAAAACTCAAAAATGCAGTTGAAGCAGAAGTGGCTTGAACTGTTCGGAGGATATGAAAACGAAAATGAGGGATGTGACTTCCAGAAGCCGGACTTTCTGGTATCGTCCAAGTGCTGCTATTACCTTAAAGAGAAAAATTGTGACAACTGGGGAAAGGAACACAACAGTGTGCCATATTTGGGATTAATGGCATCCGAGGGCGGCAGACGAGCCAAGAGCTTGCGGATGAATGGTTGCAATTACTTCGGAGCATCCACGATCAGATCAGCGCCGTTTGCGATTTTTGGCAGACAGGATATTTTAAGGCTGGCGTTGGAGATGGATGAGTTGTGGAAAAATGGCTTGAAAGAAAAATATTACGACAGGCTTTTAAGGGATGGGCGGATCCCCAAGTGCTTTAAGATGCCGGAGACGATCATACCGGATATATATGGAGCGATTGAGCGGAAACCAGACGGTACATTATATACGACCAAGGCACAGCGTACTGGTTGCAGTATGTGTGGGTTTGGAATCCACATGGAGAAGCGTCCCCATCGGTTTGACTTGTTGTATGAAAGCAATCCAAAAGAGTGGGACTATCTGATGTTCCATCTCTGTAAGGATAAGGACGGGAATGATTATGGATGGGCGAAAGTCCTGGACTATATCGGCGTGGGATGGGATCCTACGACGATCGGGGACAACTGCAAAGGGCAGATGAGCATTGAAGATTTTATGAAATAAAAGTTTTTAAGATAGGTAGAAGGGCGGTCGGCAGTTGTGCTGACCATTGAGTTGCTTGTTTGAGTGGTTGGAATTTGTGTTGCCATAGAATTCTCCATTTCCGTACTAAAAGTACAAAGAGCAATTATAAAAGTTGCAATGAGTTTTATGACTGCCAACCGAATACCCTTCATCCCAACGGGATCACCCGCCTGCCTATCTCAAAGACAAGTATATTGTAAAACAGGGAAGATAAAAAAGCAAGAAAGGAGCCGAACCTCCGGCCGGGGTAACGATATATCGGGTTCCTTTTGAAAAAATGAAGAATAGTGAACTGAAAGAATATGTAAACAGTTTCCCAGACGATGCACCGGTAAGTATTATCTGTGCAAATCCAAGAAAAAGAAAGCTGTACAAGCTGGAAGATGTAATTTGGGTGACAGATCAAGGGCAGCCTTTGATTCTCATTGACATTGGAGAAGAATCGGATATGGATGCAGAAATGGTAGAAGCTTGTGAAGAATGCGAGCGAGATGCAGATGATCTGGAAGGACAGATGCAGATAGAGGATTTCCCGGAGGTGATGCCATGATTAACGGAGAACTGATCGTAGACAACTTCGCCGGTGGTGGCGGTGCATCTACCGGAATCGAGTTGGCAACAGGCTACAGTGTAGATATAGCCATCAACCATGATCCAGAAGCTATTAAGATGCACAAGGCAAACCATCCGAATACAAAGCATTACTGTGAAAACGTGTGGGCGGTTGATCCGGTCAAAGCGTGCAACGGGCATCCGGTCGGACTTGCCTGGTTTTCCCCGGACTGCAAGCATTTCAGCAAGGCAAAAGGCGGAAAACCAAAGGATAAAAATATCAGAGGACTTGCATGGGTAGCCTGCCGGTGGGCGGGACTTGTCCGGCCGAGAGTTATCATGCTTGAGAACGTGGAAGAATTTAAGACGTGGGGGCCGTTAAACCGGGGGCGTCATCCGATCAAGAGCAAGCAGGGTAAGACATTCGAGCGATTTGTGCAGCAGCTTACTGATCTGGGATATAAAGTGGAGTTTCGCGAGTTGGTAGCGGCAGATTACGGAGCGCCGACCATGCGCAAACGATTCTTCATGATCGCACGATGTGATGGTAAACCGATTGTCTGGCCGGAGCCGACACACGGACCGGCAGACAGCGAAGCGGTAAAAGCCGGATTGCTAAAACCTTACGTTGGAGCATATACACAGATTGATTTCAGCCGCCCGTGTCCGAGCATTTTTGATACATCTGAGGAAATAAAAGAAAAGTACGGCATCCGGGCGGTGCGGCCGCTTGCCAAGAAAACAATGGATCGGATTGCAAGAGGTTTAAAAAAATTCGTTTTGGATAATCCAGAGCCATTTATTATCCAATGTAACCACGGCGGCGAGCGCAGACCGAACGATATCCGGGAGCCGATGCCGACCATTACCGGAAAGCATGGGTACAGGATTGCGGAGCCGTATATGGTGCAGATCGGGCAGAACGGATTCACAAAAGACAGAAGCAAAGATGTGCGGGAACCACTTACAACTATCGTAAGCAAGAATGAGCATTGCCTTATTAGCCCTACACTGATCCAGTACCATTCCGAAACAGCACAGGGAGAAGTCCGGGGACAGACGATTAAAGATCCAATCATGACAGTGGATGGTTCAAATCGGTACGGGCTGATTACATCATTTCTGCACAAATACTATGACGGTGGCTACAAGGGAGCGGGAGAAAGCATGGACAAGCCATTGCCAACAGTGACGGCGTGGGATCATAACAGTGTAGTTACAGCAAATCTTATCCAGATGAACAATCATTGCGATGGGCGAGATATACGAGAACCTATCCCGACAATTACGGCTGGTGACGGACATTTTGGAGAGGTCAGAGCATTTCTGATTAAATATTACGGACAGGGAACAGGGCAAGATATTGAGAAGCCGCTTGATACAGTCACGGCACAGGATCGCTTTGGATTAGTGACCATAAATGGGACAGACTATCAGATTGTGGATATCGGACTGCGGATGCTGGAACCGCGGGAGCTATACGGATGCCAGGGATTCCCGGACGATTACATAATTGACCATGATTATACCGGCAAGACATACCCACGATCTGAACAGGTGCGCAGATGTGGTAACGCGGTATGTCCGCCAATTCCAGCGGCGCTTGTAAAAGCAAATCTGCCAGAGTTATGCGTGGCAGAGCGGACACCGAATATGCAGATCAAGACAGAGCAGACCGGGCAGCTCCGGTTTGCGTAGGAGGTAATGGCGTGAAAGAATCATGGAGAGATATACCAGGCTATGACGGGAAGTACCAAGTGGATATGAATGGTAATGTGCGCCGGATATACGGATCTGGAAAGGTAAGGACGATGAAGCCTTATCCTAAAAAGATGAGTGGAAGTCCTCGTCTGGTAGTAAAACTGACAAAAGACGGAAAAGCAAAAGAAGTTATACTGCTTCAAATCATGGCAAGAACATTTCTTGGGGTCCCGCCGGCGGATCATGTGTCATATCACAGAAATGGGTGTCAGTCAGATAACTACATACAGAATATTGCGTATATCAGCAAAAAAGAGCTTGGAAAACGTACTGGAAAAAATTCAAGGCGGCAGCCGGTAGCGAAAATAGATGCATCAGGTGAGATTGTGGAAGTATATTGCTCGGCGCGAGAAGCTGCACGCAAGAATTTTATGAGTAGGCAGACAGTGACAGATCGGTGCAATGGGAAGTGTAAAAAGGCGTTTGCTCCAGATGGCTACGAGTATGCATGGGAGGACAAGGAAGTGAGTATGCGAGCGGCTATCCGCAGAATAGAGCAATCCAATGGCTATATGCCAAAGGCACCTGAAATAGCATTTGAATTTTAAATTAGGAGGAAAAAGAAATCATGAACAAAAAAGAAGTATTGGAGATCAGAAAACAGTTTACACCGGATAATTGCGCAATCACGCGTATCTGTGGATGTTATGTGGATCATGAGAAAAACATCATATTTGAATCAAAGGATGCGTTTTTATCACTCCCAGAGGAAGAGGAGTTTAAATATTTTGAGATTTTCCGCCACACACTTTCCGGAACACTTGGAAAAAATCTGGTCGGAATGGAGTTCCCGATGGAACAGGAAAAAGCAGGCGGGACGCAGGAATTCCTTTTAAAGCTGCGGGATACCAAGCTGGAAGATGACGCGCTGGTGCAGGAGTTTTACAAAAAGATCATTGAGAATTATGACTACGGAGAAAACTACTACATTATCCTGATCCATTCTGTTTATGATATCCCCGGAAAATCGGCGGCGGGTGATGAGATGTTTGACGCATCGGATGAAGTATACGCACATATCATGTGCAGCATTTGTCCGGTCAAGATGTCAAAAGCAGGACTTTCCTATAATGCGACTACAAACAGCATTGCAGATCGTGTGCGTGACTGGACGGTGGAACAGCCGGCTAATGGATTTCTTTTCCCGGCGTTTAATGACAGATCGTCTGATATACACAGCGTACTTACATATGCAAAGAATCCGGAGATTGAACAGGTAGGGTTGATTGAAAATGTACTTGGGAGCGTGATGCCGCTTACTCCGGCGACTCAGAAAGAAATGTTCCAGAGCATTCTGGAGGAAACGTTAGAGGATGATGGAAATTATGAGATCGTAAAGAGCGTCTACGAAAATTTGAATGAGATGATCGAGGAGAGCAAAGACAATCCGGAGCCGCTCACCCTTTCTAAGACGGAAGTGAAAAAACTGCTGGAGAACAGCGGCGTACCGGAGAAAAATATGCAGGCCTTTGAACAGGTATTTGCCGCGCACGCAAATGGGAAAACGGAACTGCTTGCAACGAATATCGCAAACGCCAAGAGTTTTGGTATTGAAACACCGGACATTGTTATAAAAGTCAACCCGGAGCGTGCGGATCTGGTCGAAACAAAACTGATCGATGGCAGACAGTGTTTGGTTATTGCGGTGGACGATCATGTGGAAGTCAACGGGATCAGCGTACGTACAATTCCCAAGCGTACGATTTTAAATGAATAAAATTAGAAATTAAACGGAGGAAAAAACATATGAAACACAAAGTCGTTAGAGTAAATAACCTTATGTACGAAGGCTGTGAGCCACACTGGGGATGCACCAGATGCGGTGAGATAGTCCCTTTCCATTGCTACACAAAAGCAGAGTTTGAAGAGATGGAATGCAAAGAATCAGATATCAAACGCTGGAAACACAAGAAAACATGGACGGCTGAATAAATCAGGGAGGAAATTATGAAATATTGTGATATGAATAACACGGAAATTAGGGAAATCACTTATGAGCAATGCCCATTAAAGTGTACAGGATGCGAGGCGTTATGCAATGAAATGTCAGTAAACCAGTGTAGAAAGAACTTATCACAGGCATTTGATAAGGAATCTTAAACTGATATTTAAAGCACCAGCCGCCGAGTGTTCTACGGGATAGTCATGTGTTTGAACCTAGACACTGGCGGTACGGGTGAAACCGCACTCCTCCCAGAACTGGTGCCGAGGATATTATACATCGGATTGGGAGAGGGTGCAAGAAAGCGAGGAATAGCATGGAGAGATTAACAGAAAGGAATCCATTGTGGATTGATGATGAAATGTGGGAAAGGGCATGTGAACCGGATTGTGAGGAAATAGATGCAGTATATCGGAAACTCAAAGAATATGAGGATGCCGAGGAACAGGGATTGCCGAACAGATGGATTCCGTGCAGTGAGAGATTGCCCGAATGTTGCGGATATCCGGTTTTACTTACCGTTGAAAATGGATTCAACCAAAGGCATGTGTGCAAGGCGTTCACGAATTACATGAAAGAGGGCAAATTGCTATTCCTTACAAACGAAAAGGAATATTGTGAGGAATTAATTTCAAGCAAATTAAGCAACGCTTGGAAACCAATAGCTTGGATGCCATTGCCAGAGCCATACGGGGAAAGTGAGGGCGCAGATGGAGAATAGATATTTATTCCGCGCAAAGCGGATCGATAATGATGAATGGATATATGGCTTGCCAAGTTGCAACAAAGATGGCGAGATCGCAGAAATCGAGGAATGGGATGGAGAGGATATTATTTTTTATACCGTAGACCCATCCACCATCTGCCAGTGTACCGGACTTAGGGACAAGAATGACAAGCTGATCTGGGAGAAAGATATCCTGATGGCATATTTGGACGAGGATCATCCGGAAGATGTTACATACGCAAAGATCGAGTGGAACGGATCCGGTTGGATCACACATGAGAATAATAATGAAGATCAAGAATATTTTGACGATTTTGTCCTGGAAAACTATGAGGTGGCCGGCAACATATTTGATAACCCGGGACTGTTGGAGGTGTAAGCATGACGAAAGATGATGCAATAGAGATTATAAAGGATGTTACATGGAAAGATTTCGGTAGGCATCCAGATTTCCCGGAGGCAAGGGAGGCGGCGATCCAGGCACTCAATGAGGTCGAAGAGTACCGCACGATCGGAACGCCGGAAGAATGCCGGGCGGCTATGGAGAAACAGACAGCAAAACTGGTCATTGATAATACTCCAACAGAAGACAGCGTGTGGTATCAGTGCCCTACATGCAAAGGCGATTTGACAACCATCAGAGGATTTTACTGTCAATATTGTGGGCAAAAATTGCATTGGAGATGATGAAGAATGAGCGAAGAACTTAAACCATGCCCGTTCTGTGGCGGGCGAGCAAAAATTAACCTCTTTCTTGGGAACTACTGCGTTACTTGTGATAGCTGTCCGGGAGCAATATTTCCGTGCAGAGGTATGAAAAAGAAAGAAGCAATTAAAGCATGGAACAGGAGGGCGAACGATGGGAAGATTGATTGATACGGATGCGATTAAGTGGGATAAATGTGAAGATGCAGATGGAAATCCAGTTTATGTTCTGGACAAAAGAGATATTGATAAACAACCGACCGCCTATGATGTGGATGCGGTTGTGGAGCAGTTGGAAAATGAGCGAAAGTTTTGGGAGAATGCCTATGACAGAGATATTGGAAAAGAGAAAGCAAGAAGTTATGTGCATGCAATCGAGATCGTGAGAGGCGGCGGTGTAAATGAAATTAATTGACGTAGATGATGTAATATCATTGCTTGTAAATCATCATTTTGATGATGACAAAGAGAATTTTGATTTGCTGATACATAACTTATGTAAGGAAATACGACAAATCCCGATCGCTTATGATGTAGACGAAGTTGTAAAACAGTTAAAAGAATGGACTTTTAACGCAGACATAAATATAGGCGATGGAACAATGATGAATCATGACTTAATTTCAAGTAAAAATGCGATTGAAATTGTAAAGGATGGTGGTGTAGATGGCAATTAAGCCTATATTATTTAACACGGAAATGGTTCGGGCAATTCTGGACGGGAGAAAGAGTTGCACAAGACGGCTGGTAAAACCCCAACCAGATGAAAAGCATACATACCCGCTCGGTTTTGTTACCGACAGTACAGAAAAGAAAGAGGTAGGATGCTTTGGATTTGGCATTGATGAATACGGCGGTTCTATTCAGTATGCGAAGCCACCATATCAGCCGGGCGATATTCTTTATGTCCGCGAAACATGGGAGCGTTTTGAGTGTTGGAATTGCGAGGGAGACGAAAGAGGAAATTGCCCAAAGGAACCACAGAAAAGTGTTTTGGATAAAACTTGTGGTTGCTACATGTATCGGGCAACAGATGAAATAAGTGGAGACGCGAAGTGGCACCCGTCCATCCACATGCCGAAAGAAGCGGCGCGGATCTGGCTCCGCGTTACGGACGTGAGAATTGAGCGGTTGCAGAGCATTACTGTAGAGGGAGCGATCAGAGAAGGAGCAGAAGGAGAAAAGTGCCACCATACAAATGCAGGAGCATTCGGATGCACCGACTGTATGAATACTGGATGGATTGAACCGCCACAGGTCGAATTTATGCAGATATGGAACAGCACCATCAAGAAATCCGACCTTGACCGCTACGGATGGGATGCATCACCGTGGGTTTGGGTTATCGAATTTGTGAAAATTGAGAAGCCGGAGGAGTGTGAAGTATGACTGAACTTGAATGGAAAGAAGTTGAACCAGAGCAGGAAGACTGGAAGAAACAAATCGATGTAGTTGCCTATTACGGCAGTATAGCCATAGGGAGCATTGTTTACTGTGGTGAAGAAATTGGATGGCAGTCTGTCATTGGTGGGCGCATGGATTTTTTGCAGGCAGAATCTTTGGAAGATGCGAAAGAAGAAATGATTGATGTATTAGATAATCGCTGCACAGACCAAATCAATTATTACAAGGAATTACAGGAAAGCCTTGGTGAATTAAGGGGGAATGAAAATGCCTAAAGCAGTATTAGTTATGGATATGCCGGAGCGGTGCGATAAATGCCTGTTATTACTTAAATTTCCGCAAAAGGATGGACTTGCATTATGTCTTGCGAGACCAACGAATGGACAGGAAGAATATAATCCGAAACGTGAAAAATCATGGAGACCGGATTGGTGTCCGCTTCGGGAACTGCCGGAGAAGAAAGAAGAGTTTGAACTGTGTGAATGCAAAGGTTCTACAAAAGGAACATGGGAAGTTCCCTTAATCGAAAACAAAGGCTGGAACGCCTGCTTAGATGCGATTGCCAAGGAGTAAAGAGATGCCCCGCTACCGGGGAGACGGCGGCGGGGCGATCGCAATAAAAAACTGTGCCGACTTAGAGGGGCAGTTGTCGAAAAATATTGAACATTAAGAATTGAATTGTGAAAAATATAGAGATATACTGATAAAAATAAATTAGGTATGTATAAACAGGTGGAATTATGGAAGAGATAAAGAAAGAAAAAGATAAAATTAAGGTGCTTAGAACAAGCAGGGCAAATTGCATGAACAAAATTGGAAAAGAAAAGTACGATTTTGATTCGAAAAAGGAATTTATTAAATATAAATATGTATGCTGTGTTAAGCTGAAGATATGTGAATGGAGACTATGCAATAAAGATGATGCTTTATCGTATAGCTATGTTGATTGGGCAGAAAAAATAAGGGAAAAGTATAGAAAATATAACAAATGTCAGCTTCAAGAGTTTTCCAGGTATTTAAAATTGGGGACATTTGATAATAATAGTTCTAGAGAAATGAAAAGTATTGTTTTTGCATCTTTACTATCTAGTTCATTTGCATTCATATTAGATGACACGAGTTTGCCAGAGCTATCTAACGCATTTGCGGACATGTCGGATAAAATAGAATTTTTAGGAACATTAAAGAGAATTGTTTTAGCGATAATGCCGTTATTCGTAGTTGGTGTTATAGTGACAGTAGCAATGTTAGTAATTATAAGAGCAATATACCTGCCAATTCAGGATGAAAATTTAAAGAAAGAAATGTACAATGATTATCAAAAAATTATTGATGAACTTATAAGCGAAAAAGATACTAATACACATTTTACCAACAATTAATATGGATTAAAGAAGTGCGGAGGCAGAGAATTCATATGTGAATTTAGTTCACTTTGTGCCATTGAGTATTTGACAGTTTTAGTTTAGGCTTTTCTCATAGGGAGGTATAAATATGGAGAAAGAGCCTAAGAATGAAATGGACACAAAGAAGGAGTATTTGCATTTATATATGTCGGCAGTGAAAGCGGCAAAGCGGATAGAGGAAGAAATAGAGCGACTCCGGTTGGACAAGATGTTGCCGTCTCTAATTATGGATGATATGCCGCATGCGCACGATCAGAAAGATTTGTCGGACTACATGGCAAAGATGGACGAACTCGAACATAAGCTGATCGATGCCCGGTATGGCAGAATCAAATTGTATATGCAGATATTTGCGGATGTTGAGAAGATGGAGGATGAAACAGAAAAAGCAGTGCTTACATACCGTTATCTGCGCGGGTACACTTGGGAGCAGATCTGTGTAAAAATGGAATATAGTTGGAAGCAGATCCACCGGATTCACGGTAAAGCACTTAAAAATTTCAAGATGACATAGAATGACACACTCCGGTTGTGGTATAGTTAGGATGTGAAAAAGCGTAAGGGAAAAATCCCCTGCGCTTTTTTGTTTTGCTACAACAGCGCGGCTCCATGAAACTTAGGGGAGCCGCAACCTCCCCAAAGGAAGTGAGGGCGTGGATGAACAAAGAAAAGTACAGTGATCCGACAGCAGACCAGGCTATCGCTCACGTTATGCGGGAATACCGGAAGAAAAAGAAACAGGAAGGTGATAGCATTGGCAAGGAGCCCAAACGAAAAAGCAGAGGAAGCCCGTAAGCTGTATAAGGGCGGGATGAAGCTGGTTGAGATTGCAAGTCAACTAGATTGCTCCGCTGCCACGATTAGAACATGGAAGAATCGTTATAAGTGGGATGCCAATGGAAATGAAACGTTTCAAAACAAAAATGAAACGAAACGAAACGTTTCAAAGAAAAACGCCCCCAAAAAACAAAGTGAAGAAAAGGCTGTAGCTGATGAAGTTAAGCAGGTAATACAGAATACCGACTTGACCGATAAGCAACAGCTTTTTTGTATACATTACATTCGGTGTTTCAATGCTACCAAGGCATACCAGAAAGCGTACGGATGCGGATACACAACTGCGGTCACAAATGGTCCTGCATTACTCGGAAATACTCGGGTAAAAGAAGAAATTCTACGACTGAAACAGGAGCGGCTTAACCGGGAGTTCCTGAGTGAATCCGACATCTTCCAGAAGTATATGGACATTGCTTTTGCTGACATAAACGATTTCGTTGATATCAGTGCTGGTTTTGCTACAGCGAAAGATGGGATCGATGGAACTATTGTAAGCGAAGTGAGCAATACGCAGAGCGGCATAAAGATAAAACTTGCCGATCGGATGAAAGCCTTGCAGTGGCTTACGGATCACATGGATCTTGCCACCGAGAAGCAGAAAGCAGAGATTGCATTACTGAAAGCCAAGGTACAGACAGACGATGGCGAGGAGATTGCAGACGATGGGTTCCTTGATGCTCTGAACGGCACAGCTGCGGAGGACTGGGGCGATGAAGAAAATTAAGAGAATTTTCAAATTCAAGCCGTTTTCCAAGAAACAGCGCATGGTGCTGAACTGGTGGTGTAAGGATTCACCGGTAAAAGACAGCGACGGCATAATTGCTGACGGAGCAATCCGATCAGGGAAAACCGTAAGCATGTCACTTTCGTTTATTATGTGGGCGATGAGCTCATTTAATGGCGAGAATTTTGCCATGTGTGGTAAAACAATCGGTTCTTTTCGGAGAAATGTACTGTCTGGATTAAAGATGATGCTCCATAGCCGCGGTTATACCGTTGCAGATCATCGGGCTGATAATTTGGTTATTATCACAAAGGGAGATGTGACCAATTATTTCTATATATTTGGCGGTAAAGATGAACGGTCACAGGATCTCATTCAGGGTATTACCTTGGCTGGGGTCTTTTTTGATGAAGTTGCGCTGATGCCGGAAAGCTTTGTGAACCAGGCAACCGGACGATGTTCTGTTGATGGTTCTAAGTACTGGTTCAACTGCAATCCGGATGGACCATATCACTGGTTTAAGATAGAATGGATTGATAAGAGAGAAGAAAAGCATCTGTTGTATCTGCATTTCACGATGGATGATAACTTGAGTCTGTCGGAGAAAATCAAGGAACGATACCGTAGCATGTACACCGGTGTGTTCTACCGCCGGTATATTCTGGGACTGTGGGCGATGGCAGAGGGCATTATTTACGATATGTTCGACACTGCCAAGCATGTGCTTTCCAGTCTGGCTGATCTGACCAATGCAAATTATTATGTGTCCTGTGACTATGGTACGCAAAATGCAACAGTATTTCTGCTGTGGTGCAAAGAACGCTCCGGGCGGTGGGTATGCTGCCGTGAGTATTATTATTCCGGTCGAGATGAAGAAAGGCAGAAAACGGATAGCGAGTATGCGGATGATCTGGAACAATGGCTTGCCGGGATAAAGCCGGTAAAGATCATCATTGATCCGTCTGCAGCATCGTTTATAGCAGAATTGAAAAAGCGCGGTTATGCGATCAAGAAAGCGAAAAATGATGTACTGGATGGTATCCGTTTTGTGGCATCCCTGCTGAATCAGGGAAAAATTGCGATCAGTGACCAGTGCCCGAATACAATCAAAGAATTTGGATCGTACATATGGGATCAGAAAGCATCGGAGCACGGAGAGGATAAACCGGTAAAACAACACGATCATGCAATGGATGCGCTTCGGTACTTCTGTTATACGATTATTCGCAAGCCTGGAAGTATCGGTATTTTGAAATGAGGTAAGCAATGGACATTGAAACAATGAGACAACTGATAAAAAAATATGAACCTGGTCATGCAGCGTTTGTGACGCGGGCAGATATAGCAGAGCGGTATTACCGTAACGAGACAGACATCCTGTTTCGGGATAAGCCGAAAGACGAGAAAAAAGAAGAACCTGACAATCCACTGCGCAATGCGGACAACCGGATCCCCCGGAACTTTCACGGACTGATCGTGAATCAGAAAGCCGCTTATGCTTTTACTGCGCCGCCGCTGTTCGATGTAGGCAGTACGGCAAACAATAAGCGCATCACAGAAGCCTTGGGGGATGAATATGCCAAGAACTGCATGGAATTGTGCGTAAATGCTGCAAATACTTCCATTGGTTGGGTGCATTACTGGCAGGGCGATAGCGGCTTTGAGTGGGCGGTTGTTCCAAGTGAGCAGATTATCCCGGTGTTTGACCGGAGCCTGAAACGCAGGCTGATCGGAGTCA
>ULML01025850.1_pt1 | contig 21420 bp, 20 predicted proteins | sample 1951651 | NCBI WGS metagenome assembly ULML01 (sample SAMEA4835549, study PRJEB28245) | human gut metagenome | biome: gut microbiome; material: fecal sample | place: Denmark | collected 2008
AATTTAAGTAATAATACCTTATGTTTTTTATGTTTCCTTCATAATTTATGTCATTATAAAATTCATAAAAGCTGTTTTCATAGTGGAAACAACTTTTTGTGTGTATTAGAGGAGGTGTTTTCATGAGAAAAATAAGAAGAAGAAAAAATTATACAAGATATGTATTAGTAGCAACTATCTGTGTTTTTTCATGTATGGGGATAGGGTATAGTTATTTACAAGAGACACTTACTTTGAATATGAGTCTAACAAAAAAAGATCAAACTGTTGATATAACTGATGATGTAGTAACGAGTGGTGATGGACTCTATGTAGATAGTACAAGAGAAGGAAGATATGTATATAAAGGTACAACCCCTAATAACTACATTCAGTTTAATAATGAACTATGGAGAATTGTTGCGAAAGAATCAGATGGAACATATAAAATTTTTAAAGATGAACCTTTGCCGTCTAGACCATTTGATCAAGAAGGGTATAGAGATGTTCAAAGTAATGGTGCAGGAGGAACTTATTGTGAAATTGACAATGGTAGGGGTTTTGGATGTAATGCTTGGGCAGCAAATAAAAATTTAGTAGGAAGTCCCACAGAATTTACAAATACTACATTAACTGGCACTGTACTTTTGGATGCTTCTTTGAATCAATATTTAAATGGAGAATATTTAGCTAGTATTATAACAAACAAAGAATATATAGTTACTCATGATTGGGGAGTCGGAGCAACATATACGGATGCAAGTATGAGTGATGATGGTGATGTTGATCCGAGCGAATTGGTGGCAGAAGAAAACAAATATTTATGGAATGGAAAAGTTGCACTATTATCATCAAGTGATTTATTATTATCACTTAGGGATGAAGAATTATGTGGAACAGAAAATAAATTTAAGAATAATTTTGGTACTTGTACGACTAATAGTTATTTATTATCATATATGTCGGAAGGCCCTTGGTGGTTACTTTCACCGTGTGCAACTGATAATGCAGTTGATATGCATCGTTTTGCAGTTTTTACTTCGGTTTCTAGTATGACTTCAGCATCTGATAATAGTCTTATTCATCCTGTTCTCTATTTAAGTGCTGATATTAAATTGAAAGGAACAGGAACGATGCAAGATCCTTATGTAATTCAATAGAAAGGAATTTGACGATTCCTTTTTTTGACAAATAAAATAAAAAGTGATATTCTATTTCGCAGGTTTAAAGGGGGAATTTGTTATGAAGAGGAAGTATTTACAATTAAAAATATTATGGGCACTATTATGTGCAAGTAGTATTACTGGTTTAACAATGGTTAAAGCTAGTCAGGATCATGTCGATAGTGATGTCTCTGAAACTAAACTTAAACAAAGTGAATTATTAAATCGTTTTCATGATTTTTTAGATGATACAGATAGTGAATTAGAAACTTATGTGAAAAATACCGCAACTACTTTAAATATAGATGAAAATGAAGCACTGTCTTATATTTATCAAAATATGTCAAGTTTATCTGATTCCAAACAAATTAGTACGGATATTATTCGTATGTTATGTCAATTAAAATATCAAAATACACCACTACCAAGTAATATGGGAACCAATTGGACAATGGACGATTATTCCAATTATTTAAATACTGATGAAGGTCAAAGACAATTACAACTTTGTAATACTTATGGAATGGATCCTCATTTATTATTTGCTTTAGAAAAAGTAGAATCCAATTTGGATCACTACAATCATATTGGTACTTATGATGCCAATGGAAAATATTTGTTTGCTGTTGGAATTACACAGCAAGAAAGGGCTAATTTCTATAGTGTGAATGCAAGTGCTGAAGAAATTGCGTCTAAACCCCCACGTACTGGTTATAACTATGAAACAAATCAAGTGGATTCGATTCCTTTATGTGAAGATTTATTAAATGACTTTGATACGAATGTTAGATTAGGTATTATGTCTTTAAATGGTGCTTTAGGTTTATCTGATTATGATATTTCTTATGCATTAGATATTTACAATAAAGGGAAAGTAGGCGCAGACCGTTTTCGTGAGCAAGGAATTGTTAGTGGTAGTCCTGTTTATGTTTCTTCTGTATATCAAAATATTGTTGTACCTTATTTAGTATTTCAGACAAGTCCACAAGAAATGACTGTTGTTGATTTAAATACAAATCAGAAACTTCATTGTTCTTTAGTTGCAAATGATATATTAAAGCCATATTGTGATGAATATCTTTCTCTTTTAGAAGCGTTAAACGAACAAAATATGAGTCAAGATATGATAGATACAGAAGTGCAAAAGAGTTTGACTAAGTAATTGGTTTACATAAGAGAGATTTACTTCTCTTTTTTTTGAAATTTGGTATAATAAGAAAGTTGGTGATATTATGAAAAAATTAGTGATTCCAAGTAGTATTCAAGCAATTCAAGATGAACTTTTTTTTGCTGATGCTTTCTTATTTGGAATAAAAGATTTATCCGTTCATTTTGAACATACATATTCATTGGAAGAATTAAAACCAGTGATTGATTCATTAAATGAGCAGGGAAAACAAGTTTTTTTATCATGTAATAAAAATTATGATCGCAATGATTTAAAAAAGTTAGATCAGACACTTAGAGAGATTGTATCATTACCAGTTACTGGTGTATTTTTCTATGATTTGGCTGTTTTAGAGCTTGTTCGAGAAAAGTATTCAAATATTGCTTTAGTATGGGATCAGGAACATATGACTACGAACTATTTTAGTGCAAATTTTTATGAGAAACAGGGGGTACAGGGAATTGCCCTTTCTACTAATTTAACGTTAAAAGAAATTACTGAAATGAAACAAAATACAAACATGTTTTGTATTGCTCCCATCTTTGGCTATTATCCGATGTTTGAAAGTAAAAGACATCTTGTAAAAAATTATTTAGAAACATTTCATCTTCAGGATCATCATGGTCATTATAAAATTGAAAAAGAAAGTAAAACATATCCTATTATCGATCATCAGTTTGGAACAACTGTTTATACTTCTGTACCGTTGAATGCAGTAAGAGAATCGAAATTATTAGAAGAACAGGGAATAGATTATTTAATGTTTCAAGAACAATTATTCGATCATGATTTATTTATAGAAATATTAAAGTGTTATGAGCAATATTTAAACAGTGGTGAAAAACAGTGGATTGATAAAATCGATCAATTATTAGAAGGGAAATATGATCTCGGATTTTTATATAAAGAGACAATATACAGGGTGAAGAAAAATGGATAAAAGAGTAGAGTTACTAGCACCAGCAGGCTCTTTAGAAAGCCTAAAATGGGCAATATTATATGGCGCTGATGCAGTATATGTTGGAGGACCTGGTTTTGGACTTCGTGCCAATGCCACTAATTTTACAATAGAAGAATTAAAGGAAGGTGTCATATTTGCCCATCAACACCAGAAAAAAATATATGTTACTGTTAATATTGTCATGCATAATCAAGAAGTTGAAAACTTGGATCGTTATTTAAAAGAATTAGAAGAAATTAAAGTAGATGCTTTAATCATTAGTGATCCAGCTATTATACAATACGCCAAAGAACATACTTCATTAGAATTACATGTTTCAACACAACAATCGACTTTAAATTATCTTGGTGTGAAATATTTAAAAAAATTAGGTGCTAGTCGTGTTGTATTAGCGCGTGAAACAACCAAAGAAGATATTGAAGATATTAAAAAACATGTCGATATCGAAATAGAAACGTTTATTCATGGAGCAATGTGTGCTTCATTTAGTGGGCGTTGTGTATTATCAAATTATTTAACTGCCCGCGATTCTAATCGTGGTGGTTGTAGCCAAATTTGTCGATGGGATTTTGATTTATTAGAAGATAACAAACTACAACAAGGAGAGAAACCATTTACTTTTTGTACCAAAGATCTTTCCATGATTACAAAAATTCCAGAAATGATCGAACTGGGAATTGATTCCTTTAAAATTGAGGGAAGAATGCGATCTATTTATTATATCGCAACCGTTGTAAGTACTTATCGTAATGTGATTGATGCTTACTACGATAAGACCCTCACGAGTGAAATGATCAAAGATGCGAAAAAGATATTAGATGCGGTTGCGAATCGTGAGAGTACTGTTCAGTTTTTTGATGGATATTATGGGAAAGATTGTCAATATTATAATGGTAGGTTAGAATTTTCTAATCAGGATTTTTTAGGAATTGTGCTTGATTACGATGAAAAAAAACATTTGGCAAAAATAGAACAACGTAATTATTTTAAAGTAGGGGATGTTGTCGAAGTGTTTGGACCAAATCATTTTGTCAACATTTTAAAACTTTCTCATATATATGATGAAGAGGCTAATCCGATAGAAATAGTTAATCATCCACGACAAATTGTTTGGATAAAAACAGAGCAACCATTACATGTCAATGATTTAATGAGAATGAAAAAAAGAGATTGACAAAATGTTTATTTCGTAGTATTATTTTGTAGATTTCATAGAAAGAAAGAAGATCAGAGGTGAAAGTATGGAAACAAATACAAAAGAGATTTATTTAACTGAGAAAGGTTATGAAGATATAAAAAAACAATTGGATGAATTAAAGCTTGTAAAGCGTCCTGAAGTGATTCAAGCTTTAAAAGAAGCTCGTGCATTAGGAGATTTGAGTGAAAATGCTGAATATGATGCAGCTCGTCAAGAACAAGCACAAGTAGAAGGTAAAATTGCTGAATTAGAAATGATGTTGGAAAAAGCAACGATTGTTAAAAATACAAACAAAGATACAATTGGAATTGGTTCTACTGTAAAAATTTGCTATGTAGATGACGATGAAGAAGAAGAATATACCATTGTAGGAAGTAAAGAAGTAGATCCTTTTGCAGGAAAAATTTCTAATGAAAGTCCAATTGCTCAAGCAATTTTAAATCATAAAGTAAACGACATTGTAGATGTTGTAAGTCCAGCTGGAAGTTATCCAGTTAAGATTTTAGAAATTTGCTAGAATAAAAGTCAGAAAAGACTTTTATTTTCTTGTATTTACTTGAAAATAACGAGAATATTCGTTATACTATTGGTTGTAAGGAAAGGTGTTAAAGAATGAAAAAAGAATTTACAATTGAAGTAAAAGGAAAAGATTGGGAAGAAGCATTAGATAAAGCATTTCAAAAAGCTGTAAAAAATGTCAAAATAGATGGATTCCGTAAAGGAAAAGCTCCTAAAGAAATCTTCTTAAAGAAGTATGGAAAAGAATCATTATATTTAGATGCAGCTGATATTGTACTTCCTGATGCTTATTCTAAAATGTTAGAAGAACATAAAGACGAAGAATTAGTTGCTCAACCTGATATTACTTTAAAATCTATTGATGATAAGAAAGTTGTTTTTAATTTTATTTTAACAACAAGACCAGAAGTAAAATTAGGAAAGTATAAAGGATTAAAAGTAAAGAAAGAAAAAGTAGAAGCAACTGAAGATGAAATCAATGCGACAATCGAACAAATGAGAAGTCGTTATGCAGAAGTTATGCCAAAAGAAAATGGTACTGTAGAAGATGGAGATACTGCTATTATTGATTTTGAAGGATTTAGAGATGGAAAAGCATTTGATGGTGGAAAAGGTGAAAACTATAGTTTAAAAATTGGAAGCCATACATTTATTCCTGGATTTGAAGAACAATTAATTGGAATGAAAACAGGAGAAGAAAAAGAAATCGAAGTTACTTTCCCAAAAGATTATCACAGTGAAGAATTAAAAGGAAAGAAAGCGACATTTAAAGTAAAAGTAAATGATGTTAAAACCACTGTAATTCCAGAAATTGGAAAAGAGTTCTTTGAAGATTTAGGAATGGAAGGTGTAGACTCTCTAGAATCATTAAAAGAAGAAATTAAGACACATATTTTAGCTCGTAAAGAAGTAGATAGTGAAAATAAATTTATCGATGATTTATTAGATAAAGTATGTGAAGGATTAAAAGTAGAAATTCCAGAAGTTATGACGGAAGAAGAAGTAAGTCGTATTTTAAGACAATATGAAGAAAACTTAAAAATGCAAGGACTTACATTACAACAATTCTATCAATTTACAAATTCTGATGAAGCAGCATTAAGAGAGCAAATGAAGGAAGAAGCAAATAAACGTATTTTAGCGCGTTTTGCTCTAGAAGAGATTGCCAAAGCTGAAAATATCGAAGTATCAGATGAAGAAGCTGAAAAAGAAGCAGAAGATTTAGCTAAGAAATATCAAATGAAAGTAGAAGACTTCAAAAAAGAATTTGGTGGAATTGAAATGGTAAAATACGATATGAAAATGCGTAAAGCAATTGATGTATTAAAGGAGAACAACTAGTTCTCTTTTTTTGTCTCTTTTATGTCTAGTTATATAAACTTTTTTTAAAAGAATTGTAAAAGTAATTGAAATCGATTATAATATTAGTATTGGAGTAGTGAAGATATGGAAATAAAAAAAGAATATCCAAAACATGTGGCGATTATTTTAGATGGTAATCGTAGATGGGCTAAAGAAAGAGGCCTTACAGGATTACAAGGTCATAAAGCTGGTTTTGATAATATTAAACGACTGAGTACTTATATTTTAAATCAAGGTACAGAAGTACTGAGTGTATTTGCTTTTTCAACAGAGAATTTTAATCGTAGTATAGAAGAAGTAAATTATTTGATGGATTTATTTGTCAATAAATTTCGTTTTGAAAAGAAATATTATCAAGATAAAAATATTAGGGTTGTTTTTTCAGGAAGAGAGGCTTCACTTCGTCCAGATGTATTACAAACGATTCGAACCTTGGAAGAGGAAACAAAGGATAATACAGGTGGTATTTTCAATGTTTGCTTAAATTATGGTGGTCAATACGAAATTGTCGATGCTGTCAAGAAAATTGTCAAAGAACATGCTGATATAGATAATTTAACTCCAGAGTTATTTGCTCATTATTTTTATCAAGATTTACCACCTATCGATTTATTAATTCGTACGAGTGGAGAAAAAAGATTATCTAATTTCATGTTATATCAAGCAAGTTATGCGGAATTGTACTTTACAGATACTTATTTTCCAGCATTTGATGAAGAAGAATATGACCAAGCCATTGATGAATATTTAAAGAGAAACCGTAGATTTGGAGGAGATCAGAAATGAAAGTAAGATTAATGAGTGCGATTGTTGCACTTGCTATATTTATTCCAATTTTATTAAGTGGGGGATGGATTTTTGATATTGCTGTTTGTATTTTAGCTATTTTAGCACTCAAAGAGTTTATGGATATTAAAGAGACAAAGAAAAAGATTCCAGAGTTTATGAAATTCATATCATATCTTTTAATTGTATTGTTTGTATTATTTAATTTAAGTAATAATGAGAATGTGTTTGCAATTGATTATAAAGTCGTAAGTGCTTTGATATTAGGGTGTTTATTACCAGTTATTGTATACCATGATCGTAAGTTTTACAGTATAAATGATGCATTTTATCTAATTGGAGGAATTTTCTTCTTAGGAACATCATTTAGTTTATTTACATTACTTCGTAATGCTGGACTTACATTTGTTGTTTATTTATTACTCATTACAATTATTACAGATACATATGCTTATATTACAGGAATGTTAATTGGAAGACATAAATTACTACCAGAAGTAAGTCCAAAGAAGACTTGGGAAGGTAGTATTGGTGGAACAGTTATGGGAACAATCGTAGGTGTTTGCTACTATGTGACAGTTATTAATCCTAGTGTATCAATGGTAGGAATTATTTTAACAACTGTTTTCTTATCTATCTTAGGACAGTTTGGAGATTTAGTATTCTCAAGTATTAAGAGATATTTTGGTAAAAAAGATTTCTCACAGATTATGCCTGGACATGGGGGTATATTAGATCGTTTAGATAGTATTATATTTGTTGTCTTAGGTTTTATGTTTTTCATGAATTTATTATAAGGAGGAAGAAACGTTATGACATTGATTTATTTCATCTTGATTCTTGGAATTGTTGTATTAATTCATGAATTTGGACACTTTATTTTTGCGAAAAAAGCAGGGATTTATGTATATGAATTTTCGATTGGTATGGGACCTCAATTATTAAAGTTTCATCGTAAAAATGATGAAACAGAATATTCTATTCGCCTTCTTCCAATTGGAGGATATGTTCAAATGGCAGGGGAAGAGATTGAGGAAGATGATGATATTCCAAAAGAAAAACAAATGATTCATAAAAAATGGTATCAACGTTTTTTAACTGTCATTGCCGGAATTATGTTTAACTTTTTACTTGCTGTTGTTATTTTCCTTATTGTTGGACTTGTAAATGGTGTTCCAACAGAGACAACAACTGTTGCTGAAGTTACTAAAAATAGTGCTGCATATAAAGCAGGTTTACAAAAAGGAGATATTATTTTAAAAATTAATGATAAAAAAATTGTATCTAGTGATCATTTGATGTTATTAGTACAAGTGAATGGTAAAGATAAAATGAATGTTACCATAGAACGTGATGGAAAAGAACAAGCAATTCAAATTACACCAAAGAAAGTGAAAACAGATGGGCAAGTAACTTATCAATATGGCTTTAGTTTAAAAAATCATTTAGTACACAATGTTTGGATGGCGGTTCAATATGGATTTACTAAAATGTTTAGTTTAATTCATCAAATGATTTTAATTATTTGGTATTTATTAATTGGTAAATTAAGTTTATCGTCACTAGCTGGTCCGGTTGGAATTTATAGTGTTGTAGATCAAACGGCGAAAGCTGGTTTCTTAAATCTTGTTTATTTAGTAGGATTTTTAAGTTTAAATGTTGGATTTATTAATTTACTACCAATTCCAGCATTTGATGGAGGAAGATTATTATTCTTAATTATAGAGAAGATAAAAGGAAGTCCTGTGAAACCGAGAATTGAAAATACTGTCCATGCGATTGGCTTTGTATTCTTAATGATTTTAATGGTAGTAATTACATTCAATGATATATTAAGACTTTTACATTAGTAAAGTCTTTTTTTCTTTTCAAATGTTTCATAATTTAGTATAATGTATCTATATGAATAGGAGTGAGGACATGCTTAAAGTAGATGGTATTACAAAATACTATGGAGATTTTCTAGCAGTTGATCATCTATCATTTGAAGTAAAACCAGGTGAAATATTTGGTTTATTAGGTGTGAATGGTGCTGGAAAAACAACAACATTTCGTATGATTATGGGACTTTTAGAACCCAGTGAAGGTAAAATTACATTGGATGGAAAACCAATTGATTATTCTGTTACTGATCAAATTGGATTTTTAACAGAAGAGAGAAGTCTACTTACAAAATTAACAGTAAGAGAACAATGTATCTATTATGGAACATTAAAGGGAATGAACCAAGAAAAAATTATAAGTCGTTTAACAGAACTTTTAAAACGTTTTGAAATTCCTGAATATATTGATAAACCAATTAAACAATTATCAAAGGGAAACCAACAAAAGGTTCAATTTATTACTGCAATTATTAATGAACCTAGGTTATTAATTTTAGATGAACCATTTAGTGGTTTAGATCCATTTAATGTTGAATTATTTAAAAATGAAATTAAACGTATGAGTGAATCAGGAAGTATGATTATTTTCTCATCACATCGTATGGAACATGTGGAACTATTTTGTAAAAAATTAGTAATTATGTTACATGGTAAACCTGTCATAGAGGGATATTTACATGATATTAAAGAACAATATCGTAAGAAAAATATTTTTATTCGTGCTGATATAGATCCAGAAATATTAAAAGATATAGATGGAGTTGTTTCTGTTGATATTAGACCAGATGAATGTGAAGTGAAAATTCGCGATAACGAAGTAATTGACAAAGTATTTCAAGTGGTTGCAAAACATGCCAAACATGTTACGAAGTTTGTAGTAGAAGAACCATCATTGAATGAAATATTCGTAGCGAAAGTAGGTGAAGAATATGACAAATAATGAAAAGAAACCGAATAAGTTCTGGTTCTTAGTTGGTATGAGTCTAAAACGTAAAGTAAAAACAAAATGGTTTTTATGGGCTAATATTTTATTATTTGTAGCCATTGCCTGTGCTTTTAATATCGATCATATTATAGAAGCTTTTGGTGGTGATTTTAACCAAAAAGAGACTATTTATGTCATTGATAAAACAGGAATGGGAACTTATGATATTTTTAAACAACAATTAGAAGTGACAAACACAACCTTACAAACAGAAGATCAACAAACAGCATTACAAAAAGAACAACCAAAAAAACAAGAAGAATCTGATTATATTGTCAAAAAATTTACAAAAAGTGAAGCAGAAGCTAAAAAATTAGCAAAAAAAGATAAACATAATTATGTAATTATTTTTGAAAGTGATCCTGAACAAATTGTCAAAACAACCTTGATTTCTAAAGATTATTTAGGTACTACTGATTCGCAAGTTATGAATCAAGCTGTAAATAGTACAAAAATGGCTGTAGCAATTGCTAATTCTAATATTCCAGTATCTACTTTAGAAAAAATATATAGTCAAGCTGAAATTGAAAGAGTGATATTAACAAAGGATAAAACCCCACAAGCAGAGGGAACATCCATTATTATGTCTACTGTCTTTCCAGTTGTGATTTTACCATTTTTCATGTTAACTTTATTTTTAGTACAGATGATTGGTGCTGAAGTAAATGATGAGAAAACAACGAGGGGAATGGAAATTATTATTTCTAATGTTTCTCCAAAGCAACATTTCTTCTCTAAAATGATTGCTGGTAATGCTTTTATATTAATTCAAGGAGCATTACTTGTTGTGTATGCGATTGTAGGAGTTGTATTGAGATTATTACTTGGTGGGGGAAATCCTCTCGGTGGTATGGGAAGCAGCTTTACTGGTATTATTGATGCTTTAAAAGTATCTGGTGTCTTGGATAAATTAGTTTATATTGTACCACTTACTTTAATCTTAATGATTGTTACATTTATCGCATATTCATTATTAGCTGGTATTTTAGCAAGTATGACAACGAATATAGAAGATTTCCAACAATTACAGACACCAATTATGATCATCTCTTTAGTTGGATATTATCTAGCTATATTAGCCAATGTATTTGGTGGTTCTATCTTTATTAAAATACTAGGCTTTATTCCATTTATTTCAGCTATTTTAGCTCCATCTTTATTAGTGATTGGTCAATTTGGTATATTAGAAGTTGTTGTCGCAATTCTCCTCGTTATTGTTACAAATTTCTTATTAATTCGATATGGACTTCGTATTTATAAAGTTGGAATTTTAAATTATTCGTCTGAAGGATTGTGGAAAAAGATGCTAAAGGCGTTAAAAGGGTAAATTTGCATTTCCCTTTTTTTTGTGGTAAGATATACCTCACTAACGAGAAAAGGGGGATATTATGATTGATAAAATTAATATTCAAGGCAATAAAATGTATACAATTTCTAAAGATGCGAAAGTAAATTCTATGCCATTAACAGAGAATAATGTAAACTATATAAAATCACAAAATAAAATAGAACATTATCAGAAATTTATTAACAAGAATGAAATGCTACAACATGAATGTGCAAATGATGAAACATTACTCGGAAAGAAAAAGTGGATTGGACGTTTGATTGCAATCCTATCAACATTACTTTTCTTTATCCTTGTAATTGGTTTTGCGCCATTAACACCACTTATTTCTAATGCTGCTCTTTTGAGTTGGGTTGCTTTGTTTGCTGGTGGTATTACTGTTGGAAGTCATTATCAAAAATTGCAAAAAAAATGTCTTGATGAATATTCCATTTTAGATCAAATCAATATGGAATTACAAAAACGCTTGGAAAAGGAAAAAAGAAATTTAAACTTATATTCATTAGATTTTAGAAATGAGAAAAAGAAATTTCAAAGTAAAGAAGAACAACATCATTATGAAGATAGTGTTAATTATCAATTAAAAGAACAATATCAGCAATTACGTCATGAATTAATCGACCTTTGTCAAGAAATGGAACAAGAATATTATCAAGAAGAAGAAAAAGTATATCATTTATAAAAGACGAGTTATATAAAAAACTACTTTCATTTTTGAAAGTAGTTTTTAAATATATTTTGTATTGGTAATAAATTGAATTCCATTTCTTTGATAAGTTAAAATCTTTTGTACTTTTGAATCAGTTGGAATTGTTTTCATTTCATCTTCTTTTAAATGATAAAATTGAAGTAATGATTGATAAGCTTGGTGTTTTCTTTGTAAGTCATTTTCCATTTCTAAGTTAGGTTGAGAATGAATTTGTTGATTCATTTGTATGATATCATTTTCTAATTGTTTTTGTTGTAAGGTATCTATCGTATTTTGATAGGGCATAGTATATATTAAATTTTCTTCACCATTCTCTGTTATATAAGAAGATATTTTAGGCATTGTAATATATGAAGGATGCTGTTTTAAATGTTGTAGTTTTTCTTTTAAACGTGTTAGTTCAGCAATATTTCTTTCTTGACTATTTATAATATTATATAGATTTATAGTTACAATACTATCATTTTCACTCAGATTCATTTCTAATAAAATGTCATGTTCTAAATAACCATTCAATAAATGATTATTCCATACTTGATCTATATAATCATTTATTACAATTTGATTATTATCTAAAAATTTTTTTGTTAAGTAATAAATATTATAAAGAGCAATTTTTTGGTATATATTTAAATCTTTTAATAGTTGATTATTTTTCGTATCTGTATTTATTACGACAGAGTATTTTAAGTTTATTAAATCTTCTAAATAGGTAATCGTTTTATCATTTAGTATACTTTTATATTGATTTAACATATCGATTAAATCTTGTCTATTGATTTTTTTTTGGTTTTTGACACCAATGACTTCACGATAATTTGCCATATATGTTTCCTCCTTTTTCAATCATTATTTTGGTGCAGAAGATGGGACTTGAACCCACACGGATAAAATCCACAAGCCCCTCAAGCCTGCGTGTCTACCAATTCCACCACTCCTGCATATTTCCATTATAACATATTGTTTATATTTTTGAATATTTTCTTTCCTGAGTTATAAAATCGTGATATAATGTAATTGTGATTGCCCCATAGCCAAGCGGTAAGGCATCGGACTCTGACTCCGACATTTCGTTAGTTCGAATCTAACTGGGGCAGCCAATAAGAGATTCGCAACATTTATGTTGCTTTTTTTATAAAGGAGAACGTTATGGATAATCAAAAACTAGCAACTTTATTATTTCCTCATTTAAAGCATACAAGATCTTATTATGAAGAAATGTATCCCAAAAGAGAATTAGATGAAACAGCTATGGTAACTCGTTTCGCACCGAGTCCGACAGGATTTATTCATATGGGAAGTTTATATGCGAGTTTTGTGTCATATGTGTATGCACATCAAAGTAAGGGGATATTCTATCTTCGAATTGAAGATACAGATCAAAAAAGAGAAGTAGAAAATGGGATTGAAAACATTATTTCAGATTTAAAAAAAGAAGATATTTTATTTGATGAAGGACCAACCATTGGTGGAAAGTATGGGCCGTATATTCAATCAGAAAGAAAAGAAATATATGAAGCGTTTATTTATGATTTAATATTGAAAGGATATGCATATCCAGCGTTTGAATCAAAAAAAGAATTGGAACAATTGCGTAAATTGCAAGAAAAGGAAAAGAAAAGAATTGGTTATTATGGCAAGTATGCGAAAGGAAGAGATTTGTCACTTGAAGAGATTCAAAAACATTTAGAAAATAAAGATAGTTATGTGATTCGTTTAAAAGCGAATGGTAATTTTGAAAATAAGTTTGAATTTAAAGATTGTATTAAAGGTAAAATTTTGTTACCATCCAATGATATGGATATTGTTTTATTAAAACAAGATGGTCTTCCTACCTATCATTTTGCCCATGTTGTAGATGATTATTTAATGGGAACAACCCATGTTGTAAGAGGGGATGAGTGGTTATCTAGTGTTCCTGTTCATTTACAAATATTTCGTTTATTAGGAATAAAACCACCGAAGTATGCTCATATTGCCCCTCTTACGAAAAAGATAGGAGAACGTGTTCGTAAACTTTCTAAACGATATGATAAAGAGTGTTCCATGTCTTTTTATCAAGAAGAAGGAATTCCTACCAATGCGATTAAAATCTATTTAGCTACCTTATTAAATACTTCTTTTGAAGATTATTATTTAAGTAATAAACAAGCAAGTATATCAGATTTTAATTTTACATGGAAGAAAATGAGTGTAGGAGGAAGTTTATTTGATTTAACAAAACTGTTATTTTTATCAAGAACTTATATGAGTCGCTTAACAGCAGAAGCATTATATCAAGAAATACTTCCATTTTATCGAGAAAATGATCCGTCTTTTTATCAGGCATTAACAACAAATGAAACTGATACAATCCGTATTTTAAACGTTGAAAGAACAGGTAAAAAACCACGTAAAGATTTCGCAACCTACCAAGATATAAAAAAACATACATGGTATATGTATGATACTTATTATTTTGAAGATAAAGAAATGCCACGAGCACCAATGAAAGAAGAATACGATTTATCTCTTGTAACTTGTTATTTTAAAGAAATTTACGATGAACAGGATACAAAAGAGGTATGGTATGAGAAATTAAAAGAATATATTGGAAAATATCAGTATGCGAAAACTGTAAAGGAGTATTTACAAAATCCAGGTAAATATAAAGGTCATGTTGGTGATTTTTGTGAAATGATTCGTGTTTTTCTGTTTTGTAGTTTAGAAACACCAGATATTTATGAATTGTTACAAATATTAACAAAAAAAAGAATATTAAAACGATTGGACAATTATCAAAAAATATGATAGTATAACAGTACTTTGGGAAGTGATAGTATGAAGCAAGATAGAACGATTTTCATTAATATGGCAGCTCGTCAAGCTTATATGATTGGTTATTTTGATCAAATACATGGAATGAATAGTCCATATTCTGAAATATTAGATGAATTTGGTGATTATTATCAATTAGATTTAACTTATCAAGACGATTATGTCATAAAGTTTCATTATGGTATGGGACGTAATGAAGCAAAAAGAAATATAGAAGATCACACAGTCATCTATGATTATTATGATATGTTAAGATATTTAAAAGAAGATCACATTCCATCACAGACATTTGAAGAAATATTAAAAACATATCCTGATTATGATCCAAAAAAATTATAGAATGTTTTTTAACATTCTTTTTATTTGGTGTTGCACAAATAATAGAACTATGTTAAACTAATATTGTTGATTTGAAATGACCCGTTGGTGAAGTGGTTCAACACGCCACCCTCTCAAGGTGGTATTCATGGGTTCGAAACCCATACGGGTTACCAAAGAATTTCAGAATAGTAATTACTATTCTTTTTTTGATGGAAATTTCCTTTCCAATGGAAAAGATTTGTAGAATAAGTCATCGTTGGTTTTGTTCTTCTTTTATTTGGTTCGTGATATAATATAAAAGAGGCGATAATATGTATCGAAATACAAAAGTGATTGTTCATTTAAACAATCTTCGTGAGAATGTTAGAAAAATGAAACAAACATATCCATTTTATCAATATTATTTTGGTGTTGTAAAAGCTGATAGTTATGGCCATTATGGAGAAAAACCAATTCAAGCAATCATTGATGGGGGATGTAATTATTTGGCTGTATCTTCACTAGATGAAGCATTAGAAGTGAGAAAACATTTTTCCAATATTCCTATTTTATGTTTAGAACCAATTGAAGCAGAATTTATTTCCATTGCAGCACAAAATCATATTACTATTACGATTGATAATATGAATGATTTAAAAGATTTATTAAAACAATCATTTGCACAGTTAAAAGTTCATATCAAGTTAAATACAGGTATGAATCGCTTAGGTTTTTCTAAGAGAGAAGAAGTGAATATGTGTTATCAAATGTTAAAACATGATATAAGAATTCAAGTAGAAGGAATTTATACACATATATTTCATGCTCTCAATGAAGAGACTACGAAAAAGCAATTTACGACGTTTGAATATCTAACAAAAGATATTCCTTTCAATGAAATACCGATTGTTCATATCACAGCAAGTGATGCGACAGCCCTTTATCCAAAGCTTCCTTATGTCAATGGTTGTCGTTTTGGAATTATGATGTATGGTTTTTCACAAGATAAAAGTATTTCACTCGCATCTACATTTACAGTAACCAGTGAAGTGCTACAAATTCAAACATTACAAAAAGGGGATACAGTTGGTTATGATGGTGTATATCAAGCAACAGAAGATAAAGAAAAAATTGCGGTTGTTGCCATTGGCTATGCAGATGGAATTGTGAGAGCAAACAGTGGTCGATATGTTTATATCCATGATCAGAAATATCCAATTGTGGGTAATATTTGTATGGATATGTTATTTGTTCGTGTAGATGATCGTGTAAAAGAACACGATGAAGTAGTTATCATAAAAGATGTAGAACATATCAATGAAATTGCTCATTATCTTCACACTGTACCACATGAGATTTTATGTAGTATCAGTAAAAGAGTACCACGCATTTATAAGGAGTTGTAAAATGGGTTTAAAAGAATCATTACAAAATTTAAAAAAAGAATTGCTGAAAAGTAATCAACAAAATCAAGAGTATACTGTTCCAGTATTAATTCCAGAACGAGGATTTATCTTATTTCCAGAATTAGAAGATCCAGTAGTTTTCAATGAAGAATATCATCGTGATGGAATGAAAAAAGCAATTCAAACTATGTATCCAGAAGAATATCCATTACTTGTTTCTAAGTTTCAAAATGATCAATCAAAATATGAATATTATTTAATCAGAAAAGGGGCAGTCTTATTTTTAAATCACTCTTTGATTTCTCTCAACGAATATCAGACGCACCCATATTTAATTACTAATTCCAATGGAATTTTATATATGCCTGAGAATTTAGAGTCATTAACCATTTATCAAGTCAATTGGTTATTAAAATATATTCATGACTTTAAGCGAATGAATCAAATTCATATTGAACTTGCTTCTATTACTAACCAAGTATATCAATTACAATATCACTCTATATCAATCGAAGAATTACAACAAAGACTATCAAGGATTCAATTCAATCGACAAGTACAAAAATCTAAGTAAGGTATCCATGATACTGGAGAGATTATTTCAATAGGGTATTTCATTTTCAAATACAAAAAAACAATCATTTCTGATTGTCAACAGTCTGGACTTTTATTATAAAAGTTCTTAAGCTCATTGCTATCATTTTATTTCTCCTTATCATTATGATAGTTGTAATAAAAAAATGACACTTAATTCATCAGCAATGAATTAAATGTCTGCACATTAATGGGTAGACATTCAACTTGGAAAAACTGAATGTTCCCTTTTTTATTTTATGCAAGTTTCCTTGACATATTCATGTTAACATAAAAAAGAACTTTTGACAAGTTCTATTTATAAATTATCCGAAACACCTAAAGGTTCGGATTAAACTCTTATGGTGCGAAAGATGGGACTTGAACCCACACAGAATAAATCTACAAGCGCCTGAAGCCTGCGCGTCTACCAATTCCGCCACTTTCGCAAATGATATGAAAAACACCACACAAGTGTGTGATGATAATGCTTATGGTGCCGACTGAAGGACTTGAACCTACGACCTACGCGTTACGAGTGCGTTGCTCTACCAACTGAGCTAAGTCGGCTTTTTAAGACAAATTCATTATATCAAAACAGAATGAGAAAAACAAGTATTTTTCCTGAAAAATCATTTCTATTCTGTTTGTTTTTATGTTAAACTATTACTAGTGGTGATGGATATGGAGAAAAAAATACTAATGCCTGCAGATACTTATATTGTGACATCAAAAACCATTTTATCCAATGAAGATCATAAACTGCTTACTAGTTTATATCAACCAATTGTCGGTGCTATGTCAATTAGTCTTTATTTTAGTTTATGGTCTTATCTGGATGGAAGTGAATGTATTTCTGTAGAATGGACCCATCATCAATTAATTGCTAATATGGGGGTAAAACTTTCAGAAATTGAAGTAGCACGTAATAAGTTAGAAGCCATTGGTCTTTTAAAAACCTATTTTAAAGAAGATCATATCAATCATTATATTTATCAACTATATGCTCCATTATCAAGTAAAGAATTTTTTAGTAATCCGATTTTAAATACTACTTTACAAAATAATGTTGGTATAAAAGAATATGAGAAATTAATCGAACGTTATCAAATTCCTAAATTACCGTTACAAGAATATCAAGATATCACATGTAAATTTAGTGATGTATTTGAAAGTGTATCTACATATCAAATCAATGAAGAAGATAATTTGAAACAAAGAGAAAAAAGACAATTGGAATTAACTTCTAAAATAGACTTAGAACATGTATTATCTATGATACCAGAAGATTACTTTCAAATATCAAGTATTACGAGAGATATGAAAGACTTTATTTATAAGTTATCTTTTATTTATGATTTTGATGATGAATCTTTGTTACGTATTTTAATGAATTCTATTAATGAGAAGAAAATGATTGATAAAGAGTTATTAAAAAATCAAGCTAGAAACTTTTACCGTTTTGAAAACAGAGGAAAAATGCCAACGTTAGTATATAAAAACGAACCGGAAGCAAAACGGATGAGTCAGCATGTCCCAATGAGTAAAAAAGCAAAACTCATATATCAATTCGAAACAACAACACCGCATGATTTTTTAGCTCTCAAGTACGGTGGTATAGAACCGACAAAGCAAGACTTAATGATACTGGAATATTTATTAGTTGATTTAAAATTAAATCCTGGTGTAGTCAATGTTTTAATTGATTATGTATTAAAAATCAATCATAATAAATTAACAAGAGCATTTATAGAAACCATTGCTGGACAGTGGTGTAGAGAACATATTGAAACAGTAGAAGATGCAATGAATCAATGTATTAAAGAAAAACAGAGAAAAGAAAGTACTTCTAAAACAACAAAACAAATTGTGAAAAAACCAAAATGGTTTGATGAAACACCACAAGTAGAACTAGCAACTCCAGAAGAAATGAAAGAAATGGATGAATTTTTAAAACAATTCGAATAGAGGTGATGAAATGAAAACAGTCACAGAAGCAATACCGAATAAACAAATAAAAAATTTAGATCGTGTTTTGGATAAAGAATTTAATCAAGCCCTGACCAATCCTACTTTTCAAGAATTGGTGTCTAAATTACAGATGGATGCTAATATTTTAAGAAGTTATACTTCTTCTTTACAAGATTGTGCATTAGAGTATGAACATTGTAAAAATTGTAAAAGTTTACTATCTTGTCCTAATAAAATTACAGGACATTGTTATTTACCTATGAAAAATGGCAATGGCTTAGAATTTGGTTATAAAGCTTGCAAAAAATATAAGAGAAAACAAAAAGAAGATCAATACTTAAAAAATATGTATCTATATCATGTGAGTGATGAATTATTACATGCTTCTATGAAAGATTATAAGAAAGATCCAAAACGTATTCCTATTTTTAAATGGGAACAACAGTTCTTAAAAAAATTTGAGAAAGATTCTCACCAAAAGGGTTTATTTTTACATGGTTCATTTGGGAGTGGAAAAAGTTATATTTTAGCAGCTTTATTTCACGAACTTGCTAAGAAAAATTATCAATGTGCGATTATCTTTTGGCCTGAATATTTAAATCATAATCGTGGTTTATATCCTTCTGAGTTTTCTGAAAATATAGAAAAATTAAAGAAAGTACCACTTTTATTAATTGATGATATTGGTGCTGAGAATACAACTCCATGGGGCAGGGATGATGTATTAATGCCTTTATTACAATATCGTATGGATCATAAATTAGCTACTTTCTTTACTTCTAATTTAAATTATGAAGAGTTAGAAGAACACTTTAGTATTTCTAAAAATAAAGTAGATATCGTTAAAGCAAGAAGAATTATGGAACGTATTCGTTATTTAACAGATGAGATAGAATTAGTAAGTGATAATTTAAGAAATTAATCACTTTTTTCAGTTTTATACATATACTAGTATAAATTGACAAATAGAGTAGTTTATGATAGAATTCTACCAAGATGGCGCATTATTCTAGTCAACTTCTTTTATTAGGAAGGCGGGGCTAAAAATCCGCTAAAGAGCACATCTGTGAAACATCTTGTGCTTGCTTCTTACGCCCAGTTTGGGGTGAGTGCTGGATGGAAAGAGAATTTGGGCGATCGTAATGGCATACGACCCCGACCCATATTTTCGTGGAGACCTAATGTATGTGATTTGCCTATACATGTTAACATTGACGGACAAATGACGACTTAGGATTAAACCTACTTTGCGGGGCAACTTGTGAGTAGTGTAGCTTGTCTTGCGTGATACTTGGGAATAAGAGAACCACTTAAAGTAACAATGGCCAACGTTATTTTATGATTGCTCTTTGAAACAAGGATTGCAAAAAAGAACTAATAATAAAAGAGTTGTTGAGGAAATCTCCTAGGGTGTTGTGTTAATATAGGATTGCAGTGTACACTAAGTGGCAATCAAGTCATATACTTGGTAACAGTATATCCAAAACTTTTAAGGGGAACCGCTATTTGGTAACGAATAGTAGTTTTGGGGGAAATCCTACTTGACCTAAGGTGCAAAGTTAACTATATTAATTGCCATTTATATTTGTAGTTAGGAGCAAAGGCTCCTTTTTTGTAGGTGAAGATATGAAAAAAGAAAAAGATGATATAGCAGCATTAAAACAAGAAGATAAAAAAAGAGCACTTAAATTAAAAGAAAAACAAAAGAAAAATAGACAATGGATGATTCAGATCTTTTTTATGGCATTCTTTATTTCTGTATTATTTTCTCTCGTATCAGAAACTATGATTCCTAAATTGTCAACTGTTTTTGGAGTTTTATTAATCTTTGTATTTATATTATTAGGAATTATTTTTGATATGATTGGAGTAGCCGTCACAGCCAGTGATGAAGCACCATTTCACTCTATGAGTGCCAGAAAAGTAAAAGGAGCAAATATCGCCGTATTATTAAAAAAGAATGCTGATAAAGTAGGCAGCTTTTGTAATGATGTCATAGGAGATATTTGTGGAGTAGTATCAGGTAGTGCTGGAGCAATCATTGCTAGTTCTTTTGCACAAACATTACATGTTTCTTCCTTTCTTATGTCATTGTTAGTAACAGGCTTTATTGCCGCATTTACGATTGGTGGAAAAGCAATTGGAAAATCATTTGCCATTAATCAAAGTGATATGATTTTATATAAAGTAGCTAAGTTTATATCTTATTTCTATCATGTGAAGAAATAACTGTTTATAATTGAAAAAGACATAGAAGTATGTTAAAATGTAAACAGTAGGAGACTAGGTGAT